>Ga0326728_10001844_pt1 | contig 72998 bp, 70 predicted proteins | sample MB3enrmetagenome_FD_207602 | JGI IMG/M metagenome (GOLD analysis project Ga0326728, IMG submission 207602) | Lab enriched peat soil microbial communities from McLean, Ithaca, NY, United States - MB31MN | ecosystem: Environmental > Terrestrial > Soil > Wetlands > Peat | place: USA: New York...
CTCCCGTAGGAGTCTGGACCGTGTTTCAGTTCCAGTGTGTCCGTGCGCCCTCTCAGGCCGGATACCGATCACTGTCTTGGTGGGCCATTACCCCGCCAACTAACTAATCGGCCGCGACCCCCTCCCAGAGCGAATTGCTCCTTTGACCCGTAGGTATTATGCGGTATTAGCTAAGGTTTCCCTCAGTTATCCCCCACTCCAGGGTAGGTTAGTCACGTGTTACTCACCCGTGCGCCACTTTACTCATGGTATTGCTACCACTTTCTCGTTCGACTTGCATGTGTTAGGCACGCCGCCAGCGTTGATTCTGAGCCAGGATCAAACTCTCGTTTGAAACCTGATTGCTTCCCCTATACCGACGGAGGCCGGATAGGTTCAGCGGCATCGCGCGCTCGAAAACACGCGATGCAATTTAGTGAGAATGATCAAGCCAAACCTGATCTTTTCTCACGACTGGCATGTTCAACCTAATTGTCAAAGATCCTTCAGGGTTATCCGCCTGAGCGGGACCCTTTTGGATCGAGGCCCGGCTGTTATGCCAGGTTGTCCTCGAACTTGTTGCGCTCGCCGGTTTTACGTTGAACCGCATTCACCGGTGTTTTTGCGCGAACCTTTTAAACCTATCGAACTTTTACCACCATGTCAAGCTTAATCTTTCACTTCGCCGAGGCCGTTCCAACTCACTGTTGGCGGTAGTTCCTCGCTTGTGAATTCCGACCAGCTTGGCAGGAACAAAAGTCCAGCTCAAAAGCGTCGCGCAGCGCAAAATATCAAAGAGCGACCAGCACACCGCACCTGAGCCGATTAGGCTCACAGGAGATATACTCCTGGGTCTTGCAATGGCTTGTTCTCTGAGGGTTTCCCAACAGGGGTGCAGGGGCTACTGCCTCACCTGACCCAACGAACCAGCTTCCCACTTCCCTCTACGGCGCAGGCCATACGGCCACCGGGAGGCTCCACTGCTCATCTGCAACTTTCAAAGAGTAGCACAGGCCACTCCCGTTTGCAAGCGGCGCCCGGTGCTACCCGGCGTCGCATTCCTGCAACTTCCCGAGAATACCAACCGACCAGCCCGATTGCAAGCCCGCAGCCTGTGGAAAGCCGCCTTTTCTGTGGGAAACTCTCCGTTATTGCTTCGCGATCAGGCCTAAGTCCGTCAATCCATTGACAAAGTACTGCATCGCGAGCGCCACCAACAAAAGGCCCATTACGCGCACCAGCACGCGAATGCCGGTCTCGCCCATCACGCGGCGCACCCGCCCTGCCGCGGCCAGCACCCAATAGCTCACCAGGCTGGTCACCGTGATCGAGCCCAGAATAGCCCCCATCTGCCAGTGCCACAGGCTTGGCGTCTGCCCCACAAGCACCATGACTGACGAGATCGCTCCGGGCCCGGCCAGCATGGGAATCCCCAGCGGCACAATTCCTGCGTCTTCCTTGAGCGATGCCTCTTCCGTATCCCCCGTCGCCTCCTGGGTGGGCGAACGCTTGGCTTGCAGCATATCCAGGCCAATCAGCAGAAGGATCATTCCCCCGGCGATCTCGAAGGCGGGCAGCGTGATGCCGAAGAGCTTAAAGATCAACTGCCCGCCTACGGCAAAGCTGGTGAGCACAATAAAACAGGTCAGCGCGCCCTTGCGCGCCATGCGCTTGCGCCGCGCCGGATCAGCGCTCTCGGTGATGGCCAGGAAGGACGGAATGGCGGCAAACGGATCGACCAGAAAGAAGATCGAACTGAGCGCCAGCACCGAGAAGCGCACCAGCGGCGCGGTACTCAACTCATTCAGCGCCATCTCGGCTGGGTTCGTCCAGATCATCTCTTGAGGCTAGAACATTTCCCCGGCAGCCGCCAGCCAGGGCACCGGAAGTGACCTTCTGAACAGACTTTTTGCGCCAAAGGGGAACGCGAATTGTGTGTGCAGGAATACAGTTATTTTTGAGGATTTTGGACAAAAGGCGCTTTTTGGGGTGCAAGAATTTCAGCGGGAAATCAGAGCTAAGTATTTGGAAACAATAATGATATTGCTGGTTATGAGGTCATTTCAAAAAGCAGGTTTTGGCCTTATTTGTGGCTTTTTGCGCGCTTTTCGCGGGCGAGTCGGCGAGTCAGTGGGTCGGCAAACGGGCAGGATATACCCCCACCCTAGAGCGGAACCAGAGTCACTGTGGCCTAATAAGTTCCACGAAGGTCGCCGCTCCCTGTTGGTCGCGTCGACTTGAGCGCTTCGGTTTCGGGATACATCAACTCTGGTTCCGCTATAGCCGCAAAAACAAAGACGCGGCGGGGGTGGGGCACCTGCCGGCGGGGCGACGTACATATCCCCGGTCCCCAAAAGCGAGCGACCGGGGGCACCCTCTGTGTGGTGTAGAGAAATCATCGAAGCTGAGGCGTCTTCCTATTTTGGAGACGGCGCGGCCGGTTTGGCGCTGCGCAGCGCAATCGCTCCCAGCAGCGCGATCACAATGACCAATGCCGCCCATAACATGACAGGATGCCTCTCTGTGAAAGGGCGCCCGTCGGGACGGGGCTGATAGGCGGGATTGGGCGCTTCCGGCCCAGCCGCAAGCTGGGAGGCATCCGCCTGGGGCGCAAAGAGCGCGGCATAGTCGTAGCGCGGAGCGGCCAGCGCAGAATCGCCATAATAGAGCGCATAGGCGCCATTAGCTTCCGCCTCAAAGCAAAGATCACGCTCCAGCATCTGAAGCCGGACTGATTCCAGCCGCAACGGCGCGTCGTCCCCGTTCTCGATGGCGATGGTCCACTTCGAGGGCGTGCTGAAATCCACCCACGGAGCGTCGATGGCCAGACGCTCTTCGTCGATCCGGTGGCCGTTCTGCTGGCTGTGAATGCGCAAGAGGTTCCCGGAAGACGCAACCGTCCGCGGAGGCTGAACCGCATCGGACGAGGCGGGAAGAACAGGCGCTACCTTGATACTGACATCCCTGCTGAAGAGAGCGGGCGACGCGCCCGGCAGGAAGGCAATCCGGTCAACCGGAACATGAGCGGGCACGGTGAATTCGAGGACCGAAGAGTGGCCCTTCTGAGTGAGGCGCGCGGACTCGGCGACCGTTACATACCGAGGCTGGCTTGCCGAGAGGCGCTCGACCGAGAGTCCGGTGATGCTCTCCGGCGAAAGCGGGCCGCTGATGCGGAAATGCAGGTAGCGGAAGTCCGATTCCGGCAGATGAAGCACGGTGCTGCGGCCCAACTTCTGGCTGGTCAGGTCGAAGATGGTGTACGAGCCGATGCTGGTTTCGGCGCTTCCGGTTTCCGCCTGGCTGCCCGAGACCTTCACCGTGGCGATGAAGTTCTGCCCCGTGACGGAAAGCTGGAGATCGTTGTAATGCCCCTCGGGCAGGGCGGCATCGAAGACGGTTTGACCGCCGCGCAAGCCCAGATTCAGCGGCGTGATGGGCTTCTCTTCCGCCTGAGCGGGAGCGGCCGCGCGGATGACAAAAGGAGTCTCAGCGCCGTCGCGATAAAGGCGAAGATCGGCGAGCTCGGGCGCGGCGTGGGCAAAGACGCCAGGATCGAGAACCAGGCAGCTCTGCCCCGCGCGCTGCGGCATATTCTGGACGGGCCGCTCATAGCGGAAATACTTGATCTCCGGGGATGCGGCAGCTACGGCCAGCAGAAGAAGAGCGGCGCTAAGCTTCATTTTTTTCATCCTTGCCCGCGCGCAGGTTGAGCCAGTCGCGCTGATAGACAAAGCTGACGGCCAGCAGCAGCGCGCCCAGGCCGAGGAAGCTCAAGATCCTGTATCCCTGACTCAGTTGGTCCATGTCCCACAGAAAGACCTTCCCGATGGTGATGGCCAGCAGCACCAGCGCCTGCCAGCGCAGGAAGGCCGAGCGCCGCCAGAAGCCCACGGCCAGCAGCAAGGCGCCGAAGACCATGAACCATGCCGAGTAGGTGAACTGCGCGTGCATCGAGTAGTTTTCCCACTGATTTCGGTCCCCGGCCCAGCGCAGCGTCCACCAGTAGCTGTGAATCTCCCAGCCGACGGCGAGCAGAATCAGGAAATTCACGATAAGCACAGCCAGGGCGGCCACCGCCGGCCAAGTGCCCGAGTCATCCGTCTCCATTTCTGCCTTCGCCTTGATAGCAATCCACGCGGCAAAGGCAAAAACTGCAATCGCAATGCAGTAGGTTCCAAAGCGCTCGTTGATAAACGGCGTGATCGACGCCGAGGGATTCACCACCAGCAACGCAAAGAATCCGAGCGCAAGGCAGAGCAGCGCCAACACGCGCAGCAGCCGCAGCCGCATCCTGCTCGCCACCCACAGCAGCGCCGCGCCCTCGGCCAGCCAGCCAATTGTCAGCCAGCGGCCTTGCGTCTTGAGCGGAATGGCAATGGAGAGAAAGACGACGGCCAGGGTAAGATGCAGCGATGACAACAGCGCCGGACTTTCTCGCAACCCTTCACGCGCGGGCAGCCGGAGCAGGAACAAATAGAAGGCGGCAAAGCCGACCGCCAGCCAGGTTCCGGCCCATTCACTTTTGAAGGACTGAAAGAGCGCATAATACGCGAGGAATCCAAGGACCGCATTGGCGATTGGCAAGAAAACCATCGCAAGGTTGTCCCACGCGGAGTGAGGCGCGCCATCTTCCAAATCCACACGGACCAGACGCGGCGCGAAGGCGAAGATCGCGAAGAAAAGAGTCAGAAAGAATGCTGTCCGGCCAAACTGGGCGTCTGTATAGAATTCGAACCACCAGCCGGCGAAGAACAGAACGGTGCCTGCGAAAGCTCCGAACAAAAGCCGCGACCAGGGACGCAGCGCAACCAGAACAAGCGTTGCAATGTTCAGGACCAGCAGATAACTGAACAGGACAACTTCGTGGTTTTCTCCCGTCGAGACCAGAAGGGGAGTGCCGAGAGCGCCAGCGATGGCGTAGAGGCCCAGCAATTCCGCATCCTGCACCCAAGCCATATACCCGATGAACGCGGTTACCAGAATCATCGCCGCAAAGGCCACGCCCGACGGGATGAGCTGGTAAAGCGAAAAGGCCGCCCACAGCGAAAGGTACAACGTGCCGCTGCCCACCGCCTTCAGCGAATAGGAGAAAACCGCAAATCCGCGGATGCGGAAGCGCTCCGACCAGACGATGAGCCCCGCGCCCGCAAGCAGCCCGATCAACACCCGCCCCAGGGGGCCGATCCACTCATTGTCCATGGCCAGCTTGAGGAACCAGGCCGCGCCGATCAGCATTGCCAGAATTCCGACGCGGTTGAACCACTGCGAGCCAACCCGGCTCTCCAAAGAGCGGCCATCTTCAGTTGCGGGGGAGCCGTAGGACCCGAAGTTCGGGGACGCAACCGGCGGCTCCGGAGAGGCCTGGCGCGGCGCAACACCCTGCACGGGAAGTACTCCCGCATCGACGGCCTTTGCTCTTTGTTGAACCTCCGCCGTCCATGAAACTGGCGGCGCGACAACGCTCGCGGGCTTCGCCGGAGACTGACGCAAGAACTCCGGTGAAAGGACACCCTGGCGACTGAGCGCCTCTTCCAGCCGGCGCACCCGTGAACGCAGCTCGCCGACCTGCTCTTCAAGACTGCCAGAAAGGTCTGTTTCCATTGCCGTCCACTTTATCGCACAGATATGAGAGTTTCCAAGATACTTTTTGACATCACTGCCGCCGAACTACAATCATCCTTTGCTGACTGAAGCCCAATGCGACGCTCTCGACGTGGTGCTGGTTTCGCCGCGCAATCCACTGAATATTGGAGCGGCGGCGCGGGCGATGGCCAACTTCAGCTTCCGGCGGCTGGCTGTGGTGGCGCCCTATGCACCCAACTGGCGGGAGGCACGGTCGGCTATCGGCGCGCCGGAGCTGCTCAAAGACGCGGTGGAAGCGGCGACTCTGGCCGAGGCGGTGGCCGATTGCACGCTGGTAGTGGGCACTGGAACCCTCACCTATCGCAAGCCGGAGCAACCGGTGGTTGCTCTTCCCCTTTTGGCCCCTTTGGTCAGCCAGGAGCTGGCTCGTGGCGGACGCGTGGCCCTGGTCTTCGGAGCCGAAAAACATGGGCTTACGCGCGAAGACCTTTCCTACTGTCATTTGCTGGTGGAGATTCCGACTGATACGCGGCAGCCCTCAATGAACCTGGGGCAGGCCGTGGCTGTGTGCCTTTATGAACTGGCGACGCGGGTTAATTCCGCTGGCGATGCCGGGGTTGAGGCCCCGACCTGCCAAACCGGCGGGGAGCGGCCGAATGCTGAAGCTGGGTTGCCCGCCGCGCCCTCGGGACGCCTGGAGCTGCTGGCTGGAGTGGTCGAGGAGGCGATGCGGGCGGCGGGCTACTCGCCCAAAACCATGCAGGCCGCCAACCGGCACGACCTGCGCCTGCTGCTGCGGCGGCTCAGCCTGGGCGAGCGCGACATGCGGCGCATTCTGGGTCTCTTCCGCCGCATTCTCTGGCGAATGAAAAGCGCCCCAACCTGCGACCGCAAACCCGAGTAACGCCGCCCGTGCGATTCTTTTCGACCTCAACCACAAAGCTCTGATAAAGTTCGCTCAAGGGCTTACTCCATGCACGTGGCTCCTATACGGATTTATTTGGCTTTTCTGGCGGCGCGTATCCGGCTTGGCGCGCTGATCTGCTGCAGCGCTGTGGCGCTTTCGTTGTCTTTTTCCGCTCAGGCTCAGACCCCGCAACCCGCTACTCCCGACGCGGCTCAGCAGCCTGAGGCCCCACCGGCGCAAACCGGCGATACCCAGCAGCCAGCCAGCCCGGCTCCCAGTTCCGCTGATAACCAGGCTCCGCAGCAGACTCCGCAGCAGACTCCGCCCGCCCCGGCTGACCAGGCACCCGCATCGCCAGCGGCTCCGGCAACTCCTCAAGCCCCAGCCGTCCCGCCCGCAGCGCAGGCCGCAGCAGCCGGGGCCTGGGAGGCTGAACAGGGCGGCATCAGCGAAGAAGAGCTCAGGCGGCTTCTGGTGGGCAAAGCGCTTTACCTGCGCGGAGGCTACCTTGACAACTCCCTCAGCTTCGACGAGAACGGCCGCATCACCGGGCGCTCTCCACAAGGCTCCTACACGCTCAGCGCTATCCAGATAGACAAGGTACACCTAACCAAACATAAAGTGACGCTCGAAGGCGCCCGCTACGGGCTGCACTTTGTGGGTCAGTTGGCCTATGAGGACCCTGCCAAGGCCGTCGACCGGGTCAGGATCACTCCCCCGAAGAAGCAGGTAAAAATAACCATCGACCGGGAGATTGTGGTAAAGCCCAAGAAGAAGAAGGAGTCCAAGGCCGAGAAGGAAAGAGAAAAGAAGGCCAACTCCGCTGCCGCTGCAGCGCCAAAGACGCCGGCAGCCGCGGCGCCAGCGGCAACAGCAGCCTCCGCAACGCCGGCCGCGCCCGGCACGGAACCGGCTGCCGAGCCGCCCGAGCTGAGCGAGGCTGACCAACTGAAGGCATCAATTGCCGCCACGCCAGAGGCCGAGCGCCCCGCCGATCCCACGAGCGTGACCACCACACTGTCGCCGGCGCACGCCACTCGGGTACTGAAGGATGCCCTCGACAAGATCTTTGCCCAGGGACTGGACGACCGCATGATGGCCGCCATGCCCGACTTCTGGAAGCTCTACTACCAGGCCGTGGCGGACAAGGCGGACTACCGTCCCACGGACCCATCCATCCTCCGCCAGAACACGGTGGACCAGAAGGCACGGCTGCTGAGCAGGTTCGAGCCGGACTCCAATGAATATGCGCAGGCCAGCGGCGTGGCGGGCATGGCCCTGTATCACACCGTGATCGGACCCGACGGCAAGGCAGGCGAGATTGCTGTCGCCCGGCCCATCGGCTTCGGCCTGGACGAGAACGCCGTTGAGACCATCCGCAAGGCGAGTTTCCAGCCGGCTATCAAGGACGGCAAGCCGGTTCCCGTGCTGCTGGACCTGGTGGTGCAGTTCCGCATCTTCTCCAAACGCACCGCTGTCCACGCCGAGCCCGAGCCGGCCGACAAGCCCGCCGAACCTGTGCTCCCTGGGCCTTACAGCTTGCCTCGGCCGTAGTTTTTTTTGGAGCAGCATGGCGCCGTCCTCCACATCCGGCACAAAAAACGTGTCGGATATGGCCACCCAGCTCTGGAGGATGTTCATGCGATTGCCCGCTGCTACAATCGAGAGGGCCAAAACAGCGGCTATTTCAACCGTTTCATGAGCAAGAAGTCCGACCGATGACTCTGCGCCTTTTCAATACCCTTACGGGACAACTGGACGATCTGATTCCCAGCGACGGCAAGGCCCTGCGCATGTATGCCTGCGGGCCGACGGTGTACGATTTTGGCCACATCGGCAACTTCCGCACCTTCCTGCAGATCGACGTGCTGCGGCGGTTCCTCAAACTGACCGGAACGCCATTGCGCCACGTAATGAACATCACGGATGTGGACGACAAGATCATCCGCAACGCGGCGGCAGCGGGGATCTCGATCGGCGAGTACACGGCGGTGTTTGAGAAGGCCTTCTTCGAGGACCTGGAAGCGTTGCGCGTGGAGCGGCCGGAGATTCTAGCGCGGGCCACCGAGCATATACCGCGGATGGTTGCTCTGATTCAGCAGCTTGCAGCGGCGGGGGCGGCTTATCAGGCCGAGGACGGAAGCTGGTACTTTCGGCTGGCGTCCTTTCCGGAGTACGGCAAGCTGAGCAAGAAGGACCTGAGCGGGATGGAAGACGGCGCCCGCGTGGACCTGGACGAATATGAGAAGGACTCGGCGCGGGATTTTGCGCTGTGGAAGGCGGCAAAGCCGGGCGAGACCTCGTGGGAGACGGCGATCGGGCGCGGCCGGCCGGGATGGCACATCGAGTGCTCGGCGATGGCGATGGAGTACCTGGGCGAGAGCTTTGACCTGCACGCCGGGGGCGAGGACCTGATGTTCCCGCACCACGAAAACGAGATTGCACAGAGCGAGAGCGTGACCCACAAGACCTTTGCGCGGCACTGGATGCACGTGCGGTTTCTGCTGGTGGACGGGCGCAAGATGTCGAAGAGCGAGGGGAATTTTTATACCCTCCGCGACCTGCTATTGAAGGGCTACAAGGCGTCAGCGGTCCGGCTGGCGCTGATTTCAGTACCCTACCGGCATCAGCTCAACTTCACCTTCGACGGGCTGGTGGAGGCTACGGCCGCCATCGAGCGGCTGCGCACCTTCCGGCAGAGGCTGACAGCGGGAAGCTATGCGGCAGGCGAGAATCCGGCGCTGCAAGAAGCGGCGAGGAAGGCGCAGGCAGACTATCTGGCCGCGCTCTCCAACGACCTGAACACCGCCGAGGCGCGCGCGCCCATCTTCGACCTGCTGCGCACTGCAAACATTGCCATGGACCAGGGGCAGTTGCTGGCCGGCGACCGGGATGCGATTCTGAGCGTGTTGGCAAGCTTTGATGCGGTCTTCGATGTGCTTGAGGACAACGACGCCGAGCCTACGCGCCGGGCTCTGGAATATGCGGAGCAGGCCGGGCGGATGGGCGACGTGGCTCCCGAGCTGCTGGCCCGGCAAGGGCTGACCGATGAGGCTATCGAAGCGCTGGTAGCCGAGCGAACTTTGGCCAAAAAGCAGCGCAACTTTGCCCGCGCAGACCAGATCCGCAATGAGTTGGCTGATAAGGGCGTCGTTCTGGAAGACTCGAAGGACGGCGTGCGCTGGAAGCGGAAATAGCGTCGAATTAACGGAACCGGATGAGGTTCGAGGTTTTCCACCCTAATGGCAGGAGGTTCACCCCATGGAAGCCAACGAAGCCCAGGAGTTGCAGGAACACGCGGAGCACGCCGAGCACGAATCTTCGATGCGCCCGGTTGCCTTGACCATGACCATCCTTGCCGTGCTGGTGGCTGTAGTCACCGTGCTGGGGCATCGCACGCATACCGAGGCGATTCTCAACCAGGACAGGGCCACCGATATGTGGGGCTACTATCAGGCGCACAAGATTCGCGCCAATGACACGGCCCTGGCCGCCGATCTGCTGAGCGTGATGACGATCGCCGACAAGGACGGCGCGAAAAAGATCGCCAAAGGTTATGCCGACCACCAGGCCAAATGGGCTGACGATCTGAAAGACGAGCAGGAAAAGGCTGAGGCGCTGGAGACGAAGGTGGAACAGGCGGAAGCCCGCGCCAAGCGCTACGACCTGGGCGAAGTGCTGCTGGAGATCGGGCTTGTGATTACCTCCATCACGCTGCTCACCCGCAAGCGCATCTACTGGTTCGCAGGGCTGTGCTCTTCGGCTGCCGGGATTGTGGCGGCGGCTTTGGGTCTGCTGCTCAAGTAAAGCTCAGAGTTCCTGAACCGGTCTCTTTGGAATTCAACAGGCTGCAGGTATCCCACATCTGGCGCGATAAAGCTGTGCCAGATGTGGGGCACGCACACTCAGACTCCAATCACAGAGAAAACACTTTCTAGACCTTGATGGTCTCTTCGCCCTTGTGCCAGCCGCATGGGGTGAGGCCGCCGTTCTGCAGGGCGTCGAGGACACGCAGAACCTCCTTGGGGTCGCGGCCTACCGAGAGATCGGTGACGTAGACAAAGCGGATGGTGTTCTCCGGATCCACAATGAAGGTGGCGCGCTGCGCGACGCCGGCCTTCTGGTCCAGGATGCCGAGCGCGCCGGTCAGCTCGCGCTTGATGTCGCTGAGCATGGGGAAGGGCAGGTTTTTGAGGGAGGGTTGCTCATTGCGCCAGGCCAGGTGAACGTACTCTGAGTCGATGCTGCCGCCGAGAACCTGCGCGCCGCGGCTGACGAACTCCGGATTCAGAGCGCCGAAAGCGGCAATCTCAGTGGGACAGACAAAGGTGAAGTCCTTGGGCCAGAAGAAGTAGACCTTCCACTTGCCGTCATAGCTCTGGCCGGTGATAGTCTGGAATGCATTTTTCAGGTTGAGATCCACCAAGGCGGTCACTTCAAAGGCGGGAAACTTATCTCCAACGGTCAGCATCAGTCGCTCCTTCAGTATGAGTTGGTTGAGTTCACGGCGTGTGCGGACTGATGTGCCATTCTTGACAAAAAAGCAATAAAGCGCAGTAAACCTCAAGAGGACGGCACGCTCAGTTTGCGCACAGGAGTTTGTCCTCTAAGAGATGATCGAACGGGGCGAAACGATTCTTGGCAGTGCGGTTGCGGCGCTCAGTTGGGCCGGCCGCCGGATGCGGAGCGGCGGCGGAAGCGCTCATCCACAGGCTGGCGGTCTTTGAAGCCGGAGTCGGCCGTGTGCCAGTGCTCAATGGACGGCTCGCCCATACGCCAGCAGAGCAGCACAACCTGATCGTCGAGGCGGCAAGGAAAATCCAGCAGACCAGCCTCGATGTCCTTCACTTGCACGCCGATGGCATCGATCTCGGCGACGCTCTCGCGGACGCGCTGCACATGGGACTCCAACTCGGCGCGCTGCTTCGCTACCGCGTCCACGTCCACGGTCATGCCGCCGGAGAGATAGATGCGGCGCGCCAACTCGGAGAGGCCGGACTCTATCTGCTCGGCTGACTTCTTGCCTTCGATGGCGCGCCTCAAGAGCGACTCCAGAACCGGGAGCAAAGATTGCGCTTCTTCGAGAGTAAAGGTCTTCATGGGAAAATCCTTGGGGAATAGGATAGCTCAGATTTCAGAGACCAGCGAACAGGGAAGAACAGGAATCCCGCCTCTGCTGCCAATTCTGGTCCGTGGCCAGAGTACAGCGTCAAGAATTCAGGCGATGCACGCCGGAGTCGCTGACACTGTTAACAAACCACAATGCACGTAGATCATTCACCTGTTCCCTGCCCTTACCCCACTTCCAGCATCCGGTCCAGGGCAACTTTGGCCCAGTGCTTGACGCTGGGACGGACCTGGATGCGGTTGACCACGCGGCCCTCGACCAGATTCTCCAAGGCCCAGGCAAGGTGCTGGGGCGTGATGCGATACATGGTGGTACACAGGCAGCCTGTGTCGTCGAGAGTGATGACTCTTTTGCCCTGGGCGGCAAAACGCCTGGCCATGCGGTTGACGAGGTGAATCTCAGTGCCGACGGCGAACATCTGGCCCTCGGGAGCCTGTTCGACCAGAGCGATGAGGCGCTCAGTGGAACCGAGAGCGTCGGCCTTCTGGCAAACCTCCCAGCGGCACTCGGGGTGAACGATAACCTGGATGCCGGGATATTTTGCGCGCACTGCATCGACGTGGCTGGGCAGGAAGCGCTGATGGACGGCGCAATGGCCCTTCCAGAGGAGGATGCGGCTGGCTGCCAGCTTTTCCTTCGTCTGGCCACCCTGGCTTTGACCAATCTGGTTGGCCCACGGATCCCAAACAGCCATCTCGTCCAGCGGAATGCCCATCTCATAGCCGGTGTTGCGGCCGAGGTGCTGGTCGGGGAGGAAGAGGATGCGCTTGCCACGTGCAAAGGCCCATTCGAAGGCGGCGCGTGCGTTGGAAGAGGTGCAGACCAGCCCGCCGCGCTCGCCGCAGAAGGCCTTGATGGCGGCGGTGGAATTCATGTAGGTGAGCGGGATGATGTCGCCGGCAAGGCCGAGGCGCTCGAGGGCTTCCCAGCAGGCTTCCACCTGGGAGATTTCCGCCATGTCCGCCATGGAGCAGCCGGCGTTGAGATCGGGCAAAATGACCTGCTGGCCCTCGTGGCCCAGCACGTCGGCGCTCTCGGCCATGAAGTGCACGCCGCAGAAAACAATGTACATGGCGTCGGTTTCGGCGGCGATGCGGGAGAGTTTGTAGCTGTCGCCGGTGGCGTCGGCGAAGCGGATCACCTCGTCACGCTGGTAGTGGTGGCCAAGCAGCAGGGTTGTGGCGCCCAGCCGGGCGCGAGCCTCCGCAATGCGTTCGTCCATGGTGTTGTCGGGGAGCGCGAGGTAGTTTTCGAGGCTACAGGTGCTGCCAGCCTCCGGCGAGGCCGCCGCTAAATCGTCGAGAACCAGGTTCACCGTATTCCGCCTTCAGCCCAGCTCGCCCCTCCAGAGTTCTGGCAGGGCAGCGGACGGGGATGTTGAAAGCAATCAAATTAGGCGGCAGTGGATGCACTGGCGTTCCTGAGTTGATCGGCGCTTTGCGCCACCGCTTCAGAAGAGCCCCCATCCACGGGGTTGTTGCAGCCCTTTTCAACTTGGATGCGGCCCGAAGCCGTTGGATTCCAGAAACGAACCAGCCCGGCAAAAACCGCTTCCATTGTGATTATTGTAACGCAGGCTTAACAGCGAGCTCAAATGCCACAGTTTGGGGTGGTAATTACGTTGCTCTGGCCGGCCAGAAGTGACGATTGCGGGTACCCTTGGTTCACCACAAGCCTGGACACTCCACCCTCCAACCCTGTTGAGGCCGCATTTTGTCCCTTGGATTGCTTGTAGCTTGCACGTCATCAATGGTTTGAAGTTTTTATCCGTTAACTGATCGGTAACCTCAAACCACGGATTATGGCCGTTTTTTGGCCTAAAAAGGCTCAATTCTAAAAAGCTGCTTTTTCGCGTCTTTTTGTAAGCTGGGAGACCACGAACCTCAGCCGTCAAGTTGACACAGGCAAGCAAGCCGTTGCGAGCGATCAGCGAGCGTTTGGCCCCACCGCAGGTGGCCCTATCGCCGGAAGCGTCCACGATCGCCAGAGCTTCGTCCGCGATCGCCAAAGCTTCTCGGCTTGGCGGGCGCTGCGACGGGCAGGTTGGTCTTGCCGGCGGGATAGACGGCAAGAAAGCGGTCAGGGCCTTCGCCGTTGCTGGCCGTCTCCACGCCCTCGATGCCGCGGAAGGCCATATGCAGTTGGCGGCGCTCGCGGCTGTTCATGGGCGGGAAGGCATAAGGGATGCCGGAGCGGAGCACTTTCTCTGCGGCGGTCTCGGCGGTCATGCGCAGTTCCTGGGCGCGCAGAGCCTTGAAGTTGCCGGCATCGAAGCTGACGAGGTCGCCCTCGCGCTGGTCGAGGCGGAGAATCTGCGCGGCGATGGTCTCCAGAGCCAGCAGCAGCTCGCCGTTGTGCTGAATCACCAGCGGCACGTCCGGTCCGCCCAGCTCGACGAAGAGGGCAGGCGCATGACCTTCGGCGTCGTGCGCGCCGTCGCTGGCCCCGTCTCCAGCACTGATGCGGTACTTGAGGCGCATGCCACCCAGCTTGTTGAGGGAGGCGAGGAATCCGGCGATTTTCTGGGCAGCTTGCTGCAGATCGGCGATAGGCATAACAAAACAGTATCGCAGAGCGGGGTGGGAATGGGCGGGGAAATTGTAGATTGACGGCCGATTTGCCCGCAGGCAGGCGGCGAGAATCAGTCCTCCCGCAGCTTGGGCGTCAGGTACTCCGGCCCAATCGGGTCGGTGACGGATTCCTCCACGATGCAGTCGATCTGGGCCATGGCGTCCGCATCGAGGGTCCAACCCTGTACGCCGCCGGCGGCGTCGAGTTGCTCGGGCCGCCGTGCGCCCCACAGGGCAACGGAGATACCGGGGCGGTCCAGCACCCATCGGACGGCAAGCTCCAGCACGCTTTTGCCGTAGCGCTCGCGGGCAAAGGCCGCAAGCCGCTCGACGGCGGTGATGTACTGCGAGAAGCGCGGTTCCTGAAACTTGGGATCGAAGCTGCGGATGTCTTTGGGATCGAAGTTCATGCCGCGATGCACCCGGCCGGCCAGCAGGCTGCGGCAGAGGGGGCTGTAGCAGAGCAGGGCAACGTGGTTAGCCTCGCACCAGGATCGAATGGCGGGCCGAATCGCTGGTTCACTCTTGCTCTCATCGTCGATCTGGCGGTCGAAGAGGTTGTAGGGCGGCTGATTGGAGGCCAGCGGAGCGACGGCGCGAAACTCCTCCATCTGCGCCACGCTGAAGTTGCTCACCCCCAGCGCGCGAACCTTGCCTTCGCGCTGAAACCCGGCCAGCAGGGCGGCGGTTTCGGCGATGGGAGTGCGCGTGTCTGGCCAATGAACCTGGTAGAGGTCGATGTACTCGGTGCCCAAGCGGCGCAGGCTGGCTTCGATTTCCTGGCGCAGGCGCTCAGCGGTTGAGTTGGCAAAGACGCCGCGCTGGTTGCGTTCGAGGCCGGATTTGGTGGCGATGAAAAAGTCTTCCCGGCGCCCATGGGCGCGCATTGCCTTGCCAACGATCTCCTCGGAACGGCCGTTGCCGTAGATGGGCGCGGTGTCGATGAGGTTGATGCCGCGCTCGACGGCTCTGAGGCAGGTAGCCACGGCCACATCGCCGGGAACCGCTCCCCAGTCCGAGCCGCCTATTTCCCATGTGCCCAGGCCGATGCGCGAAACCTTCGCGCCCGCAATGGTTGTTGTCTCCATGCAAAACATCTTAGGCGGTTTTCTGGCATCAGCGTGCTACCTTGAGCGAAGACCACTTTTTTGGCGCAGGAAAACCCCATTTCGCGGAGAATCCCGGTCATCCGAATCATCCGGCTCATTCCACTGTTTCTGTTTTTTGTGCTCGCCTCAGGCGCGCGGTTGGCGCATGCGCAAGGTGGCCCTCCCTTTATTACCGACGACCCCGGCACGCCGGGCAACCGGCACTGGGAGATCAACCTGGGCTGGATCGGCGACCACAACCCGGCTCACGCCAGCTACCAGTTGCCCGACATCGACATGAATTATGGCTGGGGAGACCGCATTCAGCTCAAATATGAACTGCCACTCGCCGCGGCCACCGATGCCAGCAACACTACGCGCGCCGGGCTGGGCGAGTCGCTGCTGGGCGTGAAGTGGCGCTACTTTGAGCATCACCGCGCGGGAGAAGCCAAATCCGAAGAGAATATGAACTTCTCGCTGGGCACGTATCCGCAAGCCTCTATTAATAATCCCACCAGCGCAGTGCGCCGCGGTGTCGTGGAGCCGGGGCCGCAATACTATCTGCCACTAGAGTTCACGGCCAGGCTGGGGCCGGTGGGCTTCGATGGCGAGGTGGGCCGCTGGATCGGCAACCGGAATGTGCCCAGCCGATGGGGACGCGGGTTGATTGCAGGCCACGAATTCAGCGAGCGGTTGGAGCTTTACGGGGAGATCTACGACCTGCAGGACGCCAACCGCATTGGAACAACGCCCAAGCAGCGCGAGTTGACACTCGACCTGGGCGGACGGCAGACGCTCGACCGCGCCGGGCACCTGCGGCTGCTGTTCATGGGCGGGCGCGGCATTCAGGCAGTCACAAGCAAGAACAGCGAGCCGAATTGGATTGCCTATGTGGGCGTGCAGATTCTGTTGGGGCCGAAAGAGGCAGCGGGGCCGGACCGGAAGTGAGATGCACCGGCTCCGCCGTTGAACGCGCCCCACTCGATGCAGCCCACCCTCATGGTGTATCGTCCAATCCGTATGGCAAACACCGCGAACAACGCTCCGCATCCCGCGCCCGAGGCGGAAGAGGTCTACCGCCGCTGGATCCAGTTTCTCGATGAAGAGTTCACCCGCCACCACTCCCCGGAGCGTCGCGCCGAGATTGTGCGCGACCAGCTTTACCAGCTTTACCTGGGGCGTCCGCACGGCGGCAAGCTCAACCTGGCGCTCACCTCCGAGCTGCCCGGCAACGTGCTCTCGCTGTCGCTGGACCCGGAGAACGTGACCCTCGAGGCGGAGCACTTTGCCGACGCCGACCCGGAGCAGTTCGCCATGCGGAAGCCGCTGCTGTGGTTCTGGCAGATGTTCGACCGCTCGCCCATCGGGACAAACCACTGGCTTGGGCTGCGTTTCCGCGCCATGCTGGGCCGCCACATCTTCGCTCGCATCGGCGCGGGCGTCAAAATCTACCACGGCGTGGATCTGACCTTCGGCTACAACCTGACCATCGAGGAAGGCGTCACCATCCGCCAGCGCGCCCTGCTGAACGACCGGGGCGGCATCACCATCGGCAAGGGCGCTGTCATCGGCTCCTTTGCCCGCATCTACTCCCACAGCCACGCCGTGCATGACTACGGCGAGATCACGCTGGCGCCCACGGTCATCGGCCCCGCAGCCAGGATCGCCAGCCACGCAATTGTGCTGGCCGGCCATCATGTCGCCGCCGGAGAACTGGTTGGGAGCTTCCCGGCCGACCGCTTCTGAGGCTCGAAACCCTCGCACAAGAGCGGAACCAGAGTCACTGTGGCCTTATAAGTTCCAAGAAGGTCGCCGCTCCCTGTTGGTCGCGTCGACTTCCACCCCAGCGACAAAGACCCGTCGCTGGGGACCCCGGACTTGAGCGCTCCGGTTTCGGGATACATCAACTCTGGTTCCGCTATAACGCAAAGATGCCGCCCAAAGGCGGCATCTTTCAATCTGAATCAGGATTGCGTCTTAAATGCCGACGCCGAATTCGCCGGGCTGTTCGCCGGCATGGGCGTAGAAGTCATAGGGGGTGCGATGGTTGAACTTGTAGCGGCTGCGCAGTTCGCGGCCCACGAAGATGCCGATCGCTGTCACTGCTATCCCTACCGAGAGCCAGCCGATCACTTGCAGCGTTTTGGATTCCTTGCTCTCCTCCGCTGCGGTTCCTTCCTCGGCGATCAACGGTTCGGATTCAGTGAACATGGGCTTGCTTCCTCCTATGTGACCATGATAGCGCAATTTGTCTTAGACTCGCTGGCGGGCGCGGGCCGATTGCATGAAGCGAATGCCATCTCGAGCAGTTGAGCGGAAGCCGGCTTCGCGAAGATCCACAGTGTGTTTGCCAGTACGAATCTCCAAGACGGACGGCCCACGGACGGGATGGCCCTCCGTATGCCCCATGCGCCGAAGCCTGCAAAACCGCAGGTCTGGAACGATGCTCAGAAGAGTTGAAATCCAGTTGGCGGCGAACCGGAGACTGATCCGCTACTTGTGCGACGGTTCAGATCAGGTGTTCCTCCGGCTGGAAGGTATTCGCCAGCACGCCCAATCCGGGGATGGTTACTTCGACACGATCTCCAGCTTTGAGCGGACTCACGCCGGCGGGAGTTCCGGTCAGCACCAGGTCGCCAGGCTCCAGAGTCATTGCCGCGGTGATGTGGGCCAGCAGCCTGGGAATGGGAAAGATGAAGTCCAGGGTTGAGCCGTGCTGGCGAAGTTCGCCGTTGACTCGGGTTTCGATGGTCAGGCCGGCTTCGGGACTCAACTCGTCGCTCACCAGCGGGCCGACCGGGCAAAAGGTGTCAAAGCTCTTGGCGCGGGTCCACTGGCCGTCCTTGTTTTGCAGGTCGCGCGCGGTGACGTCGTTGGCCAGGGTGAACCCGCGCACGGCGGAGCGCCAATCGTCTTCCTTGAGATTGCGAACGCGGCGGCCGATGACCAGCGCCAGTTCACCCTCAAAGTCCACGCGGGCCGAGGCGGCGGGCATGAGGACAACTCCGCCGGGACGGAGCAGCGCCGACGGAGCTTTGAGGAAAAGCAGCGGTTCAGCCGGCAGTTCGTGGCCCAGCTCCTTTACGTGGTCGCGATAGTTGCGGCCCACGCAAACGATCTTCGAGGGCGTGACCGGAGCGAGCAGTCCGGCGGCGCTGAGAGGCATCGGCTCGAAGTCGAAACTCCATGAAGTTGACCGTCCGTGCACTAGCCGAAAATGCAGATCTTCTTCGGGAGCCGCGGTCAGGTCCACGATCCAGGGCTCGCCGCCGCGGTCTTCCACCTTGCCATAGTGGGTTCGATCTTCGAAGAGAAAGCGGCAATATTTCATGGGGAATCTCCATGCGCGACAAAGGCCGTCAGGGGTTGGGCACGGTCTCCTGCGCTTCGGTGGAGCGGGCGCTCTCGTGTCCGCCCTGGTCGATGGCGCTGACGGCGTAGCGGTAAGCGTGGCCGAGCTGGACTTGGGTGTCGTGGAAGGCCGGGGGAACGAGCGGCTCGGCAGAGGAGATGCGCTGCCAGGCTGCCTCGCCTTCGCGGCGATAGACGATGTAGCCAGCCAGGTCGGCGTCGGTGACCGGTTGCCAGCTCAGATCGATGGCAGTCTCGGCGGCGTTTTCGCCCACGGTGGCCACGGCGGCCAAGCCGGTGGGTGTCTCGGGCGGAAAAACGTCCAGAGCCTCGACGCGCACCGGTGCGGAAAGCGGGCCAGCCAACTCCAGAGTTTCTCCGTTCTCGGTAACGCGGGCCACGCGCTGGGCGCGGTACTCGTAGGTTTCGCCGAAGCGGATGCTTTTGTCCAAGGCGCGACAGATACCCCGGTGTCCCTTCTCGGCGCAGGAGTCCACCAGCAGGTTCTGGTCGACCGGCTCGGGGGTGGGCGCCAGCAGTCCCTGTTGAGGCTTGGCGGGCGGCGGGGTCAGCAGCTTGCGGTGCAGGCGGATGGCGGCGGGGGACGATTCCTGAGCGGTTGCGCCCAGAGTTGCCCAGCGCAAGGCCACACCCTGCTTGCGCACTACGGCGGCCAGGCCGGTTACCGGCGCGGGGGCTTCCCCTGCCAGCACTTGTGCGGCGTTCGACAAGCCAGCCGAACGGCCGTTGCGGTTCTTTAGTTCGACAAAATAGCCGAGCAGGCGCGGCGGTCCGGCGGCCAGCGCGGCAGGCAGCGTTTCAGTGAACGCACCGTTAGAGCCCGGCGCCAGGGACAATTCAGCGCCAGCCGCCTCGCAGGCGCTTGCGCCCTCCTTGCGGCAGACGCGCACCGCGACATTGCCCTTCAGCAGCAGCTTGTCGGTGTTCTTTTTGGGCATGGTCCAGGTGAGGGTGACCTGGTTGCCAGCGCGGGCAGCGGCGAGGTCTGTTACCGGTGCTGGCAGATTCAGCGAAGGCGGCTGCGGCGCCCCCGGTGTTCCGCAGCCGGCGAGGAACAGACCGGCTGCCAGCCCCGCGGCCAGCGCCGGCCATTGAGTCTTGTGCATCGTACTCATCGCCCTCTCAGTCTACCGGAGCAGCCCTGCGACGGGCATGACAATGCGCAGAAGCGGCAACTTATAAGCCAGCGGCTTTCGAGAAAGCAGGAACTCCTGAGTTGCGGAGTGGGACCGTACTGGAAACGCCGGGCGAATCTGCTTATTGCGATGGTGCTATATTTGGTTGGAATTCGTGAACGCTATCAATCGCTACCTCTAATTCCTGTTGCTTCATTCCCGGGAGGATTATGAGATTTCCACGGTTGCGGTTTTGCCTTCTTCTTGTTTGTGCGTCCGTGCTTTCAATTGGCGTAAATGCGCAGCAGGCTGCGTCGCGTTCCAATGCGGGCGTGGATGAGAGCAGTCTTACGGCCCTGCATGGAACGGTGCATCCTCTGGCGCGCGCGGAGTATGACCAGGGAGCGGTCGCAGATGAGTTTCCTGTGCGGCGTTTGCTGCTGCTGATGGCGCGCCCCGCGGATCGGGAGAAGGATCTGCAACAGTTTCTGCGGGATGTGCATTCGCCCGGTTCCGCGATGTATCACCACTGGGTTACGCCGGAGGAGTTTGGGGCACGCTTCGGCGCGGCCGACGAGGACACGCAGTTGATCTCCGGCTGGCTTCAATCCCACGGCCTGGCGGTGTCTCGCGTGACCAAAAGCAAGTCGATGATCGAGTTCTCTGGGACGGCGGGGCAAGTTCGCGAGGCGCTGCACACGGAGATTCATCGCTACAGCATTCAGGGAAAGACCTACTACGCGAATTCGAGCGAGATCGCGGTGCCGCAGGCTGTTGCTTTACGGATCGCAGGTTTCGCACCTCTGAACAGCTTTCCGCTGGACAGCTATGTGAAGCTGGTGGGAGGCGGCACGATGAATCGTGCCAGCCATCGCGTGGCTCCGCAGTTCACTCTGAGCGAAAACAACGCGCCTTTCTATGCGCTTGGGCCGGAGGATTTCGCAACACAATACGATGTGACTCCCGTCTATGCGGCTGGAAACAAAGGCGCGGGGCAGGCGATCGGCATCATCGGGGAGGGTAACCTCAATCTAGCGCTGGTGGATGCGTATCGCAAGCTCTTCAATCTTCCCCCAGACCACACGCAGATCATTATCGACGGCGAGGACCCCGGCGACGGGGGTGGTCCGAATGTCGAGGGCTATCTGGATGTTGAGGTAAGCGGGGCTGTTGCGCCGGATGCGACTGTTAACTTCTACATTGCCGGCGCCGAGGCTGTTTCGAGCTTTGAGTCGAATCCGCTTACATTCGCCGCAGTGCGGGCGGTCGAGGATAACCAGGCCTCGGTGTTGAGCGTGAGCTTTGGACAATGCGAGCAAATCCAAGGCGAGGCCGGGAACCAGCTTTGGGAGAACTTGTGGGAACAGGCTGCCACGCAAGGACAGACCGTTTTTGTGTCCAGCGGCGACAGCGGGCCGACGACCTGTCCTACAGAGGTGATTTTATCCAACGGCAGCATTCAGTACACGGACGGACTGAATGTGAATGGGATCAGTTCAACCCCGTGGAATGTTTCTGTCGGAGGCACGGATTTTTACTACTCGGACTACGCCAGCGGTGCGCCGAGCGCGGCCACGCTGTGGAACCAGACCAATGACAGCTTCAATGGGTCTCTGAAGGCGCCGCTGCCGGAACAAGTCTGGGACAATTCCCTGGGTTTCGATGTCATATCTACCGGGGAGAGCGCAGCAGGCGGGGGCGGAGTAAGCAATTGCTCGCAGACGACGGTTCCCACGGACGAAACCGTTCCGACTTGCCTTGCGGGGTATCCGAAGCCGTTGTGGCAGAATGCGCCGGGGGTTCCGAACGACCAGGCGCGCGATCTGCCCGACGTTTCTCTTTTTGCATCCAACGGCGTAAACCTGAGCGCGACTCCCATCTGCGCGGACCCTGGCGATTGCGCTCCGGTGACCAGCGGCGATCCGCAGGTCTTTCTGGTTGGAGGCACGTCGGTCTCATCGCCCGCCATGGCGGGAGTGATGGCCCTCATCGATCAGAAGTATGGCCGGCAAGGGCAGGCAAATTACACGTTCTACGCACTGGCACGGCAAGTTCCGGGTGTTTTTCACGACATCACGCTGGGCACGAATGACGTCTTCTGTATGCCGGACACCTCGCCAGACTGCGATACCCCTGTTCCGAATGAATCGTTCGAAGACTCCTGGGGAGTGTATGCCGCTGGTCCTGGCTATGACCTCGCCAGCGGTCTGGGCTCAGTGGACGTAAGCCAGCTTTTGAACAACTGGAACAAGGTGACGTATTCCGGCAGCACGACGACTTTGCAAGCTTCTCCGGCGAGCATTATTCACGGCTCACCCGTCACAGTCAGCGTTGCGGTGAAGGCAAACTCCGGCTCCGCCACTCCGACTGGGAATGTGGTACTCGCGGCCGGCGCGGGGACGACCATCCCGCAGAACACGCCATTGACGCTCACGAACGGGGCGGCTTCGGCCAGCCTGACCAATCTCCCCGGCGGAAGTTACGAACTAACGGCAGAGTATGGCGGCGACGGCAGTTTCGCATCAAGCGCATCCACGCCGGTTTCGCTGACGGTTACGCCGGAGGCAAGCACCACCGCGCTCGTGTATGGATATCGCGTCCTGATAACTTCCAACCCTCCCGCTAAAGGTCAGGCTTACTACGGTAGTGATGTGCACTTTAAGGCCACGCCCTCCAGTCAGGCGACGAAAACCACGGGACTTGCTACCGGGACGGTAACCTTCACGGATGGCGGTACCTCTGCCATCATTCCACTGGACTTGAATGGCGTTGCCACCTGGTGGCCGCAGAACTTCGCCATCGGAGACCATTCGGTCACAGCGACGTACTCGGGCGACGCCAGCTATCAGGCGTCCACGAGCACGCCCCTAGCGGTCACCGTGGTCAAAGGAGCGCCGCAATTCCTGGTTGTTTCCGACTCGATGCCGATTGGCGCAATCAATGGTGAAGTCTACCAGCCAGGCACCAATCAAGTTCTGTCCGTCTTGCTTTCCGGTACCGGCCCGAGTACGCCGCCTACTGGGACGGTGACAGTGAATTTCGGTTCTCTGACGCAGACGGTAAACCTGGCGGCGATTTCAGAGCTGTCTTCAGCATGGGTGACCTTTGCCAACGTGCCTTCCGGCATATACAACCTCTCTGCAAGTTATTCCGGCGACGCCAACTGGAATGCCGCAACGTACAGCAACTCAACGCCTTTTGTGTATGCCACCACGAGCCTGCCAACGACGACAACCACCACTGCGCTGACGCTGAGCCCCTCAACCGTGGATAGCTCGGGAAGCGTCACCTTCAACGTCACCTCTCAGGCAGCATCCAACCAGAACGGCTGCTGGCTTGGTGGAGATTTTGCCACTCTCTACGCAAATGGAGTGTCATTCGGATTTGTTCAGGTGAGCTGCAGCCTGGTGAATGGCGTAGTGACGATCTCAGGCAGCACAACCATGCCCGCATCCGAGCTTCCGTACGGGACGTATCAGGTCGTTGCCGAATACATGGGCGATGGCATTCAGTTGCCTTCATTCAGCAGCGCGGCTCAGCTCACGGTTACGGTGACCGATTTCTCGCTGAGCATGGTGGGCAAGAATCTTTCTGTTTCCGCCGGAAAGTCGATTTCGGTCCCTGTGGCGCTGGGCGGACCATCCTCCGCGCCCATAACCGTTGCTCTCAGTTGCATCCCCTCGTCGGCCAGCATCACTTGCGCTGTCAGCCCCGACTCCCAAAGCATCACGGGGAGCAGTACAGCCAGCCTGACCATCAATGCATTTACCTCGACCACTACGGCCTCCCCGGCAACGAGTGCGGCTTCCAAAGGGAATCAGTTTCCGCTCAAGGCCAGAGGCGGGCTGGCTTTTGCGCTGCTGGTGCTTTTGGTCTTGCCTGGACGCAGGCGCTCGGCAAAGCTGTGGGGGGTGCTGGTTCTGAGCATAGGCCTGTCGCTTGCGGCCGGCTGCGGCTCGGGTTCGGGCCAATCAACTGGAACCACAGGAACGACGATCACTCCCGCACCGGCTGGAAGCTATAGTGTTACGGTCACGGGGCTTTCCGGCGGCATTATCCACAGCGCAACAGTGAACCTTGTCGTGCATTAAAAAGGGCTGGCTAGAGACGCCGCAGCCGCGCGCAGGCGTCGTCCAGGTCGTGATCTTTCTTGGCGAAGCAGAATCGCAGCAGGTTCTCGCCGTGGCCGGGGCGGAAGAAGGCAGAGCCGGCGACCGCGGCGACTCCGGTTGCGGCCAGCAGGTGACGGGCTTTTTCCGCGGCGGTTTTGCCGGGAAGGTGGCTAGCGCTGGCCTGGACGTAGTAGGCTCCGGCGGGAACGCTGGGTTCAAGGCCGGCATCGCGCAGGGCCGAAAGGATGCGGGCGCGCTTGGACTGGTAGCCGACGGCGAGCTGCGCGTAAAAGCTGGGCGGAAGCACTTCGAGGCCGGCGGCAGCGCCGTGCTGGAAGGCCGAGGGAGCGCAGACGTAAGTCAGGTCGTGGAAGTAGGCCATGGCGTTGAGCCAGCGTGCATCCGCCAGAACATAGCCGAGACGCCAGCCGGTGACCGAGAAAGTCTTGGAGAAGCCGGAGATGCCAATGGTCCGCTCTCTCATGCCGGGCAGCGAGGCCATCGGAATGTGCCGCGCGCCATCGTAGACGAAATACTCGTAAATCTCATCCGTGAAGACGAAAAGATCGTGCTCCAGGGCTACGGCGGCAAGGGCTTCCAACTCGGCGCGGGCGAAGACCTTTCCGCAGGGGTTGGAGGGTGTGTTGAGGATGAGCGCTCGCGTGCGTGGGGTGATGGCGGAGCGGAGAGCGTCGAGGTCGAGCGTCCAATCGGGCTCGGACAGGGGCACGAAGACCGGGGTGACGCGCAAGGATTCAAGGGTAGAGACGTGGTAGCCGTAAAAAGGCTCAAAGAGCAGCACCTCGTCGCCGGGGTTGAGCAGGGCCATGGCGGCGGCGTGGAGTCCGCCAGTAGCGCCCGAAGAGACCAGGATTTCGCTCTCCGGATCGTAGTCGAGGCCGTAGTCCCTTTTCTGCTTCGCAGAGATGGCGTTGCGCAGGCGGGCGATGCCGTCCAGGCGGGTGTAGATGTTGTAGCCATCATGGATGGCCTGGATGGCGCCCTCCTGAACCGGCGCGGGAACGGGCGTGTCGCAGACGCCCTGCGCCAGGTTGATACCGCCGATCCGGTCGCACTCGACGCTCATGGCGCGAATCTCCGACTGCACGGCAGCGGGAGCCAAATGGCTGAGGGCAAGGCGCGAAGCGGGCAGAGATGAGACGGCAGGAGGCTCTTGGGCGGCTGGGTTGGGCATGGGAAATTTCCTTGTGCTTTCATCTTACATATTGGCGCAGATGAGGCAGGCGCTGGCGGCACAGCGTAAAATTTGGATTCAATGCATGAACTTTCTATCGTTTCGAGCGTCGTTGAATCGGTGACCGAGTACCTGGCCGCCTCCCCAGACACATACAAGGGCGCACGGGTGCTTGATGTGCGGTTGCGCGTTGGCGCGCTGGCCTCGGTGGTGGTGGACTCGCTGGAGTTTTGCTGGGGGATTGCGATCGAAGGGACGCCTCTCGAAGGCTCGCGGCTGGTGGTAAACGTGTTGCCGGTGGTGATGCACTGCGAGCCGTGCGGTCAGGATGTGGAGCTGGAAGGCGTGCAGAGCTTCCGCTGCCCGCGCTGCGGCGAACCGTGCCATGAGATGCGCCAGGGCCGCGAGCTGGAGATTGAATCGATCGAGATCGATGAGGTTGAGGAGAAGATATGACGACCAGGATTGTGGAACTGCGGCGGGGAATTCTTAAAAAGAACGACGAGCTTGCGGCGGGGCTGCGCGCGAGCTACGCAGAGGCCGGCGTGCTGGTACTGAACCTGGTTTCAAGCCCTGGGACGGGCAAGACGGCTTTTCTGGAGCGGACGCTGAAGGAAGTGCTTGCGCATGGCTCTCGCGCCGCAGCGCTTGTGGGAGATTTGGAGACGGACAACGACGCGCGGCGGCTGGCGTCGAGCGGTGCGCCGGTGCAGCAGATCAATACGCACGGCATCTGCCACTTGGACGCGGAGATGATTGGCAAGCATCTGGACGGCTGGGAGGGCGTGACGCTGGACCAGCTCGACTACCTGTTTATCGAGAATGTGGGCAACCTGGTTTGCCCGTCGAGCTACGATCTGGGCGAGAAGATTCGCGTGGTTCTGCTGAGCGTGACCGAGGGCGAGGACAAGCCGCTGAAGTATCCCACGATGTTCAACTCGGCCGATGCGGCGGTGATTACCAAGATGGATATTGCAGGGGCGTGCGACTTCAACCTCGAACTAGCGCGGAAGAATATCAATGAGATTCGGCCAGGGATACGCATCTTCGAGACCTCAGCCAAGACCGGCGCGGGGATGGAAGAGTGGTTGGGGTATCTTTCTGAGGCGAGGGCCGGGCAAGTCGCCTGATTTCGTGTTAATGTGCTACAGTGTTCCCAGGTAACACCTTGGAGCACTAACTATGTCTACTTCCGCAACAACCAGCCTGAAGCTCGATTCTGAACTCAAGGAACGTGTGCAGCGGCTCGCCTCGGCGCGCCGGCGGTCGGCACACTGGATCATGCGCGAAGCCGTCGAGCAATACGTGGTCCGCGAAGAGAAGCGCGAAGAGTTTCGGGCTGCCGCGCTTGCAGCTTGGAACGACTATCAAGCAACAGGCCTGCACGCAACCGCCGAGGAGGCCGACGCCTGGCTGGCCAAACTCGAAGCGGGAGAGGAAGCCGAGGCCCCTGAATGCCACGTCTGAAGTGGTCGCCGCAGAGTTTGCTGGATGTCGCCCGTCTGCACGATTTTCTGGCGCCCAAGAGCCAGGACGCAGCCAAACGCGCCATCCAGGCGATCCGCCAGGGAGTGAAGCTGCTCGGCAAGCACCCCGAGATGGGCCGCCCGGTTGAGGAGTTGCCCACCGATTTTCGCGAATGGGTGATTGAGTTCGGGAGTGGCGCGTATGTTGCCCTTTATCGCTACGACGGCAAGGAAGTTGTGATTCTGGCAGTCCGGCACGGGCGCGAGGCGGGCTACTGAGTCACCTTATGAGCGTGAATGATTTCGGATCAATCCGCGAAGCTTTGGAGTTTCTGGTTGGCAGGGTAGCGGCTGAGGCCGAACGAGAAGGCTCTGCGTTGTCGGAAGTCGAGCGAAAGATGCTCTATTTCTCCGAGACGGACTGGACCCTGCCCGACATATTGGAAGTGAACAAGGAGTTTGAACGTCTCGACGATGAGAATCAGTACGAAGCCAGAATCGAGGGACTGGTTCAGAGTTCCCTGCGGCGCGCGCAGGCTGAGAACGAAGAAGAATACGAACTCTGGACCAAGGCCGTCGACAAGCTCCGCGAAGGAGACTATTACTTCCTGGTGATGATTGACGCCGGTTCTCCGTCCGGGGGCTCGAAACATCGTTGGCTTCCTACTCTGTCCGATAGCCGACTCCAGCGAGAACCAGGAGACCGGCTGAGGCTCTGGCTCACGGCCTTGGCCTGCGTGTTCGGTACCTCTGCTCTGCTTGCTTTATATACTTGGGCGTTTGGCACCAGATGAATGGGATTTGTCTTTCCGGGCAGGTGATTTGAATCACACTATACGGTGCTCTCAAGGCGGTATAACCTAAAAGCTATGTGCCTAGCGATTCCGGGAAAAGTCGAAGAGATTACCACTGAGGGCGATCTCCGCATCGGGCGAGTGAACTTTGGCGGGGTGGTCAAGCGCGTCTGCCTGGACTACGTGCCGGAGGTCGTGGTCGGTGACTATACCATTGTCCACGTTGGGTTTGCGCTCTCCAAGATCGACGAGGAGACGGCCCTGCAGACGCTGGAGGACTTCCGTGCCATGGGGGTGCTGGACGCCGAACTGGAGAGCGAGGAAGAGGCCTTTGCGCGGGCCGCCGCCGCGCCGCAGTCTTCGTGCCCTGACGGGAGTTGCGAGTCAGCGAGTCAGCAAGTCAGCAAGTCAGAGTGAGGCAGTTTGAGTTTTTTGGTTTCCCAGGTCTCAAAATCGGGACCTGGGGCACCCAGAGTTTTATGGCGGGAACGGGTCGAAACGCAGGTCCTTCGACTCCGCTTCGCTCCGCTCAGGATGACAGGTTGACTAAGAGATAAAGAAAAGCAGCATCAGGAGTCATTCACTTAGATGAAGTACCTGACCGAGTTCCGGAACGGCGAGATTGCGCAGCGGATGGCGCGGGAGATTCGTCAGGTCGCCACGCGGCCGTGGAAGATCATGGAGGTTTGCGGCGGGCAGACGCACTCCATCATCAAGAACGGGATCGACCAGATGCTCCCCGCCGGGATCGAAATGATTCACGGGCCGGGTTGCCCGGTGTGCGTGACCCCTCTGGAGCTGATTGACAAGGCGCTGGCGATTGCCTCGCAGCCGGGGGTGATTTTCTGCTCCTTCGGCGACATGCTGCGCGTGCCGGGCACAGAAGCCGACCTTTTCCAGGTGAAGGGCGCGGGCGGCGATGTGAGGGTGGTCTACTCACCGCTGGATGCGGTGGAACTGGCGGTGAAGAATCCCGGCAAGCAGGTGGTCTTCTTCGGCGTGGGCTTTGAGACGACGGCTCCGGCGAATGCCATGAGCGTGCACGTAGCCAAGCGGCGGGGGCTGAAGAATTTTTCGCTGCTCGTTTCGCATGTGCTGGTGCCGCCAGCGATCTCGGCGATTTTGGAGTCGCCAGGGAACAAAGTTCAGGGGTTTCTGCTGGCAGGGCACGTTTGCAGCGTGATGGGCTACTGGGAGTATCCGCCGCTGGCCGAGAAGTATACGGTTCCGATGGTGGTCACGGGCTTCGAGCCGCTGGACCTGCTGGATGGGATTCGCCGGACGGTCAAGCAACTCGAAGCAGGGCGGCACGAGGTGGAAAACGCCTACGAGCGGGTGGTCACTTTTGAAGGTAATAAGCCCGCGCAGAAGCTGCTCTCTGAGGTCTTTGAGGTGACGGACCGGGCCTGGCGGGGGATTGGCGTGATTCCCAAGAGCGGCTGGCGGCTGAGCGCGGAGTATCGCGGCTTTGACGCCGAGGAGCGGTTTCAGATTTCGGGAATTCATACCGAGGAGTCGCCGCTGTGCCGGGCGGGGGACGTGCTGCGCGGGGCCATCAAGCCTTCAGAGTGCGCGGCCTTTGGCAAGGAATGTACGCCGCGCCATCCGCTGGGAGCGACGATGGTTTCGAGCGAAGGGGCCTGCGCGGCCTATTACAACTATGGGCGGTTTATCTCGGCGGAAGAGCTGGCGAGCGCGGGAAAGGACAAGTCTTGAGGCAGTTTCTGGGAGAGAATCCCCCAGGGGCTAAAGCCCGCGTGTTTTTGGATGGTTTGATGTACGGGCTAAAGCCCGTACCCTTCATTGAAGCGCGCGTTACAGCTGCTCGGAAAGCAAGACGGTCTGGAGTGAGACATGGCTGAAAACGGCAAACCTGATTTTTCCGGCTGGAGTTGTCCGCTGCCGCTGGTGGGGTATCCGGCGATTGTGATGGGCCACGGCGGCGGCGGCAAGCTGGGCAATGAGCTGGTGGAGAATCTTTTTCTGCCTGCCTTCCGCAATCCGGAGCTGGAAAACCTGGGTGACGCCGCGGTGCTGGACCTGAGTGGAGAGCTGGGGGGCGCCGGACGGCTGGCCATGAGCACGGATTCCTTCGTGGTGCAGCCACTGTTCTTTCCCGGCGGGTCGATTGGCGAGCTGGCGGTGAACGGAACAGTGAACGACTTGGCCGTCTCCGGAGCCGAGCCGAAGTTCTTGAGTGCGAGCTTTATTTTGGAAGAGGGCCTGCCGCTGAATGAGTTGGGAACGATTGTGGAGGCGATGGCGAAGGCCGCTGCCACGGCGGGCGTGAAGATTGTCACCGGCGATACCAAGGTGGTCGAGCGCGGCCACGGCGACGGCTGCTACATCTGCACGGCGGGCGTGGGCCTGCTACGGCCGGGCATCGCGGTGGGTCCGGAGCGGGCGCAGGCAGGAGACGCGATTCTGGTTTCGGGGACCATCGGCGACCACGGGATGGCCATCATGAGCGTGCGCGAGGGGCTGGAGTTCGAGAGCCAGATTCGCAGCGATTGCGCGGCGCTGAACGGGATGATTGCCGAAGTGCTGGCGGCGGCTGGAGCGGCGGTGCACACCATGCGCGACCCAACGCGCGGCGGGTTGGCGTCAACGTTGAATGAGATTGCGCAGGCATCGGGCGTGGGCGTCGAGATTGACGAGCCGAGCTTGCCGGTGCGGCCCGAGGTGCAGTCGGCCTGCGAACTGCTGGGCCTGGACCCGGTCTACGTGGCCAACGAGGGCAAAGCGGTATTCTTTGTCGCGCCAGAGGCGGCAGAGCGGGTTCTGGAAGTGCTGCGCGCGCATCCGCTGGGCAAGGACGCGGCCCGCATCGGCCGGGTGACCGCCGAGCACAAGCGGATGCTGGTGGCTCGCACCGCCATGGGCGCCAACCGCGTGATTCCTACGCAAATTGGGGAACAGTTGCCGCGGATCTGCTGAGGAATCGGTCTCAATTTTGAGAGCTTCATTGAAATTCAGTAAAGGACTGCAGGTAGGTATATCCCTCCTTGGCTGCCAATCATGCGGCGGATGATGGATGCTTCGCATTTTTCGTGTATCTGATTGCTCAGCGTCTTCTGTTGCCGAGTGGGAGACTCGTGATGCAGCAGAGGAGATACAAAATGCTCATCATCGTCCTGATTGTTGTTTTGGTGCTGGTTTTTGGTGGGGGCGGAGGATACTACGGCTACAACCGTTGGGGTTACGCTGGAGGCGGAGGCATAGGGTTTGGCAGCATTCTGCTGATCTTGCTGGTGCTTTACCTTTTGGGGTTTTTCCACTAGAGCGCGACGCCTTGCTCTGCTCGTGTCTTCCAGGTCTCGAAGCCAAAACCTGGAGCGCGCGTGTGTGGTCTAGAGCGGAACCAGAGTCACTGTGGCCTTATAAGTTCCGCGAAGGTCGCCGCTCCCTGTTGGTCGCGTCGACTTGAGCGCTCCGGTTTCGGGATACATCAACTCTGGTTCCGCTATAAAAGGTTTTCAGTGTCTGGACTATGCTGCCGGCCCAGGCATCGATGGCAGGCCAATTGCGAAAGTCGCCCTGGGGGAAGAGAGCGTCATCGCGGTTGGCAGGCAGTTTATAGACGAGCCGGTGACAGAACCCCAGTTTGCCGGCGTCCAATGCACCGAAAAAGACCTTATGGTTCCTGGGCTTCACGGCCCCTCTGAACTCCGCGATCTCCTTTGGTTCCAAAACTTCGCAAAAGTCACGGCCCTGATCGTCTTGAGCTTTGTTGCCGAGCGGACCGCTGCTGAAGAGCCAGACAGGCCGGTTGGCGAGCGCCTTCGAGTTGCGACGGACAAACTTCGTGGCTTGCTTCATCCAGTGGAACATGTAGGCGGCGCTTCCGATGACGGCGGCGTCGTAGCCATCCGGATCGCCCGCTTGCCGCGCGGCCTCGACCGTAGCTTCCAGGCCATGCTGGCGAAGCGTCGCGGCAATACGCTCCGCGATGCCTTGTGTGGCACCGTAGCGGCTTGCGTACACAATGAGAACTCTCATCTTCATCAACTCCAACCCCTCAAAGTGGATGGTGGAATTCTGCGGTCGTTCTTCCTGCTGTGCGGGGACTTCCGCTCGCTCAGTCGAGAAGGTCGAAGGCCCTCCGGATGCGGTCTGGCAGTGTGGCTGGCTCATCCTGATGCTTTGAGCTGAGTTCCAGCACGACGGCGGGCGGGGCGGGAAGGGCGTTGAGGGCAGCGGCGGTGGCCGGCCAGTCGATGGCGCCGTCGCCGGGGAAGAGGTGCTCGTCCTTGACGCCGTGGTTGTCGTGCGCGTGGACCTGGGCGATGCGGGCGCCCAGAGTGGCGATGGCTGCCGGGATGCCGACGGTGATGTGGGCGTGGCCGAGGTCGAGGCAGACTCCGACCAAATCCTCGTGGCCGATGGCGAGAATTTCCATCAGGTGCTCGGGGGTGGTGGGGTCGCCGGTCAGGTTTTCAAGCAGGGGTCGCACGCCTAACGGACGGGCAAAGGCGTCCAGGTATTCGAGCGCGATGAGGGCGTACTCCAGGGAGCGCGGCGACCATTCATCGTTCCGCTCGCCCAGATGCACGACGAGATTGCGGAAAGGGATCTGCTCGGCGGTTTCCAGGGCGCGCTTGATCTCGTCCATGGCGTCGATACGGCGGGCTTTCTCAGGATGCAGCAGGTTGACGGAGGGAGCACCGGCGCGGCCCATCTCGCGGTCGGGGTAGAGCGGAGCGTGCATCGACCAGGGTTCAAGGGGGTTGGAGCGGAACCAGGCGGCCAGTTCGGCGACATGCTCGCGGCTGGTGTAGTCGAAGTGTTGGCGGGCGGCAAAGATCTCGACCGCCTGCGCGCCCGACCGGCCGGCAAGCTCCAGCATTCCAGGGTGGAGGCGCTGGTGCATAAACAGGTGCGTTGACAGGACTCGCAGCTTGCTCACAGGATTCCCCCGATCCGGTTTGATGGGACACGCAACCGGACACTACTGCCATTCTCGCATTCTGGAAGCGGTTTGCGTGTTGCGGAAAAAGGTCCTAGCAGAGTGTGCGGGCGCAGAGACGTGCGCAGGGGAAAAATGCCTCCCCGCATTCTTTTGCACGAGAGAAATTATTTTCCATCCTCTAAAAGCCAACAACATGAAGGTGGGCGAAAACGGATAGATTCCTATTTGCAGGCCAGAGGTTTCATGCTGAAATCGGGTCTGTAATCGTTCCGGGGCCAAGCTGGGAAAGGGGGTGTGACACGGAGACTTTTCGGATGGCGCCTAAACAGGATCGCGGAGGAGAGCAGGGAGTCCGCATAACGGATCCGGAGAAGATGCAGTTCGATCCGGCGGCCTTTCTGGCGCAGACTGGGTTGGGGCGCAGGATTGTCCAATTAAAGCCCAAGCAGGAGTTCTTTTCTCAGGGCGATCCGGCAGATTGCGTCTACTACATTCAAAGCGGCCGGGCAAAGCTCACGGTGATCTCCAGCGAGGGCAAGGAAGCAACCATTGCGCTGCTCTCGGTGGGAGATTTTGTGGGCGAAGAGTCGATGGCGGGAACGCCGGGGTTGCGGATGGCGACGGCCACAGCCATCACGCCGTGCACGGCGCTCAAGATTGAGCGCACGGAGATGGTCCGCGTGGTGCACGAGGAACACGCCTTCAGCGACCTGTTTCTGAAGTTTCTGCTGGCCCGGAGCATGAGAACCCAGGCTGATCTGGTGGATCAACTGTTCAATTCGAGCGAAAAGCGGCTGGCGCGGATATTGCTGCTGCTGGCGGAGTTTGGCCAGCCGGGCGAACCGGAGCCCATGATTCCCAAGATCTCCCAGGAGACGCTGGCGGAGATGATTGGGGCAACGCGGTCGCGCGTGAGCTTTTTCATGAATCGTTTTCGCAAGCTGGGATTTATCGACTATAACGGCGGGATTAAAGTACACAAATCTCTTTTGAATGTGATTCTTCACGACTGAAGAAGGAAGTACGTGCTGTTCCACTTAGAGCGGCTCCCATTCCCATACCCTTGCCGTCATTCTGCAAGGGCATGGGATTCGGTGTACAGCAGTGGGAGAACCGCCATAGCCGCAAAAACAAATACGCGGCGAGGGTGGGGCACTCATACATTGCATTCTTGATGAAGCTTCTTTGCTTCCAATCTCCTATTTGGTCCACTGGTCCACCCAGGCGTTGACCGTCTGGTACCAGAGACGGGAGTTCTGGGGCTTGAGGACCCAGTGGCCTTCGTCGGGGAAGTAGAGCATCTTCGACGGGACATTGAGACGCTGGAGGGTGTCGAAAAGCTGGAAGCCTTCGCTGACGTCGAGACGGTAGTCGAGCTGGCCGTGGACGACGAGGGTGGGAGTCTTGAAGTTTTTGGCCGACATCATCGGGGACCACTTGCGGAAGGGATTCTCGCTGTCCGGCTTGCCGTAGTAGTCCCAGGGCTTGCCCTTGAACTCCCACTCGTTGAACCACATCTCTTCGGTCGAGCCGTAGGCGGATTCGGGGTTGAACATGCCGTCGTGGCTGACGATGCAGCGGAAGCGGTCGGTGTGGCCCAGAATCCAGTTGGCCATGAAGCCGCCGTAGCTGGCGCCGAGGGCGCACTCGCGATTCTTGTCGATGAAGGGATAGTGCTGCTCGGCGTAGTCGAGGCCCTGCATGAGGTCGGTGAAGGGCTTGCCGCCCCAATCGCCGTTGATGGCATCGACGAAGGGCTGGCCGTAGCCGGTTGAGCCGCGGAAGTTGATCATGACGACGACGTAGCCGTTGGCGGCGAAAAGCTCGGGATTCCAGCGGTAGCTCCAGTCATCGCCCCATGCGCCCTGCGGCCCGCCGTGGATGAGGAATTTGACGGGGTATTTCTTCGCGGGGTCAAAGGCGGGGGGACGGATGAGGAAGCCTTGCAGCTTGGTGCCGTCGGAGGCGGTGAACCAGAAGGATTCCATCGCGGACAGGTCGAGCTGGGCGAGGAGGGCGTCGTTGAGATGGGTGATTCGTTTTAGTTGAGGCCCGGCGTTTAATGTAACAGCATCACCGGCCCTATAAGACGGATTTATCCATGCGTAAACCTCGCTTGGTTGGCGGATATTCATACACGCTTCTACATGCTGAAGTTTGACGACTGTACATCCCAAATGGACGCCTTCTGATCCTGGTCCAGATTCCACTCCCATATCTAGGGGCATCGGCACAGGAACAGGGTTCTTGATAATCTTACCGTCGGTTTTGTTTCTATATTCTTGGTAGAAGGGTTCTATGAATGTGGCGTAGCCATGGATCTCGCCAGCATTCCAGGCACTGAAGTCGATGAATTCGGGTTGTGTGTTACCCCACTCAAACTCTTCCACCCAACGATCGAAATTCGGCAGCAAATCCTTGGCCGTCTTCGCCACGCGGTCATACACAAACAGCCGGAACTTATCAGATTCGTAACCGGCGCGCGCTTCCGAGCGCCAGGCGAGGTACTTGCCGTCGGGCGAGTAGGCGGGGTTGAAGTTGCCGCCAGCCGAGGTGGAGACTTTCACTGGCTTGGCGGCGGGGTCGGTCAGATCGAGCGTGAAGATGCTGGCGCTGACGCTCGTGGCTGGCTCCGGGTCGAGGTTCTCGGTGAAGGCCAACTCCTTCGAGTCAGGCGAGAAGGCGCAGCCGCAGCCGCCGCCTTCCAGCGAGAAGGGCGGAACGTCGTGGGGATCGTTGGGCGTCAGATCGCGGAGCGCGCCGGTTTCAACTGTCAGCAGAAAGAGATGGCTGCGCTTCTCGCCAGTGTAGTGGTCCCAGTGGCGATAAAGCAGATGGTCAAAGATCTGTGCCTTGACCTTGCTGGAGGCAAGGGCGGTGTCGCGGTCGGCGTTGCACTTGTCGCCGGTGGCAGAGTCGGCTGTCGTGATCGCCGGGCAGCCGGGGTAGACCGATGAAGTGAAGAGCACGGAGTGGCCGTCGGGCGACCAGATGGCGTTGTCCGCTCCGGTGGAGATGGCGGTCAGCTTCTTAGGGTTGCTGGTAGCGCCGGTGGCTGGGTCGAAGTCGGCCAGCCACACTTGTTGCGAACCACTTCGACCGGAGAGAAAGAGCACGGAGTGCCCGTTGGGGGCGAACTGCGGGCCGCTGTCGCCGGGCTGGGCTGCGGCCAGTTTCTGCGGCTCTCCACCAGCAATCGGCTGAATCCACAACTCGGCTGTTTTGGTGTTCTGGTCGAGGTCCACGGTTGTCACAGAGTAGGCCAGCCACTTGCCGTCAGCAGAGACGGCGGTTTCGCCCAGGCGCTTCATGCGCATCAAGTCCTCGAAGGTCATGGGGCGCTTGGGCTGGAGGGTTTGGGCGAGGCAAGACGGAGCGAGGAGGGAGGCGAGTGCGAGAGGGAGAACGAACGTAGATTTGCGCATGGCTTCTTCCTGTTCGCGTCTGGAAAATAAAACTTTGGCGCGAAGGGAAAGTTTACACCGGAAACGTTATGCAGGGCTTGTTAAGGTTCATGGATTCCCACATCTGGCGCTATGAAACTGCGCCAGAAATGGGGCACCCGGTGCTGAAGGGGCACCCGTCATTTGCGGGGGATCAGGAGCTAAGGGCCGCTGAGTCGAGTTTTGCGGCTACGATGGCCTGAGCGGCGGCGACAACTTCATCCAGCGTCAGATGCGTCGAGTCCAGCAGAACGGCGTCGTGGGCAGGCTTGAGGGGCGAATCGGCGCGGTTGCGGTCGCGCTCGTCGCGGGCGCGCAGGTTGCGGATCACCTCTTCGGGCTGCTGGGCCGGCTTTGGACCGAGCTGATCGTACCGCCTCATGCCCCGCACCTCGGGGGCGGCGTCTAGAAAGATTTTGACCTGGGCCTGGGGAAAGACGACGGTGCCGATGTCGCGGCCCTCCATGACTACGCCGCCCTGTGCGCCCAACTGCTGCTGCAGGCGGACCATCCAGGCGCGAATGGCGGGCCAAACGCTGACACGGGAGGCGGCGTCGGTGACGATCTGATTGCGGATGAGGCCGGTAACGTCCTCGCCGTCGAGCAGGACGCGGTTGTCTTCCTCAGTGGGTTCCAGGCGGATGGAGGTTTCAGCGGCGAGGGCCTCCAGGGCCACGGTCGAGTCCAGGGGGATGTCCGCGCGCAGCGCTTTGAGGGCAAAGGCGCGGTACATGGCTCCGGTTTCGAGGTTCAGCAGGCCGAAATGGCGGGCCAGATGCCGGGCGATGGTGCTCTTTCCCGCTCCGGCAGGACCGTCAATAGCGACGATGATCTTCCGGGCAGGATCAAGGGAGCTGAAGGAGATTTGGTCCGCACTCATCCGCGCTTCTTCGCACCCTTTTTGGGCGGGGCCGTAAAGCCAAACCGCTTGCTGTTTCCGGCTTTAGCGCCGGCGGTGAGAGCGGGCTTCCGGCTGCTGCCGGGGCGAACCGGGCGCGCGGCGGGCCGGGAATCCTTGCGGGGCGCGCTGCCATTGCGGGAAGTCGCTCCGAGCTTTCCGGCGGTCTTGGCACCGTTGGAGTGGCCGTTGCGTTTGCTCCAGGCTGACGCGGAAGACTTGGCGGAGCGTATCCCGGAAGCGCCGTTGGACGGGCGAGCCGCCGGTCTGCCATTTCCGTTGGAGCCGTTTGCACTGGCCGTACGCGAACCGGCAGGCCGGGATTCAGCGCTGGTGCGCCGGGCCGGATGGCTGCTGGCGGACGATTGTGCCGGCTTGCGATCGCGGGAGTGAGCGGCGGGGCGGCTAAAGTGAGGCCGAGCGGCCGCGGATTTTCCGTTCACCGCTGGTTTGCGCACGGCAGCGGCACGGGGCGCGTGCACTTCGGCGGGCTTGTGCGGGGCTGCAGGGGTGGGTGCAGTATCGATTTCCGGCTTTGCGGCCTTGGGCTCCGGCAGCTCATCTTCATGCTCGTGGGAGCGCATGAAGTAGGCTGAGGCAGGCATGGAGGAGCTTGCGTAGACGGTGGGAGCGACAGCGAACTCGGGCAATGTGCCTGCGACATAAAAGAGCGGCGCGTGCCCCAGCGAGACGGTGTGGACCTGGCGCGTGGCGACCAAGCCGCGCAGCACTTCGCGCACCTTGCTGCGGGCAGTAAGCGGAGCCAGGAAGAGCTCGACCTCTTCCATGCCGGCGGCGATGACCGCTTGCAGATAAATGGAGGCCAGCACGGAGATGGCCGTGACCTGAGAGGTGGATGCGCCCTCGGCAATGGCCTTCTGGAAGCGCAGGCGGAGCAGTTGCCACTGGGCAGCCTGGCCGGGAGCGGAGACGACCGGGATGATGCGGAGCTGTTGCCAGAGCTCGGTAATGGCGCGAAGGACCGCGCCTTCCGTGACTTCCCGGCCCAGCGCATGGGTGAGCTTGGAGATGGTGGTGTCGCCCGCTTCCAGCAGCTTGTAAGCCTGGACTGCCAGTTGCGAAACCTGGCGTGAGCCGGTCAGTTGCGGACTGCGGCGCCAGTCGCGGTCGCCGCGCAAGGCATAGACGTAAGGCAAAACCCAGCTTGCCACGACGAAGTCGGGCTGTTCGCCGGGAAGTCCCAGCAGGTTCAGCCGCACAGCCACGCCGTCCGTCTCCAGACGCACCAGCAACTCTTCCGCCAGGGCGATATGCGCGGGGTCGGGTGTGGCGTCGCGCTTGCCGGCTACAGCCTCGACAAAGGACGGCGCAATCGAGGAGGAAAACTGCCGCTTGGGCAGGAAGAGACACAGTCCGGTCTCCTCAATCCACGTCCGGGCGTCCTCCAGTGTGAGTGTCCCGTGTCCGTTCAGGCGCATCCTTTCGGCGCGCGATGCTTCCAATTGCTCCGATGTCAAAGAAAAACCTCGCTTCCAGGCTGGCGTTAGCTCCGGGCTGCCCTGTCCCCTAAGAGGAGGGCTGCCACCTTCCACCTGTTTCAAATTCGATGGAAGGCCCGCTGGATCTCCTTCCAAGAATACATCAAAGCTATTGGACGTCCATGCGGGCAACTGGTTGGGTGGCTAGTTCTTGCCAATTCCAACAGTAACCATTCCATACGTGCCGGGTCAAGAGGGGTGTTGATCTTGATGGCCGAATGACAGGCGATGGAGGCTGCGATACGCGTGCGAAGATCTGTAAGGCTATGATTCTGAGTAGGTTCGTCTGAATCAGCGCTGGATTGCTCGATAACCTCGGCCAGCATCCGCTCCAGAGCCGCTCCCTCCAGGCCAACGGGGGCGGCTTTGACTGCAAGTGTTTGCGGGCCAAAGGGTTCCACCTCGAAACCGTTGCGCCCCAGCTCATCGGCAATGCGCGCGAAGACCACCATCTGGGACGGCTTCAGTTCCACCAGCAGGGGCATAAGTAACCTCTGGCGCTGCACTTGCTCCACCTGGCGGTCTCTGAGAATTTTTTCAAAGAGGACCCGTTCGTGTGCCACATGCTGGTCAATAATCCATAGTCCGTCGTCGCCTGTGGCCAGAATGAAGGACTCGCGCAACTGCCCGAGGGGACGAAGCGAGCCCAGTTGGTTGAGGTTGGCGGCAGCTTGCTCGGCCTCAACCAGGGCTGTCTCCGCCGCGGGATTGGAACCGGTTGCATCGCCGGGGGCTGAGGAGCAGTCTCCGGCAGGCGGCAGGCTGGCTGGCTGGAAGAGCGCCGCCGCAGCCTCGCCCCAGGCTTTCCGGTCGTCCCAGCCGCTGGGACGGAAGCCTTCGGCGGTAAAGGACAGCTTGCCGGGAACGGGCGTGGGCAAGCGCGGCGTCAGCTCAAATGGTTCGGCGTCCGCGCGGGCAGACTGGAACGCGGCAGGGTCGGAGTCGGGCTGCTGCTCACTATCCCAGCGACGAAGACCTGTCGCAGGGGCGTCCGGCGAGCCGGGCAAAGGCGATGCGGCCGGAGGCATCAGCGAAGGGCTGGCGGCAGGGGCGGAGTCCAGGGCGGCCAAAAAGCCGGCGGCGGGACGAGCCATGATGAGCGCTGTGCGCAAACTGTCGCGGACAAAGTCGTGAACCAGATTCTGCTGGCGGAAACGGACCTCGGTCTTGGCTGGGTGAACGTTGACATCCACTTCCTCGGGCGGCATTTCCAGGAAGAGCAGCAGCACCGGGAAGCAGGTGGGCGGAATGACGTTGCGGTAGGCCTCGGTGATGGCGTGCAGCAGGAGCCTGTCTCGGATAAGGCGTTTGTTAACAAATATATAGATGGAGTTTCGGTTGAGTTTTTGCAGCTCGGGCTTGGAGTAGAAGCCGGTGAGCCGCAGGGCTCCGGGAGCGCGTGCAGGCTCGGCTGGGTCCTTTTTCCAGGGCGGCGGCTCGGGCAGGCCGGCGTGGGCCAGCGGGAGTTCGGCGGCGACGGGGAGGAGTTGAGCCAGCGTGTCCTTGCCGAAGATCTGGTAGATGCGCTCGGCAGTTCGCGCGACCGGCGGCGCGGAGAGAACGGTGTGCGTGGCCGAGAGCAACTCGAAGTGCTTTTCGGGATGGGCCAGGGCATAGTGGGTGACAAGCGCCGTAACGTGGGCCAGCTCGGTGGACTCGGCGCGGAGGAATTTGCGGCGGGCCGGGGTGTTGAAGAAAAGGTCGGCAACGGCCAAGGTGGTTCCGCGCGGCAGGGCGGCGTCGTCCACATGAAGGATTTTGCCACCGGCGATCTCCAACCGGGTTCCGGCGGATTCTTCTCCGGTAGCTGTTTCCAGGGTCACGCGGGCCACAGAGGCGATGGAGGGAAGAGCTTCGCCGCGGAATCCAAGCGTCGCGATGGAGAGCAGGTCGTCGGCGGTACGGAGCTTGGAAGTGGCGTGGCGCTCGAAGGCCAGCAGGGCGTCGTCGCGGTTCATGCCGTGGCCGTCGTCAGCGATGCGGATGAGCTTGCGGCCGCCCGCCTCAACTTCGACGCGAATGCGGTTGGCGCCGGCGTCCAAAGCGTTCTCCAGCAACTCTTTGACGACCGAGGCAGGCCGGTCTACGACCTCGCCGGCGGCGATCTGGTTGGCAACCTGGTCTGGAAGTACGCGGATGCGGCCCATACGCTTCAGGGTAACGCAGAAGACAGGGAACAGGGATCAGGCGAAGGATGGGCGGGCCAACCTGGACGCTGCGCGCAGAAGATACCTCCATTTGCCCGCAGGCGGGTATCCACTCCACTCAGGCACCTCCCAGGGGTTGCGCCGATGACTTTCTATCAGCCCATTACGCCGGGGTAAAAGCTTCGAGACTATTTAAGATCACGATCTATGCAGGCGCGTCCGAACGAATCCGATACAAACATCTATGAGGAGTCCGATTAGATACCATTGCGCCGTGCCCAATATTGCGAACAAAGCAAAGGCGCCCAAATCGCTGTTAACGAACCACAAGAGTATCGCGCCAAAGGGATCGATTGGAATCAGCCGATACCAAGTTCCTCCGGGCGTGTACGCAGAATCGAACGCAGTCAATGCACATAAAGCAAGGTGACCTCCGGTTAGAAGGACCCTACACCAAGAATTCCTCAACCCCTTGCCATTCATGCACATCACCCATGCACATCACCAAAAATCATACACTCATCCAGGAAGGCAATTCGCTCACGGCGCTACCAGTGGAGGTCACCTGAGTGAAGCGTATTGCCATCTGCCTGCATCCGCAGGCTTGTAGCAAAGGATTACCCTTTTCGCGCTTCCGCCTCGGCTAGCCATCCACGGCGGAGTTTCTCCGGGGGGGATGTTGGACAGGTAAGGCTTGATGTCGAGGATGGGTGTTCCGTCAACCATGTCAACGCCGCGAACATAAAGCGATCCGCCTTCCCGGCGCAACAGTTCGACGACCGTGAAGCCAATCGGGTTGGGGCGGCGTGGGGATCGAGTGGTAAAAACGCCGTGCGGGTGATCGTCGGAGGGCGGCGTAACGAGCAAAAAGAAGCCGTCGGAGCGGTGGAAGGTCCAAAGAACGATGAGATGAGAGTAGCCTTCGATGTCGGTCAGTCCGAGTTCAAAGGCGGGCAGGATATTGAGCACGCCTTCCTCCTCATGCTGTGCGCCGAGGCCCTTCGGGACCTCGGCCGCGTCTTTGAAGGGGCTGGCGACGAATCCAATGGGCTGGGGCGTAAACATGAGTGTCCGAGCCTCCGTTCTCCATGGTAACCGTGAATGCAAACCCTCATGCATTAGAATTCGTAAAAGCGTTGCAGCCGATCGCTCTCAGAAACAAACAAAATGGATTGCGGACCCCGGCAGTGGAGCTGGGCCCGCCGCCTTCGATCCTGCCGGGTTTTGCCTGCAGGCCCTAGAAAGGACGGTCCATGAAATACGCAGGATTGCTGGTGATGCCAGCCGGATTCTTTCTCTCCATTGCCGCGCTCGTGCTGTTTCCCGACCCAGTGCAGCGGACGGCCTTTGTGGTCTGCGGGCTGGGAGTCGAGTGCCTGGGACTCGTGGTTGCCGTGCGCGGACACATGGAAGCGCGTGGAGAAAGACGCCCATGAACCAGCAAGCCGCTCTGCCGCTGTCTGAAGCCGCCTTCGCGCTCACTCTTGCGCTCGTGTTTCTCGCGCCGCTGGCTATTGCCGGCGTGGCGCTGATCAATACCGGCTTGGGCCGTTCCCGCTCCGCCGCGCAGGCTCTGCTGGGCAGCCTTGCGATTCTGGCCGTCTCGGCCATCGTTTTTGCACTGATCGGCGCAACCTGGACCGGCACGGCGGGCGCGGCAGGCCACACCCTTCAGCTTGCCGGCAAGCCCTGGGACTGGCTGGGGGCGGGACCGCTGCTGCTGGGCGGCCTGGGCTCTGCTTCGGCGCAGTCGCAACTTGCGCTGCTCTTTGAATTCATGGCCGTTGCCCTGGCCGCTCTGATTCCGTGGGGCTCGGGAGCGGACCGTCTGCGCCTCAGCGCGGGTTGCGCGGTTGCCGCGGTTATGGCCGCAGGCGTTTTTCCACTTCTGGCGCATTGGATCTGGGCTGGCGGCTGGCTGGCTCGGTTGGGCGCGAACTTCTCGCTCGGCGCGGGCTTTGTAGACCCCGGCGGCGCGGCCACAGTGCACGTTCTGGGCGGACTCAGCGCGCTGGCCGTGGTTTGGATTGCAGGATCCCGCACAGGGAAGTTCCCCAAGGAGGGCCTCTCGACGGCTCTGCCCGGCCACAACGCGGTTTACGTGCTCTTCGGCTGCCTGCTGGCGCTGGTGGGCTGGCTGGCCTGGAACGTGGCCGGAGCGGTGATCTGGCTTCATGCGCCGCTGGCCGCGCTGCCGGTGACCGCTGTGAACACACTGCTCTCGGCCGCGGGAGCCGTCGTAGCCACCTTCACCGTTACCCGCGTCCGCTTTGGCAAGCCCGACGCCAGCCTGTGCGCCAACGGCTGGCTGGCGGGACTGGTGGCTTCCTGCGCCTGCGCGGGCATTGTTACGCCAGGCGAAGCGCTGGCCATCGGCCTGATTGCCGGCATCATCACGCCGCTGCTGGTCGAACTGCTGGAACTGGCTCTCTCTATCGACGATCCCTCGGGCGCCATTACGGTACACGCCGTGGGCGGCCTGTGGGGGCTTCTGGCCGCAGGCATCTTCGCTCCGCAGCCGGGGCAACTGGTGGCCCAACTCGTCGGCATTGCCACGCTGCTGGGGCTAGTTCTGCCGCTGGTTTACCTGCTTTTCTGGCTGCTCAACCGCGTGGTTGCCTTCCGGGTTGACCCGGACGGCGAGCGCATCGGCATGGACCTGCATGAGCTGGGCGGCGGGGCTTATCCGGAGTTTGTGATTCACAGGGACGAATCGTACCGGTGAGGCAGGGGTTTGGGCCAGGGGTTGGGCCAAAAAAGGCTGGACTTCCCAGGTCTCAAACGCGAGACCTGGGACATCCGGCGGCCTGGCTCTGGATGGGCTGCTGAGCTACGTGCGGTCAGAGAGAACAACCCAAAAGAAAACAACAAGTATGACCAAATACAGATCCGAAAACGAATCAAAAGGATGGCCGGGATTCTTGGCGGGAATCCAATCCATCTTCAAGCCAAAACCCAAGGCGAGGAAAAGCACCACGATCAACGCGGCGAAGATATCCTCGCCCAGGATGCGATCTTTCTTCAAGTTTTTGGATGTTGCGGGCGCGTAGGGGCGTGTGGTGGTCATTGCGTCCGGCTCATGGAGCGGTTTGCCGCAGGTGGCGCAGAGCCATGCAGGCGGGTAGACCTCACAGCCACACTCCGCGCAGTAGACCGGCGGGGGTGGCGAGGGCTGGATGGGAGGTGTGCCGATGGGCGGCATTGCGCCCTAAGTCTAGCACCTTTCTGAGTCAGGCCAAGCTAGTGCGCTCTACAATGAATCGATATGCCCATAGACGTCCGATCGCACGCGAAGATCAACCTTGGCCTTTACATTGGCGCGCCGCGCCCCGATGGGTTCCATTCGCTGGCTACCGTCTACCAGACTCTGGAACTGTACGATTTAGTTACGGTTTCGGCCCGTCCTGCGGCAAAGACTTCACTGCGGCTGACCTCCAATGACCGGCGGGTACCAACGGATGCGCGCAATACCGCCTGGAAGATGGTCGCACTGGCGCTGGAAGCGCTTGGTCTTGCGGCCGAGGTTGAAATTACCATCGAAAAGCGCCTGCCGGTACAGGGCGGGCTGGGCGCGGGGTCGGCCAATGCCGTGGCAGCGCTGGTGGGGCTGGAGGCGGAGCTGGGGATTGGGGTTCGTGGTTTCCCAGGTCTCAAAAGCGAGACCTGGGGCACCCAGATGGGCTGGCCGGCTCGCCGCCTGGAGATTGCGGCGAAGGTTGGCTCCGATGTGCCGCTGTTTCTGATTGGGGGCGCAGTTCTGGGAGTGGACCGGGGGCAGGAGGTCTATCCGCTGCCTGACTTTGAGCCAGTCTGGTGTGTCGTGGCTACGCCCGAGGTAGGGGTCTCAACCCCAAAGGCATTTCGCGACTGGGACGCCCTCTGCGAGGCCGAGGGTTTGACCGACGCAGCCAGTACAGATAAACTAAACAAGTTGAGCCGCGCCTATGCCAGCGCCTTTGCGGGAGCAATCCCTAGGGGTGGGCAGGGAGCAGGCTCCTCCGGTGTTCTCCCAAATGGAGAGAACCTGGCCGGACCACAAGAGTCCGCGCTTGTCCGCACCGGGATCAGTAGCTGGATCCAGAACGACTTTGAACGCGTCGTTTTTCCCCAGCATCCCTCCCTTGCAGAGATCAAGCGCATTCTTGCGGGCCCCGGCACTCCGGAGGCAGCCTGCCATGCCTCGCTGTCCGGGTCCGGTTCGGCGCTCTTCGGGTTGTATCGGACCCGCGGAGATGCGGAAGCGGCGTGCGAACGTTTGCGGCCGGCGGGTGTTCAGGGTCATCTGACCCGCACTCTGCCGCGCGTGGCCTATTGGCGCGAGATGCTTCTGCCCAGGGCAGTTTGACAGCCGGCCAAGGGGGAGACTCACGTTCGGCTGCTGAGTTGGGCGATCGTCTAATGGTAGGACAGTGCCCTTTGGAGGCACTTGTCCAGGTTCGAATCCTGGTCGCCCAGCCAAGTTTTTAAGGACACTTAACCGGAAACAGCCAAAGCAAACCAGCTTGGAGGTAGTTCGGAAATGGAAGTGGGAACATTGACGGCGGCGTTGGAAGATAAACAGCCAGGCAGCGGGCAAGGCGAACCCAAGGATGGGGCGGCCAAAGAACAGGCGCCCAAGGATCCCGTGCAAGCAGCGGCGCAGGATGCGGCCGCCAAGGCGAAGGAAGCCAAACCGGTGGTTGAGCGCAAGCGGACCCGCAATCTGAGCGAGGACAAACGGTTCAAGCTCTTCAGCGGTACGGCCAACCCCGCGCTGACCGAGGAGATTGGCCGTTACCTTGGAATCAAGGTGGGCGAGGTCAAGCTGCAGCGCTTTGCCGACGGCGAAGTTTATTTTCAACTGCTGGAAAACGTGCGCGGCGTGGATGTGTTTGTGGTGCAGCCGACATGCTACCCGGTGGACCAGAACCTGGTGGAGTTGCTAGTGATGATCGACGCGCTGAAGCGGGCGTCGGCGGCCAGGATCACGGTGGTTGTGCCGTATTACGGCTACGCCCGGCAGGATCGCAAGGACCGTCCCCGCGTGGCTATCAGCGCCAAGCTCATCGCCGACCTGCTGACGACGGCCGGCGCCAACCGCGCGCTTTTCGTTGATCTGCACGCGGCGCAGATTCAAGGCTTCTTCAACATTCCCGTCGATCATCTCTATGCCAGCCCGGTGCTGGTGAGCTACTTCCGCGAACTCAACCTGCCCAAGCTGACGGTGGTTTCGCCCGACGCCGGCGGCGTGGAGCGCGCCCGTTTCTTCGCGCAGAAAGTCGGAGCGCCGCTGGCCATTGTGGACAAGCGCCGCACCGACATGAATGTCACTGAAGTGATGCACGTAATCGGCGACGTGAACGGAAGAACCTGCCTCATCCTCGATGACATTGTGGATACGGCAGGAACGCTGGTGAAGACCGTGGATGCCCTTTACGCCGCCGGCGCGGCGGCTGTCTACGCCGCGGCCAGCCACGCCGTGCTTTCCGGCCCGGCTGTGGAACGCATTGCCGCATCGCGGCTGGAACAGTTGGTGGTTACCAACACGATTCCACTCCGCGAGGCGGCCCAGAAGCTGCCCAAGATCAAGGTGCTCTCCATTGCCGGCCTGCTGGGCGCGGCCATTGAGAGCATTCACATGGAGACCAGCGTAAGTACGCTGTTCTCTTAGCTGACAGCTTACAGTTGACAGCTTACAGTTCCGAAAGCTGAGACTTTTGAACTGTTTTTTGCTGATAACTGGCTACTAATAACTGTTAGCTGATAGCTGTTAGCTGTCAGCTAGCTCTTCACAAAGGGAGCGGACCCCAAACGGCCCGTGCCCGATACCAGGAAACGAGAGACCGAATGTCCGAAGTAGTCACAGCCAAGCCCCGTGAGGGCAAGTTCAACAAGAATGCCGCTCGCCGCGTGCGCGTCGCGGGCAAGATTCCTGCCGTGCTGTATGGCCCGGGACACGACCCGGTGGCCATCGAGGTTGACCCCAAGCAGATCTCCCGGATTCTTTTCTCCGAGACAGGCCACAATACGATCTTCGACGTCGAAGTTACCGGCAAGCCCGCGGCCAAGGCCATGATCGTGGACTGGCAGCGCGAGCCGATCAACGACAAGCTGATACACATCGACCTGAAGCGCATCGCCATGGACAAGACCCTGCGCGTGAACGTGCGCGTCAAGCTGCTGGGGATTCCGGTGGGCGTCAAGACCTCCGGCGGCATCCTCGACCAGGTGTTGCGCGAGGTGGAAATCGAGTGCCTCCCGGCCGACATTCCCAGCCACATCGATGCGGAAGTCAGCCATCTGGAGATGTACGGTGTGCTGCGCGTGAGCGATCTGGTTCACTCCGACAAGGTCAAGTACCTGAATGCCGAGGATGCGACCGTGGCTCACGTGGTCTCCATCCGCGAAGAAGCGCCCACACCCGCGGAGACTGAGGCAGCCGCCGCGGCAGAAGCAACTGCTGCTACGGCAGCCGAGCCGGAAGTTGCCAAGAAGGGCAAGCCGGAGGCAGAGGCAGCCGGAAAGAAGCCCGAGGCGAAGAAGTAACCCTTGGCCGAGGCAAGTGAATCCGGTGGACGCCCTAGCCCCTTTTTGGTGGTGGGGCTGGGCAACCCCGGCCTGGAGTATCTGTGGACTCCGCACAACGCGGGGTTCATGGCCATCGACCGCATCGCCCAGCAAGAGGGGGTTGTGGTCCAGAACCGGCGATGCCGGGCCGTTACCGCAACCTGCCGCATGGCGGGGCGCGAAGTGGTCCTGGCCAAGCCGGAGACGTTTATGAATCGGAGCGGAGAGGCAGTGGCCGCGCTGGTTCGGGAGTTTGAGGCGGACCCGGCCAGGGATCTGCTCGTCATCTACGACGAGCTGGACCTGACGCTGGGGAGCTTCAAGATCAGGGAACGCGGATCGGCGGCCGGGCACAACGGAGCCCGCAGCGTGATCGGCGCCCTGGGCAGCCAGGAGTGGTTGCGCCTCCGCATTGGAGTGGGGCCGGATCTGCCACCGGAGGCCATTGTGGCCAAAGGCGTCAGGCGTCCCGGCAAGGATTATCTGCTCTCGCCGATGCGCAAGGCGGATTTGACGGTGCTGGATGAGGTGCTGGACCGGGTGGCAACTGCCACGCGGCGCATCCTCTCAGACGGGCCGGCAGCCGCGATGAATGAGTTCAACCGCCGAGAGCGAAACGGCCCGGCGGAGGAGTGAAACGCAGGAACCAGGGACCAGTAAACAGTCCTGCGCGAGAGAAATGGCCGCTATGGTTTTTGCCGGCGGCAGTGGCTGGAGTCAAGGGGCTCCAGCGGAAAAGGAAACCGGATGTCCCGTGTGTATGAGGTTATGTTCATTGTTCGGCCCGACGCGGCCGAGGAAGATGTAGACAAGCTGATCGCCGGATTCTCCACCAACGTCACCAACGGTGGCGGAGTGGTGAAGACCGTCGAGAAGATGGGCCGGCGCAAGCTCGCCTATACAGTGCGCAAGTTCAACGACGGCAACTACGTTCTGCTTACCATCGAGGCAGGCGGCGCGGTGGTGCTGGAGCTGGAGCGCCGGTTGCGCGTCACCGAGCCGGTGATCAAGTTCATCACCGTGCGCATCGACGAGGAAGAGAAGCGTCTGGCCAAGGTCAAGGCATTGCGCGGCGTCCGCCGTTCGGCAACCCCGGCCTTTGTAGCTCCGGCCGCGGCTCCTGTTGCGGCAGCGCCTGTGGCTGCTCCGGTTGCCGCGCCCGTTGCGGCTGAAGCCGCCGAGCCGGTTCAGGCCGTCTAGTACGGCTTTTAAAAAAATTGCCGCCGCCGTCCCCGCTTTCCGGGGCGCCGGCCGCGGCCTGATTCAGCTTTCCGGCGGGCGCCCAACGGGTGTTGACCGGAACCGAAGAGAGTAAAGAGGAAACAGCATGTCTGAAGAGACTCAAGCAAAGGCGCCCGAGACGAGCGCATCGCAAGCACCGCAAGCCACGTCTGGCTCGGAATCCGGTCCGGTTTCTGGTTCAGGCCCCAGTTCAGGTTCCGGATATGGTTCAGGACCGCGTCCCGGTGGACGTCCCAGCGGACCTGGCGGACGGCCCTCGGGTCCCGGCGGCCGCGGCAAGTTCTTCCGCCGCAAGAAGGTTTGCAAGTTCTGCACCGAGAAGATCGACGCGATTCCCTACCGCGATGTGCGGCTGCTGCAAGGTTTTGTGGCCGAGCGCGGCAAGATCGTGCCCCGTCGACTCACCGGCGTTTGCACCACGCACCAGCGCCGCCTGACCCGCGCCATCAAGCAGGCCCGGAACATCGCCCTGCTGCCGTTTGCCACGCGGCACTAGAGCAAGATCAGGGAACTTGTAGCCTGATTTGCTTCGTAGCAGGTCGCCGCTCTCTGTTGGCCGCGCCGGCCTGTGTGTATTGGTTCCAGGACAAGTTGTTCCTGGTTTTGCTGTAACCTTCGGCTGCCGTTCTGCCGGCGAGTGCATAGCCTCTTTCATTGAGAGTGGCCTTGCACGAAGTGTTTTGGCAGAGGGCAATATTGTGGATGCCGACGAAGAACCGACGCGGTTTGCCGTGGCCTGAGCTTTCTCCGAAAGGACGAAAGCGCCAACGGTGCCCGCCTGCAATACTGGAGAGTTTCCCATGGAAGTTATTCTGAAGGAAGACGTAGTCAACCTGGGCCACCGCGGCGATCTGGTTAAAGTAGCCGACGGCTACGGCCGCAATTTTCTGCTGCCCCGCAAGCTGGCGCTGCAGGCCACCCTGGCCAACAAGGCCGTCGTCGAGCAGATGAAGAATGCCGCCGCCCGCCGTTCCGCCACGGAGAAGGCGCAGGCCGAAGCGCTGGCCGTCAAGCTCGAGCCCGTTGTGCTCGACTTTACCCGCAAGTCTGGCGAAGCCGGCCACCTGTTCGGTTCGGTCACCTCGGCCGACATCGCCGCCGCCCTGGAAGCGAAGGGTTTTGAGATCGATCGCCGCAAGATCCAGTTGGACGAGCCTCTCAAGACCGTGGGCGACTTCAGCGTGGCCATCAAGCTGTACCGCGAAGTCGCGGCGCACGTGAAGGTCAAGGTTGTGGCCGAGGCATCGGAAGAGCCCGCCGCCGAAGCGCCAGCCGCCGAGCCCGTCGCCGAAGCGGAAGCCGCAGAGTAGCTCTTCTCAGCCAAACACACGCCGCCTCCCGGACGCAGAGGGGCGGCGTGTGTTTCCGTCTGTGCACAATTCGCAATCTTCGGCAACCATTCGAATTACGATTCCCAGGCCAGTCCTGCTCTGCTCAAAAAAGGTTCTTCTCCGGGACGCCTCCGCTGAGCGCGATCAGTTTTTGGAAAGCCTTGGTCATATTGGCCTGAAAGCCGGGGGACTCTTCCACTTTGCTCGTGGAGAAAAGGAATCGCGCCCGATTTGGATAAACGTCCTTGTCGAGACGATTCCCCTTGTCGTAGCAGGTTCTCGCCGCTTTTCCGCTCATTGAATTCACTGTGAGCCTGAGAAGCGCTTCCCGCGGGGTATGCGTGTCGCCGGGATAGAAAATGTCCCAGACAATGCTATTCGCGTCCAGTGCATTCAGATAATTGTCGCAGCGGCCATCGGGTCCAGTGACAGTCAGTGCAGTAGTGGCCGGATCGAACGTGACCTCAAGATTGTCATTGAATCCGTCGCTCGGACTGAGCGAAAGAAGCTTGCCGTGCAGATACTCGACGAGGTCCTGCTGGGTTGGCTCGGGCTTGGGGTCCGGCTTTTTGGCGTGGCGCGCGTGGGTGGGCTGCGTGGCCTGCGCGGCTAGTTCGCTTTGCGCGGCACATATGAACAGGCATCCGATCAGCACCCCACAGCAGATACGCGCCACATTCTTCATAGATTGATTCCTCATTGTTCTTGCCAACGCTATCATTGCTCTTTGCCACAAACCTATTCCGCATGGGGAGAGCTTGCCCTGCTCATGCACATTACCGCTCAAGAAAATTTTACGGCTACACCATGGCCCGTTCCTTGACGGTCAGATACTGGTTCAGCACCGACGAGGTGAGGGCCTCGGGGTTGAGGTCGAGAGTGAGCGCGCCTTGCTCGTGGAGGCGGGCGAGCAGCAGTTCGCGGCGGCCGGCCATCTCCTGCGCGGCGGCGGCGCGGAACATCTGGTCAACGTTTTTGGGCCGGGCCTGGGCGATGGACTCGACCTCCGGCTGGGCCATGGCGACAAACAGAAGCACGTGGCGGCGGAGCAGTTGCAGCGCGCCGTCGATGACCTCGGGGCGCATGGCGGTCTCGGCCAGGTCTGTGACCCACAAAACCAGGGAGCGGCGGGGTTGCAGGCGGTTCAGAGTGGCCGTGGCGCGCAGGTGGTCGGCTTCGCTGGCTTCGGCGCGGAGTTGGGCCAGCGACTCGATGAGCAGCCGCAGGTGGGCAGCGCCGCGGCCGGGCAAAAGCCGCTGCTGGATGCCCTGCCCATAGGCCAGCAGGCCCACGCGGTCGCCAGAGTAGAGAGCCAGTTGAGCCAGGGCGACTGCCGTGGTGCAGGCGTGGTCGAGCTTGGAGTGAACTTGTTGATCTCTTCTGAATCTTCCCTCAGGGGCTAAAGCCCCCGTCTTTTTTGCTTGCTTTTCGGCACGACTGAAGTCGCGCCCTGACACGTTTTCTGGACTCAATCTATTTTCAAAGCCTGCGAAGTCCAGCCCTGATATGGGCAAATGATTTTCCGACACTTGTTTAGTTGCCACGCGTGCGCGCATCAGGCGACCGCAGTCGAGGACGAGCCAGACCGGCTGGCTGCGCTCGGTCTGATACTGACGGGTGATGGGGCTGCCGCGGCGGGCGGTGGCTGTCCAGCAGATGTCGCGCAGGTCATCGCCCTCGCGGTACTCGCGCAGGCTCTCGAAGTCGCGGCCGAGGCCCCGCAGTTGCGAGCGGCGCAGTTGCAGGTCGATCTGGCGGCTGCGCGCCAGGAAGATTTGCTGCTCCTCGCCGGTGCGCAGGGCGGGGTAGACGCGGATGGTCTGCGTGAGCGGCGCACGGGCCCAGCGTTCGACGAGGCCGAGGCCGGAGCGGTAGCGCAAGTAGAGCCAGCCGGTCTCCCAGTCGCCGCGCTCTTTGGGTTCTACGCGGTAGCGCAGGCGGGCGGGGATGCGGGGAAAGGCGGTGAGGCGGAGGGTTTCCGGCTCTTCAACCAGGGCTGGCGGCAGATCGTCCACCAGCCGGCAATCGAGGATTGTCTGGCCGCGATTCTCGACGGTCAACTCGATCTCCGTCTCGCTGTCGAGGGAGGGAGCGTTGGACCAGGTGCGGCTGGCGGACAGCCGGGCGGGAGCGGGCAGCCGCAGGCCATCGAGCAGCGCGGCCAGAAGCACAAGAGCGTCCCAGGCCGGCATGGCAAAGGCCAGCCGCCAATCCCAGAAGCCCGGAACCAGCCAGACGAAGCCGGCCAGTAGCAGGCCGATGGTTCGCGGCGTGAGGCCGAAGGCCCAGCGGCGGCGGCGCTGACAGACGGCGCTGACCGGATCGGGATGGAGAGAGGGAGAGATCATTGCCTGGGCACCGGGACGGCGGCAATTACGTCGGCGAGGACGCGATCGGCGTCAAAGCCTTCAAGTTCCGCTTCGGGCTTGAGTATCACGCGATGGCGCAGGACCGGCTGCACGGCGCGCTTCACGTCGTCGGGCAGCAGGTAGTCGCGGCCATCGAAGGCGGCCGCCGCCTGGGCTACGCGCATGATGCTCACGGCGGCGCGAGGACTGGCGCCGAGCAGCAGCGTGGGCCACTCGCGGGTGCGGCGGGACAGTGCGAGGATGTAGGTGGTCAGCTCCGGCTCAATGCGGATGGAGCGGACTTCAGCGCAGGCGGCCGCCAACAGGCCGGCGGGAATGGGGGCAATCGAGGCGTCTTCCAACAGTCCCGCGCCGGAGCCGGCATGGTGCCGTTCGAGAATCTGCCGTTCTTCCGGCTCGCTGGGGTAGGCCAAGCGAATCTTGAGCAGGAAGCGGTCCAGTTGCGCCTCTGGCAAGGGGTATGTGCCCTCGAAATCTACTGGGTTTTGGGTTGCGAAGACGGTGAACCAGGCGGGCAAGGGGCGGCGCGTGCCGTCCGTGGTCACCTGGCGCTCTTCCATGCATTCGAGCAGGGCGGCCTGGGTGCGCGGGGGCATGCGGTTGATCTCGTCGACCAGCAGCAGGTCCGTAAAGACGGGGCCAGCGTGGAAGGCGAAGCTCTCCGAACCAGGACGGAGGATGGTGGTGCCAAGGATGTCGGCGGGCATGAGGTCGGGCGTGGCCTGCACGCGCTGGAAGCCAAGGCCGAGCAGACGGCCCAGGGCTTTCACGATGAGCGTTTTGGCAATGCCCGGCACGCCCTCAAGCAGCGCATGGCCTTGGCAGAGAACGGCGATGAGGACTTCCTCGATCACATCGTTCTGGCCGGAGATTACACGGCCCATCTCCGTGCGGGAGTGGGCGATGAGCTGGCTGGTCGAGCGCAGCACGGGCGGTTGCGGCTCCGCAGCCGGTTGCTGGCTCGCGTCTTGATTTGCTGTTTGAATCGGGTCCTGATTGGTTTCCTGGCTCATGAAGCCCTTTCCTTCAGATTGGAGTCGTTGTCTTCAGATTTTGCGGCGTGACTGTTCAGTTGGCTGCGTCTCTGGCTGTCCGGTTTAGTCGCTCTCATCAACTTTTGGTAGTGGGTGTTCAGCGTTTGGACTAGCTTGAGCGCCTGGCGGGGGTTGACGGCTTCAGCCCATGCGGCTTCTTCGCAAGCGGCCAGATCTGCTTCCAGGCTGGCGTCTGCTTTCGGAAAGCGCCGGCGAATTACGGCTGCCAGCTCGGCCGCTCCCATTTTGCCCGGCCTTTGCCCGCAGAGCCGCAAACTGTGGCGCCGGAAGCGCTCCCAGGCGATGGAGACCACTGTGGAGGAGGCCCCGGCGTTGCGGTAGAGCGAACCGAGAGCCTCAAGAAACTCAATGGGCGTGGCTCGCGCCGGCGGAGGCAGGTCACGCACCGGCCCGCTGCGCCGGCTGAAGCTGAGAACGACGAGCAGCGCCAGCACGGGCAGGCCAATCCACAGCATGGTCCACGACGGTCCTGCAACGTAGCTCCACGTGGAGCGAATCTCACCGTGCAGCGACTCGTCCCAGTAGAAACGGTGGCTCGTGCGCGGACCGAGCGAGTTCAGGAACAAATCAAGGTTGTTGGCGCGGTTGAGCGAGCCGTTTTCGAGAGGCGTCGAACTGGCCCACCAGACGATGTGCCCTTTGCCCCAGTCGTACTCGACCACCGCCGGATTGCCGGCGCAACTGTATTCGACGCGCTGCGACGGATTGCCCACCTGCCAGGTGGCCTTTGGAACCATCCACACCTCTCCGGAGCCGGACAGGCCTGTCCCGGAGAGCGCATCGAGTCCCTCGGGATCGAGATTGCAGGCGGCAAAACTGAATGTTTTGGGCGTGTCACTGGCCTCGCCGGGCAAGATGAATCCGCCCAGGTAGCCGGTGGATAGGACGCGGCCGCCGCGCTCCACAATCTTACGCACCGCCTTGATGTCCTCTGGCTCGCGGGAGAACGGTTGGGCAAAGATCACCACCGTCTCGGGACCAGCCGAGGCGGCTAGCTCGCTCAGGGGCCGCTCCCAGCGCTCCACGGGGTAGCCGGAGCGGAGCAGCGTCTCATAGGCGGCGCGGGCTCCGTGCTGACCGGCCAGGTAGGTGGAGGGCAACGGATTGTCGTTGTTGTTCCCGTTGGGCATCAGAAAGCCGGTGGCCACGGCCAGGGCGACCGCGATCCCCACGCACCAGAGCAGCAGGCGGCGGTCTTTGTCGTCGAGCGAAGAGAGGAACTTCATTGCGCACCGCCTCTCAGCGTTCCGTTGCCTGAGATCAGCCTGGAAGCCAGTTCGTCGGCCTTGCGATAGTCGGCTTCGGCGGCCGTGCGTCCACCGTACCAGGTGCGCTCAAAGTTGCCGGTCAGCGTGGCCAGTCCAGCATGGCGCGGGTCTTCCTGAGCCACCAGCGCCAAGTATTCGCGCGGAGTGCGGGCCCGGTCGGCGGGCCAAAGGCGCTTGGATTCGAGGCGTGAAATGGATGCCCAGTAGACGAAGTGAATCGCCTCGCGCCACTGTCCGGCGGCGGCGGCGCGTCGCGCGTCGGCGAGCCATAGTTGCCAATCGCGGGCTGAGGCGGACCCAGCGGCAGGGCCGTCGATTTCCGGCACCAGACGGATGCGCCAGCGGCGTTCGAGCTGCATGAGTCCCAGCACCAGCCCCACACAAACAGCGAGGACAAAGCCCCATACTATTGCGCGCCCCACCCAGGCCGCATGGATCTGGAGTTTGCCGAAGCTTTGAAAGATCCGGTTGAGCCATGCGCTCAGCTTTTCCAGAGCCGAATCGCGCGCGGTGGGCGCCTCCAGGTTACGGAAGTCGTGGCTTGCCAGCACTTGCTTCATCGCGTCGCGTTCCCGGGCGTGACTGGCAACAGCCACGGGCTGAGTTGCCGCCGCCGCATCGGCCTGGGCAAGATCCTGGGTCAGGCGCGACTCGGCAGCCTGCAAAAGTTCGCCGGTGGCAGGCTTTGGCGGGCGCGTGGGTTCCTCGGCCGGAGGCTGTTCTGATCCGATGACCGGCTGGACTGGCGGCTTGGTCTGGCTGTTGTCTTGAGCCTTTTCCGGAGGCTCATCCTTTTGCTGGGCCTTGGCGAGCAGCACACGCAGCCAGTCGTAGCGCACCGGCCGCCGCTCCGCATTGAGTGCGCTGCCGAGCGGCACATGGTCGTCCTGTCCGACGAGGGCGGGATCGCAGGTTTTGGTGTCCCGCGCCCTGGCGCATGCCGCAACCACGGCGTTCAGTTCGACCAGGTGCTGGCGGTATTCGGCCAGCGAAGCATCGCGCCAGTTTCCCGTGGGCTGAGCGGAGGCGGGCGCGGGAGCATCGGCGCGAGCCGGCGACGTACTGAGAAGCGCCGCAGCCAGAACCGCGCCAGCGAGGTGAGTTCGAACTGTCATGCGTGCCCCTCCCCGGCCTCGGCGGGTACAGCCGGGCTGTTATCGGAGGTCGGAGTTACAGGCGCAATCATTCCGGCGGAGTCCATCATCCTCTCGATGCCGTACCCTTCATGGCGTATGCGCTGATCATATTGGAGGAAGTTTCCATTTTCAGCAACCTGAACAATTCCCTGCACAGGTGGCAGCCAGGGAGCGGTCTCAGGCGCGGGCTGCGCGGGAACCATTCCGGCCTGCTGCATCATCCACTCGATGTCGAAGCCTTCCTGGCGTATGCGCTGATCGTAGTAGAAGAGGACGAGCGCAATACCGTAGACCGGCTTGACGAGCGCCTGGACGGCAAACATGGAGCCGTAAACGACAAAGATCACCGCCAACCCGGCGGCGCGCGCGTGTTGGGCGCTGTTTATGCCGGGAATCAGATAGAGGAGGATCGTCAAGACCAGCACGACCCCCATCGAAAGCAGCCAACTGAGCGCTGCTCCGAGCAGGTAGAGCAGAAAGATGCGGCCCTTGGTTTCTTTGCTCAAAGCTGAGGAGCGCTTCAGCGCTGGCCAGGCGCCTATCTGCTCGACTACGCAGGCAGGGAAGGCCAGAGAGAGCTGGAGAAGCATCAAGATGACGTAGCCAGCCAGGATGGCAAAGACGAGAAACGCGAGCAGCGGCAGGAGGACACCGGCCGCCGCGCCTATGCCCGCCTTCTGCGCCAGGGCTGCTCCTGTGGCAGAGACGAGCACCAGCACAAACCACACGGTAAAGGGCGCGATCCAGATGACGAGAGCCTCAAGCAGATAGAGCCCGATGTAGCGCCAGCCGCGCCGCCAGACGGTTTTGTAGGCATCGCGGATGGTGGCCGCTTTGCCCAGATGAACGCGGGACGCCGCATGATTCATGGCGGCTGTCGCCAGGGCCGTCACTGCCAAATAGACAGGCAGGGCTACCAGCGCGGCGGCGATGGCAAAGACCGCTACAAGAACATATCCCGTATCCGAAGAGACGGAGGCGGCGCCGGCGGCGCTCCACCATGCAACAACAAGAGCGACGACACAGGCCAGCACCAGCACCGCGCCAGTAGGGATGGCCGAGATGCCCAGGAGCATGAGGAAGCGCGAACGATAGAGCTGGGCAGTGCGGTCCAGAATTTCGCCCAGGCTCGACGGGCGAAGCGGCTCATTCATGCTCGCTCCTGGAGTCTTGCGAGGCATCTGGCAGCGGCTCAAAGTGCGCGCCGGGAGGTAGCGAGGGTTCCGCGGGCGGAATCGTCTCCGAAGGCGCCAATCCAGCGGCCTGCATCATCCACTCGATGTCGTAGCCCTCCTTGCGGACCCGCTGGTCGTAGTAGAAAAGGGTGAGTCCGGTGGCGTACATGGGCCCGATGAAGCTGTTGGTCAGGAAGGCCACGAACTGCTGAAGTACGCGGACCCACAGGGGCAGCAAGCCGTGAGATTTTATAGCCGCCACGACAAAAAAGACCTGGGCAAGGAGCACGAGTCCGATCTGAATGGCGACAATCAGCAGCCCGAGAAGGAAGATGCGCCCCCGCGATCCCTTGCTGAGATCGATGCTGCGGCGAATGGACTTGCGGGCCTTGATATCCTCGACCACACAAGCCGGAATGGCCAAGGAGTAGCGCAGGCCCATCAGAGTGGCATAGACGGCCCACAGCAGAACCAACAGGCCAAAGCCCGCGGAGAGCAGCAGAACGGTTATGGCGGCCTGCGGGTCAGCGTGCTGGCCGAGCGCGCCCTTGAGGTGAAAAGAGAAGAGCGCGGCGAAGTAGCCGCCGAAGATGAGCACAAAGGGCGTCCAAATTACAAATGTGACGATGACCATCAGCCAGAGGTAGCGTCCCAGACGCGGGAGAATGCTCAAATAGGCGCCGCGGATGGTGGCGGGCTGGCCCAGGTGAACCCAGGATACGGCCCGATTGTTGGCGGCCACAGCCGCGCCCGCGAAGACGAAAATCAACGGCATGAGAAGGACGACCGACCCCAGGGAAACCCACTGCACATACTGGGTCATGTGCATCTCCCGCAACAGTTCCTCCGCTCCGATCTGAAACAGGTTCAGCACCAGCACCACGCCGGCGTAGACGGCGGAGATGCCGGCAAAGAGCAGAAAATTTGTGCGGTAAAGCTGGGCGGTGCGGTCCAGAATCTCACCGAGAGTGAGCGGGCGAAGGTTGCTTTCCATTTTGGGCTCCCCAGAAGTGCGGTGTTTGTGCTTGCGGGGATACTAGCACAGCCGGAATCCGTTCTGCCGCGCGCACCACGGAATCTTGCAGGCGCGAGTTGCGTTTGGCTGGAATGGCGGGGATTCCGATGGGTTGGATTGCGCCAGCCGGAAGCGGCATATTTCTTCCGCGGCTTGAGGTGGGCGCGCAAAGACGCCCGGCCGCTACTCCAGGTTCTTGATCTGGGTTCCTTCGGGAATCTTGATCTGAAACTGGTCGTCGGTGAGCGTCATGTTCTGCTTTACGCTCTCGACCGTGAGAACGAGCTGGTACTCCTCAAGCGGGCGCTTGATGGTAATCGTGGAAGGGTACCGGACGGAATCGAAATCCCGGTAGTCAGCATAATCAACCTGGGTCTCCAGGTTGCCATCCTTGTCGAATATGTCCTGCTGATACGGCAGCAGGTCGTCGCGGCGAAAGACCACGACGCGCACCGGCGTCAACTGCTGGCTGCCCGGTTTGGGGCGGCTGATGCTGAGAATGTACTCCGGGACGCTGAACAGGTGCTTTCTGGCCGCGTCCTCCACCGTTTCCGAGTCCGACACCACCGCGTAGAGATCGTTCGGTTCCAGTCCGCGCACCACCATCGCGTCCAGGAAGAAAGCCGGCCGCAGGTTTTCCAACTGATTGGCCGACTTCTTCTTCACCGCGTCCGGACCCTTTACAGCCATGTTCTTCGACGGAATAAGCAACGAGAAGTTCTTTCCGTCGCTGGCCATATCAAACATGCGCGTGCCCAGCACCGGAACCTGCCCCAGAACCCGCAGGAGCTCCGGCTTGCGCATGAGGATGTGCCCGCGAAAGGTGGTGTAATCCTTGGCCAGGCCTTCTTTGCTCTTGAGCACGCTGGCTTGGATCTCGACGGTAGCGTTCAGGCTATCGAGCGCTGCCCAGCGCTGGTTGAGCTGCGCCACCAGTTCATCCGGCGTGGCCGTCTGCACAATGGACGGAGCTTTGGGAACGGGCAGCTTGCGAGTGGTGAAGAGGCATCCGGAGAGCAACAGCACCGGAGAGACGAGGACAGCGGCGGCTGAGCGGCGAATACTTTCTCTCACAGGCCCCCTGCCTTCTTCACGGCGTGCCGGTAGCCGGCCACGTTGCGCGATTGTTCCTCTAGGGTGCTGGAAAACAGCGACCGCCCCTGGGGATTGGCTCCGGCAGCTACAAAGTAAAGATAGTCCGTTCTGGCCGGCTCCATGGCCGCCCGCAGCGACCTCAGGCCGGGATTGGCCACCGGGCCCGGCGGCAGACCGGCGTGCAGATAGGTGTTATAGGGGGTATCGAGCTTCAAGTCGCTCGCGTAAATCGCGCCCCGCCAGCGGCCATCGAGTTCCAGGCCGTAGATCACAGCCGGGTCGGTCATCAGCGGCATTTTTTTGGCCAGGCGGTTTTCAAAGACGCTGGCCACCAGCGGACGCTCCGCGTCCACTGCCGTCTCCCGTTCCACCAGCGAAGCCATGATCACCACTCGATGCACGTTCCCTTTCAATCCCAGTTGATTGGCCACCGCCCGGAAGCGCCTGACCATCGTCGCGCAGATTTGCGGCGGGCCGAACTTGCGGGGAAAGTGATACGTATCCGGGAACAGATAGCCCTCAAGGCTTTTTGCTCCGGGGTCCAGGTCGGCCACCAGACCCACCTGTCTTGTCGCGGCGTCGAGAAAATCCTGCCGCGCGCCAAATCCTGCCTGCTCCAGCCGGGCGGCGATCTCAAAGATGCTCGCGCCCTCCGGAATGACGACCGTCCTGGTAAAAACGTCGCCGCGCGCGATGCGCGCATAAACCTCTGTGACCGCGGCCGGGTGGTCGAAGCGGTACTCGCCGGCCCGGAGCGTGCCGCGCTTCCACCAGCGCACCAAGTCGAATGCATACTGGCTGCGTACTACGCCGGCTGCCTCCAGTTGCTGACCCATCTTCACTGTGGAAGAGCCCGGCGCCAGCTCGACAAAAGTCTCTTTTTCCGGCCCGAATGGCGCAAAAACCAGCCATGCTGCCGCACCAGCCGCCAAGAGTAAGACGAAGAAGATCGCCCGTAAGACTCCCGCCGCGCCAGAACCCCTCTTTCTCCTGCTCGTCCCTCTGCGGCGCACCATTCTTTGCTGTCAACCCTTCTTAGACTAAAAGACGCAAGAAATCCCTCGCAGGACTCTCTCTTACGATTGTACCGGGCATGGCTCCCAGGCAGGGCATTTCTTCAGCGTTTACCGGCCGCGGGCCGTAAGCTAGAAGCCAGGAGCTGGAAGCTGGAAGCCATTGCCCATCCCCGTTATCTCGGTCTCGATGTCGGCAATCGCCGCATCGGCGTGGCTGTGTCGGACGAGTTGGGGCTGACGGCTCAGCCGGTTCTGACGCTGGAGCGGCGGCATAACCGGCGGGAAGACCTGCGCTCGCTGGCCCGGCTGGCGCGCAGGTTTGCCGTTGTGGGCATCGTAGTCGGTAATCCCGTGCATCTCTCCGGCGACGTGAGCCCGCAGGCCGCCAAAACGCAGGCCTTTGCCGCCGAACTGGGGGAATTGACCGGGCTGCCGATTCACCTGTGGGACGAGCGGCTGACCACGCGCGAGGCGCACCAGATTCTGTATGAGGCTGGCCACGCGCGCCAGGAGCACCGCCGCGTGGTGGACCAGGTGGCCGCTACGCTGATTCTGAAGTCGTTCATGGAAGAGCAGGGAACAAGGATGAGAAAACAGGGAGCAGAAGGCGACGAAACGGCAGTCAGCGAAGGGATGGGGTGCTGAGCGCGGTGAGCGTGAGACCGATCTTTCCCCGGCCTGCGAGGCCTTGGAGTGACGGCGAACGGCTAATCCCTGATCCCTGTCCTTCACCCCGCGTATAATGAGAAGTCAAGTTCTTTATCTTTCGCGGATTGAGCAACCTCATTCGCCGTCACGGAATATGGATGCCTGAGCATATCAAAAACAAACTTCTCGCTGAGATCGAAATCCTTGAGCACGAACTCGCGCATGAGCTCCCCGCCGAAATCAAGAAGGCCGTGGCGATGGGAGATCTTTCGGAGAACGCCGAGTACCACATGGCCAAGCAGCGCCAGACCTTTGTGAATGCGCGCCTGGGCCAGCTCAAGAGGCGGATGGCCGAGCTCTCCCTGGTCAATCTGACCAACATTCCCAGGGACAAGGCCGGCTTTGGCTCAACGGTGGTGGTCTTCGACTCGACCAAGGACGAGGAGATCGTTTACCGCCTGGTGACCAGCGAGGAGTCCGATGTGTCAAAGGGGCTGATCTCGACCACCTCGCCCATTGGCCGCGGGATCGTGGGCAAGCGGGTGGGCGACGTCGCCACCATTGTCACCCCCAACGGCAAGCGCGAGCTGGAAATCCTGAAACTCACCACGATTCACGATGAAGCCGCCGCGGCCGAAGCTGAAACCGCCGCCCGCGCAGAGCAAAAGTAGGGAAGATGGCAACGACCTGGACCAGCGCTTTTGGCCGCGCCTGCGGATGGCTTCTCGACCGGCTTGTTCACGGCCTTGCGCTGACCCGCATCTCGCCCAACGTGCTGACCTTTATAGGCCTGGTCATCAATATCGTGGCTGCGTTTCTCTTCGGTCACGCCAACGCCATCAACGCCGACTGGATGTTCTTTTCTGCCGGCGTGGTGATCTTCACCGCCGGCGCCTTCGATATGCTGGACGGCCGCGTGGCGCGCCGCAACAACCAGGTCACCGTATTCGGATCGTTCTTCGACTCGGTGATTGATCGCTACTCCGACGTAGTGCTGTTCTTCGGTTTGCTGGTGTACTACGGCCGCATCAACCGGTTCCGGTACGTGGTGCTGGTAGCCTTTGTGATGGTTACCTCGCTGATGGTCAGTTACACGCGCGCCCGCGCTGAGGCTCTCATCGGCCAGTGCAAGGTGGGATTCATGGAGCGGCCGGAGCGCATCGTTCTGGTGATTATCGGCGCCCTGTTCAACCACTGGGGCGCGATGGCCCCGGTGCTGTGGGTTCTGGCCGTGCTCTCCACCATCACCGTTGCCCACCGCATTATCTATACCTACCAGAACACCAAACACCTGGCGCCGATGGGGTGATTATGGGTTGTGTTTCCCAGGTTTCAAAATCGAACATGGAAAACACGAAGGCGGCCGGTTCAGTCAGGTTCTCAGCAGTTCACCATCACGGCGGAGCAGCCGGGTTTGACGGGCTTCCATTGGACCAGGAAGCTGGTCACTTCAGAAGACTCCATGCGGCGCATGGCTTCAAATTCGCCGTTTTTCTGGCTGTAAAGCAGCGCGCCTTGCTCGCTGAGGACTGCCAAGGCTGGCACTCCCTTGTCGAGCGGCACCTCGAACTGTTTGGCAATGTCCAGGTTGGCGTCCATTCTGCCGATGTTCACATGGACCATCACGAAATTCGCTTCCAGGATGGACAGGTTGGCGGGGTCGTGGAAATAGCGGTCCAGCACAATGCAGTCGCCGCACCAGTTGCCGCCAAAGTCGAGCAGAACGCGCTTGTGTGTGCCGGCCGCGGTTTTGAGAGCGGCAGCCAGATCGGCCCTGGCCTGCGACGGGTCGGGAAAGATCTCGTGGCTGGCGAGGGTGGCGGTTGGCGTGGCTGGCGTCGCGGCGGGTGTAGTGGCGGGCGGCGTTTTGCAGCCCGCGAGGGCCAGCATGGCAGCCATGGCGAGGTATTTGACGGTCTTCAACGGGGAAGCCTCCACAACTGCTTTCAGTCTGCCACAGATCTGGGATGCCGTGCCACGTTCATGTCCCGCTTTCGAGGTGCTTGCGTTCCTGGACGGCGCGCCAGCATATAGTCTGGAGATTGGATGAGAGACTCTACTGATCTGCGCAGACGGCTGGAATCGACACTCTTCCCCGACTTGGGGGCGATGATGGAGGGCTATGCGCGGGCGGCGGCGGAACTGGCCAGGAGCGAGTTCCAGCAAAAGCTGGACTTTAGCTCGGAATCGATCGACGGGCTGGACGAGATTCTGGTGCTGGTGGGCGAGAGCCCGGAACTGGAACTGGACTTCGAGGTGCGGTTGTGGGGCAGCTACCTGGGCGAGGTGCTGCGGCGCCGTTACGCCGGAAGCTGGGAGATGACGCAATACCCCGGCGGCGCGGTGGCGGTTCCGGCCGTGGATGTGCGCGGCTCACGATTGTTTCCGCTGATGAAGGTCTACCGGCGGCTAACTGAGGGCGACGAAGAAGACCTGCGCGCCTTTTACGCCATGGTGACCGAGCGGCTGGGCAAACCGGCCCAGGTGAACTAAAGCATGGAACAGGGCGCGCGGCGGGCGCAGCGCTGGCATCCGGCTTTGTGCGACAATAATCACTGATAGAGTGCGTCGGCTTGAGCGCGGCGCGCGGAGGATGAATCAATGGGCGATCTATTACAGCCGACGCATCTACTGATTATTGCGATTGTTTTGCTGGTGCTGTTTGGCGGCAAGAAACTGCCGGAGTTGGGCAAGGGATTGGGCGAGGGGTTGAAGGGCTTCAGGGAAGGTCTCAAAGGCGTGAACGAGCCGACGGCTCCTGCTCCGACTGTGCAACAGTCTGCGGCTCCCGCGCCGCCGCCCTCGACGCCGGTCGAGCCCAAGTAAGAGCCGCGCCGCAAGGGGCCGGAACGGGATACGAACCTGGCCGGTTGCCTTTGCAGAAGCCGTGCGAGTTGATCGGGCGAAACAGAACGGCCTGTGCATGAGCACAGGCCGTTCGTGTCTTTGCGAGAGGAGCGGAAGAGCCGCTTGCCCTGGTTAGCGGGAATCCTCCGCCGAGGGGTAATAGCCGGTCTTGGCAATCACTTCCATGGCGGGCCGGTCTACGCGCACATCGATCTTGCGGAATTTGCCGTCGATGACCGGCTGATGGCTGTAATAGCCCAGCGTGTACTGGTTACGCGCCTCCTCGGCGATCTTGGCGTAGCTCTTTTCAATGCCGTTCAGATTGGCTTCGGAGTCGGCCGTGCCTCCGGTGGCGTGGATGTACTTGACCAGGATGTTGTCATACATGGTGCCGGGCAGGTGGAAGCGGCTCACATAACCCTCGCCCCAGCGGGCGGAGTCGCCCACCAGCGTGCCATAGACGGCGGTTTTGTTGGTCTCCAGGTAGCGCAGCACCTCTTTGTAAGTGGCCTTGCTGCCGTACTCCTTGCCGTCGGAGATGACGTAGATGATGCGGCGGCGTCCTTTGGGGCGAGAGGACAGTTCCTTGCCCGCGGCCAGGATGGCGTCGTTGAGGGTGTGAATCTCCTTGGGGATGGTCATGAAGGTGCCGCCCCCCGCCGAGCGTCCGGGCTGAATGTTGGGATCGACGCAACTGCCGTTCTGGCGGATATTGCAGCCGGCCATTGGACCGTCGTTGACGGGCACCAGCATTTCGCTGCCGGTCTCCTTGGTGAGGGCCAGCACGGCAGGCAACCGGGTGCTTTGCGCGCCGGTAAAGCCGGTTCGCTCCTGGGAGCCATTGTTGTAGGAAAAGACGGCTACCTCGTCATACGGCGTGAGAGCGCCCTGGATGGCGCCCAGGGAGTTGTTTACCTTGGCCATCACGTCGGAGGTCAGGCTCTGGTCAATGACGAAAGCGATCGAAAGCGGAAACGAATCGGTGGTAAAAAAAGAGATCGGCTCACGCGTGTCGTTCTCAAAGATGTTGAAGTCGCGGAAGGTGAGTCCTGCGACGGGCTTTCCCTTCGAGTCCTTGACGGTGACCGGGACTTCGACGAAGTTGACGCGCTGGACCAGAGTGGTCACCTTTTCAACGCCCTCGCCGGTGGCGGGCATCTCTGGCGGCGCGGTCTGGACCTCGTCCTTGCCCTGGCTGGTGGGCGGCAGGCTGGACGGCGCGGGCTGCTGCTGGGCCGACGGGTTGGAAGACGAATTGGCTCCCGGCAGCTCGTCCCCGGCGCCTTTGCCGGGAGTAATCGGGCCGCTCATGTCGGACAGGGGGCGGGGCGCCTGGGGCGTAGGGGCGTCAGGCACGGCGGGTTGCTGCTGTTGGGCCGCAGCGGCCGGACTCAAACCCAGGCTCGCGCTCAGAAGCGCGGCCAGCGCGATTGCCGTAAAACCAAGCTTCACAGGTATTCTCCAGTGGTCAGTTGTCAGCTTTCCATAGTCGGCAAAAATTCGCGATCTTCGATGAATCCGCCGCCAGCTTTCAGCGTCAGTATTCAATTGCCGGCGAAAAAACCGCGAGTGAGCTTCCGGCAACCGAAAACGAACCACTGACAACCGGCAACCTACCTATGAAAAGCTAACAGGGCTCCACTCGTCAGAGTATCAGACGCGCCAGAGCTGCGCAGGTTGCCTGCCAAACGGGAAACTGGTCCGGTATGCTGTCTTCGGAGTTGCAAATCCGTCTAAAGGACCAGAATGCGAATGCGATGGGGAGTTGCCGCTTTGCTGCTTGGCCTGCCGGCACTGGTTCCGGCGGGGTGGGCTCAGCTTGCCCCGTCGCCGGACGCGCCTCCGGTCAGCACCGCGCCGGATGCCGCGCCCGAGCAAGAGCCGGTGGCGACGCTGAAGCTGAGCGTCAACCTGGTGGACGTGGTTTTCACCGTCAAGGACAAGGCCGGCAACCTGGTTCCTCACCTCACCAAGGACGACTGCACGGTTTCGGAAGACAAGCAACCGCAGACGCTCAAGAGCTTTGTGTCGGAGACGCACATGCCGCTGACCCTGGGAATCCTGCTGGACACCTCGGGCAGCCAGCAGCGCGTACTGTCCCTGGAACAGGATGTGGGCAGCCAATTTCTGGAGCGCGTGATCAAGCAAAAGGACGAGGCCTTTTTGCTCTCCTTCGACGTGGACGTTGATCTGCTGCAGGACTACACCAACAATCCACGGCTGTTGGCGCGGGCCATGAACAAGGCCGAGATCAATACCGCCGGGGGCAACGGCGCGGCGGGCATTCCGGGCGCGGGCGGGGGAACCGTTCCTACGATCGGAGATCCCAAGGGAACCCTGCTCTACGACGCGGTTTATCTGGCCGCCAACCGGAAGATGAACCAGGAGACGGGCCGCAAGGCAATGATCCTGCTGACCGACGGCGAGGACGAGGGCAGCCGCACCAAGATCAATGACGCGATTGCGGCGGCGCAGAAGTCCAACGTGATCATCTACACGATTCTGATTGCCGACCGGGGCTTCTACGGGGGTTTTGGCTACAGCGGCTTTTCGGCCATGAAGAAGATGACCGAGGAGACGGGCGGCCGGCTGATCGACGTGGGCAACAACGGAAAGAAGCTGGAAGCCGCCTTCCAGCAGATTGAGGACGAACTCCGCACCCAATACATGGCCAGCTATACGCCCAGCAACGCCAAACTGGACGGCAGCTTCCGCAAACTCTCCGTCGAGTGCCGCGGAGACGGCTTGAAGGTGCAGGTTCGCAAGGGGTACTACGCGACCCCGCCGCAAGAGTAGGGAAGACAGGGGATCAGCCGTCAGATTTCAGATGCCGGCAGAAGGCTGATCCGGGGAGTTTGGATTGTCGCGAATTCCGGGTGGGCGGCAAGCTGTATGGAAATGGGCCAGACTGCCCCGTTTTTGAACACAAAGTTACCTTCGTATTGTCATACGGTAATCTAGCGCTTTACAAAGCTCTTTATTAAGATCGGCAGAGTTTGAAAATACTTTAGCCGTCCAGGGCAATTTTTTCTTGGAGGGTGAAAGGATATTCCCCCGGAGCCTGCCATGACGTCCAATTGCGCCGCCAGCGAAGGTTTTGAGATCAGCCCCCGGTTTCGCCGCAGCATCGAAGAGCGGATTGCGCGGCTGGAGAGGGATGCCGAGTTCGATGAGGCTCAGGTGGACCTGCTGACGGACGGGGATCACATCCGCAGACACATGCGTCTGGTAGCGATGCAGCGCGCCGAGGCTCTGCGCATGAGGCTGTTCCTCGATCGCGCGACGACCCGCCTGCCGCGGCCGTTGATCGCGCTGTAAAAAAACAAGGAACAGGGATTAGAAAAACACTTTTCTGCACAGATTCCTACCTCCGGCTTCAGCAAAAAACCAAATCAACCGCATCCTCTATCCAGGCCTTGGAGCAGTTTTCAGTTGTCAGTAGTCAGAAGAAGCTGATGACGGACCTCTGACTTCTGATCTCTGTAAAAACAAAAAAACGCTGCGTCTTGTGGCTGGTGTGAATCCGTTTGCCATGAAATTCTTTGCAGTTGAGGCGCTTTCACTCTGCGGCCACTCACCGGGTCAGGGTAGAGTAAAGCCAGAGCGGAGGCGCATCAAGCGATGGTGGAGCTGAATTATTTCGTCGTGGATGTATTTACCGATCGAGCGCTGGCGGGCAACCCTCTGGCAGTGGTGATGAACACGGCGGGGCTCACAACAGAGCGGATGCAGGCGATCGCGCGCGAGTTCAATCTGTCCGAGACTACGTTCGTGGAACGCAGGGAGGCAGCGGTCGAGCAGGCCGAGGGCGTGCGGGTGCGCATCTTCACCACCCAGGAAGAGCTGAACTTTGCTGGCCATCCCACGCTGGGCACGGCCAGCGTTCTCAAGCTTGAAGCGCCGGAGACGATGCAGGGCGGCACCGTAACTCTAAGGCTCAATGTGGGCGCAGTGCCGGTGCGTTTTGACGGCGAAGGAGCCTTCGGCGAGATGACGCAGCGGGAGCCGGAGTTTGGCGGGGAGCTGGACCCCAGGGAGGTGGCGCGGCTGACGGGGCTGGCCGTCGAGGACCTGGACCCCGGCCTTCCGCCGCAGGTTGTCTCCACGGGCACGGCATTTGCGATTGTGGCGCTGCGCTCGCACGAGGCTCTGGCGCGGCTCAGGGTGAGCCAGCAGGAGGCCACGGCGTGGCTGCGCGCGCGCGGTGCGCGCTGGTTCTATGTGCTGGGTCCGACGGGAGGGCAGGCAGGCGGCCAGGAGCCTGGCTGGCGCGCACGCATGCAGTTCTACGGTGGCGAGGACCCTGCCACCGGCTCGGCGGCCGGCTGCGCCATCAGCTATCTGGTGCAGCGCGGCGCAGTGGCTGCGGGCGAGCGCATTCACATGCGCCAGGGCGTGGAGATTGGCCGGGTGAGCGACTTGTACCTGTCCGCGCAACGCGAATGCGGGTCCGCGCAAATCGAATCGGCGAGGGTCAGCGATGTGCGCGTGGCGGGCAGCACTGTTCTTGTGGCAAAAGGACGTCTTTTCCTGCCGTAATGCACATGCTTTCAACAGGCTTTCATCATTGCAAGTGACAGTATGTCTTAAATCTAGCTATTTCCTGCTTGTTTCATGCAGATTTTCAGAGCGACTTTCGCCTTTCATTCCCTCTTTGCAGGAACGCCCAAGGCCCGTACTCTTGGCTTTCATTGAAGGGATTTGACCGGTGCTCATACCGGTTCTTGCCCTAGGCAGCATTCACATTCCGACCGCGAGCTAAGACAGCTTCCTGTGTATCGAATGCCGGTTGCCGCGTAGTATGTCCGCCGTCCCCTCCACGGGGGTGTGGGCACTACGCAAGGCAATCCGTGTGCAAGATCAACCAGGGACTGGCCTCTGCGCTCCCGGCCGCTGAGCCTTGGAAACCTACTGAGCCAGCCTGCCGCCAGAGCGGGCAGAGGTGAAGTGTTTCCAGACGCACCAAAGAGATTACAACGAGGAGTTCAGTTCCAGATCATGCGACCCAAAAAGATTATTCTCTGCGTAGACGACAACGAGCAAGAGCTTTCGGTACTCAAGTTCATGCTGGCCACCAACGGATACCGGGTGGTTTCCGCCACCAACGGACAGGAGGCCATCAGCATCTTTGCCGAGACCCCTGTGGACCTGGTGCTGGCCGACTTTGCCATGCCTCAGATGAACGGCTGCCAACTGGTGGAGCGGCTAAAGCAGATTGCGTCCCATGTTCCCATGATCCTGCTGGGCGACCCGCAGAGAATGGCGGGCGAGATGCACGCCGCCGACGCCCTTTTGGCCAAGAAGAACTGCTCATCGCAGGAGTTGCTGGAGCGCATCAAGGTGATGAGCGCCCGCAAGCGTGGTCCCCGCAAAGGCTCGGTGCGCCAGGTTCCCGTTGTGGAACTGGCAGTGGCCTCGTAGAAACAGGAAACAGCAAACCGTGCCGCACGAGACGGTTCAATGTTTGGAACCACTCCTGGTCGAGTCATGCAGTTCCGTGCCAAGCTGCGGAGCCATCTGGCTCATTGCGCTGAACTCAACTCAGGGAACCTCTGATTAAGTTCTATTCCACATCGGGCATTCCCGCAGAGGCATAGCCTACGCTGATTTGATTGCGTTTGCGGCACGGCTAAGGTCGTGCCCTGACAACAAAGCTCACTTGCGCAGAGGTTCCTTGGAGTCCAGTCTCTGCGTCGGCGTTTCATTCCCTATTTACCGTTCCCTGCCTTTCTCCCTTGACGACGCCGCAGGCGGGTGGGATACTCCCCAACTGTACCCGGTTTGGAGGTTTTTTCTCCCTGCCAGCCGGGAGGTTGGCTTTTTATGGACCTGATTCTGGTTCGTCTTCTTTTTGTGGCCCTTCTTGCCGGGGTATGTTTTTTCCTTCATCCATTGGGCACGACAGGATGGGTGAGTGCGGTTGTGGGCGCCGGGGCAGCCGGCGCGGTCATTGTTTTTGAGTTGCGAGTGCGGGCGCTCAGCCTGAAACGGCTGATCGGTGCCGTGGCCGGCAGCGTGCTTGGCATTCTTGGCGCGGCGCTGTTTTGCCTGGTTCTGCGTGGCGCTTTGCCCCCTGGGAACATCTCGGCTGTGCTGCAGATCTTTGTGCTGCTGCTGATGAGCTATGTGGGGTTGCTGGTGGGCGCCAGCAAGGGCGAGCTGCTAAACCCGGCGGCTTTGAGCACTGTGTTCGCGGCTGACCGGCCGACGCGCCGCAGCGCCAAGGTTCTGGACACGAGCGTGATTATCGACGGCCGCATTGCCGACATCGCCGAGGCCGGCTTCATCGACGGCATGATGGTGGTTCCGGAGTTTGTGCTGAGGGAGCTGCAGGTGGTGGCCGACTCGACCGACGGGTCAAAGCGGCAGAGAGGCCGCCGTGGCTTGGACATGCTGCAGCGCATGCAGTCGAACACCAACATCCAGGTGCAGATTGTTCCCGACGATTTTCCCTCCATCCGCGAAGTGGATCTGAAGCTGCTGGAACTGGCCAAGAAGTGGGAGGCCAAGGTGGTGACCAACGACTTCAACCTGAACAAGGTGGCTCATCTGCACCACGTCGAAGTGCTGAACATCAACGACCTGGCCAATGCTCTCAAGCCGGTGGTGCTGCCCGGCGAAAGGATGAATGTGCTCATCCTGAAAGAGGGCAAGGAGTTCAACCAGGGCGTGGGCTACCTGGACGACGGCACCATGGTGGTCGTCGATCATGCCCGCAAGATGATCGGCAAGGCGGTGGAGATTTCAGTGACCAGCGTGCTGCAAACCGCCAGCGGCAAGATGATCTTCGGCAAGATGGACGAGAACGGCAAAAGCGGCGAGCCGTCCTCGTTGGCGGTCGGTGGGACGCTTTCAAAATGAACGAACCGCCGGTCGTTTGCAGTTGTCCCAAGCTGAAATGTCCGCGGCATGGCGATTGTGTTGCCTGCCGCGCGTTCCACTTGAAGGGCAAGCATCCAAGGCCGCCGCGCTGCGAACGAAAGCCTCACTGGCTGCGGAGGCTCTTTGGCGCAGCCTCATCTGTGGCGCGATGATCTTCGGCAGATGGACGAGAAGGGCGAGGGTGGCGGGGCGGGATTTTCCGCTCAGTACTTCGGCACCTTGGGGTCGATCTCCTCGCTCCAGGCGTGGATGCCGCCGGCGAGATTGACGACGCGGGGGTAGCCTTGCTGCTTCAAGAACTCTGCGATGCGCTGGCTGCGGACGCCGGAGTGGCAATGGACGATGACTTCGCGGTCGCGGTCGATCTCGGCCAGGCGCTGCGGCACGTCGTTTTGGGGAATCAGTTTTCCGCCGATCTGGGCGATCTTGAACTCCCAGGGCTCGCGCACGTCGAGGATGTAGACGTCCTCGCCGGCATTGATGCGGCGCTTGAGTTCCTTGACGGTGAGCTGGGGAATGCCGTTGTTCAAAGTGATCTCCTCTGAGCTTTCGGGCGTGACGCCGCAGAAACCATGGTAGACGATGAGTTGGGTTGCAGTGGAGTTTTCGGTCGCTGCTTTGTCTGCGGAAAGGCAGCGTGCCCCGGCCATTCAACCACAGGGCAAGCGCGAGCGGCTTCTGCGGTGCCGGAGCCGCTCGCGCGGTACCCATGGTTCAGCATTGTGGAGGGCTATGGCTTGGCTTTCATTTCCTTCATTGCCGGCTTGGCGGCGGGGGCTGCTGCGGGCTTCGGCTTCCAGAAAGAGGGGTCGGCCTTGATGTAGTCGTCGCTGACATAGCTCTGAGCGGGATTGACCGAGTACAGCTCGAAACGATCGGTGTCGATAGCCACGGCGCGGAGTTCGCGCATCTTCTTCCTGTCCTCGTCGGTCAGTACCGCAATGAATTTGGGCTCTTCGGCAAAGCTCCGGTCGATATCGGCCATGGAACTGTCGCTGGTGAGGAAGACGTAGGAGCCGACCTGCTCGCCGTACTCGACGCGGTATGCGCCCCAGTGGTCGCTGCTTCCGGCTTTGTCTGCGGCGTCTATCCACAGTTTGACCAGTTCTTCGAATTCCTTTCCGTGGCCGGGATGAACGTGGAGGATGCGGGCTTCCAGGTAGCGAATCTGGGGGCTGGGCGGTCTGGAATGGTAGCTAAGGTCAGGCACGTAGCTGAAGATCAACTGCCTGGTGTCTTCAAGCAGTTCGCCGTCGGCCACGTTGAGCCGCTCAAACTCGGCTGCGGTGGCCGGGTTTTCGAAGACCTTGTTGGCCTTTTGCAGGGAGTCAAAAGAGTCAAAATGGGCCAGGTAGAGGGCTCGCGCCTTGCCGGACATCGAGTTGAAGGCGACATAGTGAATGGGGAATTTTGCCTTGATCATGGATTGGACAAAGGCGCTCTCCGTCTTGTCGTGTGCCATGCCGCCCTTGCCAGGCTTGGTGTATTCCACGTTGACCTGCAGGTACTTGGGCGCGGAGACAGTTGCCGCTGATTGATCTTGTGCCGCGGCCATCCAATTGCCAGCAACCGCGAGAGACAGTCCCAACAAAAAGGGGCTGAGCTTATTCATGGGTAGAACCTCCTGGATTGGCTATGAGATCGAACGCGAAGGGGCGGGGGAACCGGGGAAGCGCGTTCGCTCAAAGTAGGGCGATTATCCGGCCTGAAGAGATCGGGTGTAAAGGGTTATTCTCAACAATTCACGGAAATTCATCCGGCTGATGTCAGGCGCCCCGCCACCCGCGAGCCAGCCTTCTCGCGCCACACCGGTCTCATGCGACTTCCCAGAATCTCTCGGAGAGGTCCTTGTCCGCCGCATCGGGCAGCACGGCGACGATGACTGCCGGACGTCCGGCTGCTGCTTCCTCGCGCGCTATATCGAGGCTGACTGCTACGGCCGCGGCCGCCGAGACGCCCACCAGCAGGCCTTCCTCACGGGCCAGCCGCTGGACCATCGCAAAGACTGCCTCGTCTCCAATCTCGACAGCGCGGTTGGCCAGGTGGGGGTTATAGATGGCCGGAATGATGGACGAGCCCATGTGCCTCAAGCCCCTGATGCCGTTGGAGGACGAGGCGGGCTGGACGCTGATGGCCTGGAGCGTCGATTTCAGCCCCTTCAGACGCCGCGCCGTTCCCATAAAGGTGCCCGTGGTGCCCAGGCCTGCCACAAAATGTGTGATCTGCCCGGCGGTCTGCTCCCAGATCTCCGGACCAGTCGTCCGGAAGTGCTCCAGCCAGTTGGCGTCGTTCGAGTACTGATCCACGTAGCAAAAACGATCCGGGTCGTTGCCCACCAGTTCGCGGGCGCGCAGAATGGCCCCATCGGATGCCAGGCCGGGGTCGGTCCAGTCAACGGTGGCGCCCAAGGCCGCAAGAATTCGCTTGCGTTCCGCCGGAAGACTGGAGGGAATGGCCAGGTGGACGGAAAAGCCGAGCGCTGCGCCGAGCATGGCGAGGGCGATGCCGTTGTTGCCGCTGGACGAGTCCAGCAGAGTCTTGCCGGGCAGAATCGGCATAGGGGGGAGAGTCGCCTCTCCTCCCCTGCCACACCACCGTACATGCGGATCCGCATACGGCGGTTCGGATGGATTGAGCTATTTTCCCGCGAACAAGCGTGGAAGTCCAAGCGCATCGAAGTAGGCGTTTGGAAACGCGATATTCATGGCCGGACTATTGGCGATACGCCAGGGGCCGTGGCCGCTGGCAGCGGTATTGATCGCCAACTGACCCCAGACCCCTCGCTGCCGCAGCCGAGCATGTCTTCTGTGTTTCCATTGCTTCCAGATCACGGATCGCAGCCTGCGCCGTATCCATCGATCCAGTCTCTCTAACACTGAGGGCGTTTCGCAGAAGCCGAAGTAGCTCTTCCAGCCGCGTAAATAGCTGGCCAACTCCTTCGTCATCCGCTCCATGCTGATGCCCCGCCTCCGTCCCGTAAGCTCCCGCGTCTTCTGCTTGAATCGCGCCAAGGCCTTGGCGGCGATGCGCCGTTTCGGCTCCGGTGCGTTCGAGATGCTGAAGCCGAGGAACTTGCGTTCTGCCGGTCTGGCCACCGCGCTCTTCTGTTCATTGACCTTGAGTTTGAGACGGCGCGTGATGAAGTCGGTAATGCTCCGCTTCACCCGT
>Ga0326728_10001846_pt1 | contig 72980 bp, 50 predicted proteins | sample MB3enrmetagenome_FD_207602 | JGI IMG/M metagenome (GOLD analysis project Ga0326728, IMG submission 207602) | Lab enriched peat soil microbial communities from McLean, Ithaca, NY, United States - MB31MN | ecosystem: Environmental > Terrestrial > Soil > Wetlands > Peat | place: USA: New York...
TGGGGAAGAATCTTCTTCCTTAACGCGCCGCAAAGACTCCCCTTCAACTTGGGCACTATCAAGGTTCCCGGAGGCGCTGACCCCCTCTCTCTGGGGGCTTTCCTGGGCCCCCATTATATTTGGTCACGGCGCCAGCCTCAAGGAGTTATTTGACCCCCATCACTTCGCTCGATAATGGCCCGGATCTGGATCCAACCTGGTTACGGTTGGGACGAAAAAGGAGAACGAGAATGGACAGATTTAGTGCACGTCGAATGAACCAAGTTGTTCTGCCTTTATTTATAACGGGCGTTGTGCTGGCAGGGAATCTCCTGGCTTCCGGCCAGACAGGCCAGGTGCAGACCGGCAAAGCACAAGCTATAAAGCAGGCATGGATGGATAGAAGCTTGTCGGCAGACCAACGGGCGGATCTGCTGATTGAGCAGATGACACTCGACGAGAAGATCACGCTTGTCCACGGGTTAGAAGGGCCGAAGGCGAAACAGGAGTCGCTGGGTGGTGCGGGCTATGTGCCCGGAATCCCACGCCTCGGAGTTCCCCCTCTCCAAATGACGGACGGAAGATCAGGGGTCGCGAACATCGGATCCCGCGGACGCTATGCTACCGCCCTGCCGTCTTCTCTTGCCAACGCCGCAACCTGGGATGTGGACGTGGCGTACGAGTACGGAGCCTTGCTGGGCAAAGAGGTCCGCGACCTCGGTTTTAACGTGTCGCTGGGTGGAACGGCGAACATCATTCGCGAGCCACGCAACGGAAGGAACTTCGAGTGCCTCGGAGAGGACCCGATTCTCATCGGAAAGATGCTTGGCCGAGAACTCCGGGGAACCCAGGACCAGCAGGTTATTGGTGACATCAATCGTTACGCGGTGAATGACCAAGAGACGGGCCGTTTCATCGGAAATTCGATAATCGATAAACGGGCCATGCAAGAAACGGACCTCTTGGCGTTTGAGATCGCTATCAAGGAGTCTGACGTCGGGACGGTGATGTGTTCCTACAATCGGCTCAACAGTGTTTACGCTTGTGAGAACCCCTACCTGCTTACGGATGTGCTGAAAAAGGCTTGGGACTACAAGGGCTGGGTAATGACGGATTGGGGAGCTGCGCATAGCGCTGTGCCGTCCGCCCTCGCAGATCTGGATCAAGAGATGCCTACAGGCAAGTTTCTCGGTGATCCGCTCAAAACTGCAGTCGATAGCGGTAAGGTGCCGATGGCGCGCCTAAACGATATGGTCCACCGCATCCTGCGGACGGAAATTGCACTGGGGGTCGTAGATAATCCGCCTGACCTCAGGCCCGTCAATCCTTTCGCTGGAGCGGACGTCGCCCAGAAGGTGGCTGAGCGAGGTATCGTACTGCTGAAGAACAGGATTGCGCAGTTGCCTCTGGACGCTTCCGTCAAATCCATAGCCGTGATTGGCTCGCACGCCGATACAGGCGTGCTTTCCGGAGCAGGGTCTGACCAAGTTGATGCTGCGGGAGCCAAGGTGGGGGGATGGGAAGGCATGGTCTGGCAACCTTCTTCCCCGCTCAAGGCGATCCAATCCAAAACGCCCAATGCCCACGTCGTCTTTGATCCGGGACGAGACCCTGCCGCGGCGGCGAATGTGGCGTCTCGATCCGAGGTGGCAATTGCGTTTGTGTGGCAGCACACCAGTGAAGGCCGCGACGTGGCCTCACTTTCCTTGCCGGATAACCAGGACGACTTGATTAGCCGCGTCGCTGCCGTCAATCCGCACACAATCGTGGTGCTGGAATCGGGCGGCCCCGTAACCATGCCCTGGTTCGATCACGTGAGTGGAATACTCGAAGCTTGGTATCCCGGCATTCGTGGCGGTGAGGCCATCGCCAATATCCTGTTCGGTGAGGTAAACCCCTCCGGCAGATTGCCGGTATCTTTCCCAAAAAGCGAGGCTGAACTGCCCCGCCGGAGAGTTCCTGGCATGTCTGCCAATGCCAGTGAAAACTACAGGCGGAGCGATCAATCAGCCCCGTTCGATATCGATTACACGGAGGGACTGAAGGTTGGATACAAGTGGTACGAGTCCGAGGGCAAGCAACCATTGTTCCCGTTTGGCTTTGGTCTTTCCTACACCAGCTTCTCGTACTCCGGACTTCATACAGCATCCGGCGACGGCTTGAAGGTGAGTTTCGACGTCACCAATACCGGTACGCGTGCCGGGGCCGAGGTTGCGCAGGTCTACGTGCGCTTGCCTGAGAGCGCAGGCGAGCCGTTCAAGCGCCTGGTGGGTTGGCAGAAGGTCCGACTGAGCCCCGGCGAGACCAGGGGCGTCACCTTGACACTCGATTCTCATTATTTGTCTGTCTTTGATGACGGCAAAGACGCCTGGAAGCTGGTCCCTGGCGAATACAAAGTGTACGTGGGCGGATCTTCAGATGCGACGCCGCTTGTCTCAACCGTGTCGATAGCCGGATCTCGGTAGTCTGCTCCTGTCGGAACGGAACGGGAGTTTGGATTATTCGGAAGTAACCCCTCACCCGTCCCGCACCGGCTGATGACTACGCCGGCTGCGGGACACCCTCTCCCCAAGGGAGAGGGCGGTCAACGATGATTGATTCCAGCCCTCTCCCTTGGGGAGAGGGTGGCGAGAGTAGCGAGCCGGGTGAGGGGTTGCTTCACGTAGAGCCTCGCAACTTCGGAATGCGGGTTAAAACGTCAAGGCGAATTTCCCGACCTGACGAATATCGCGCGACGATGAGCCGATATAGACCGTAAACGTGCCCGGTTCTGCTTTCCAATCGTGGCTGAGTGTATCGTAGAACTCCAGGTCGTTGCGGTGGATCGTGAACTGGACTGTGGTACTTTCACCTGCGCCAAGAAACACCTTTCTATAACCCTTGAGTTCCTTCACCGGTCTGTCCACGCTGGAATGATCCGCGCCAATGTACAACTGTACGACCTCCGCCCCGGCTCGTCCGCCGGAGTTGCGAACTTGTACGGTAGCCGATACCTCACCCGTCTGGGTCGCGCGAGGAGAAATGGAAAGATTGCTGTAAGTGAATGTCGTGTACGACAGGCCATGCCCAAAAGGAAATGCCGCTTGGGGAGCATCCGGCCTGTCAAAATACCGGTAGCCCACGTAAATGCCCTCGACATAGGGGAGGACCTCATCCGCCCCTTCGGGATAATGACTGTAGACGGGCGAATCTTCCCATCTCTTCATGCAGGTAAAAGGAAGCTTCCCAGACGGGTTCACGTCTCCAAACAGAATATCCGCAATGGCCGTCCCCTCCTCTTGGCCGGGATAATACGCTTCGACAATCGCCGGCACGTCATGTGACCATGGGTCCATTGACAGCCCCGACCCGCTATTGAGAATAACCACAATATTGCGGTTAACAGCCAAAACCGAGCGGAGCAGCGCAAGCTGGTCTTCGGGTAGATTGGGAGACCGGTCGTGGCCTTCGCCCTCGAGAGTCTCTGAGAATCCGAGGAACAGTAGAGCAACATCCGACTGCCTGGCAGCCTCAGTAGCGTTCTCCTGAGCATGGTCTTCACGGTACTGATAGCGTATTTCAAAATCGTTCCATTCATATCGCTTGAAAATGGCGTTCAGGGCGTAGGTCGTACCCTTGTGATAGAAGCAGTATTGCTTGCCGCCAAACTGCTTGCTTTCAGCGCATGTGGCTTTGGCATCGAGGCTGGCGTTTTGACTGCCGGCATTCCTGACAGTGAGCTCGCCACCGGTTGCAAACAGGCGATAATATCCTGACTCCAAGGGAGTCCAGAGACCTCGCACTCGAATGGAGTAGTCGCCGGGAACTTCAGGGTGTATTGGATTGGTCAACCACATGTAACCAAGGGAAGGCTCGATCTTCGTCATCGCAGGCTTGCCGTTGGGCTCCAGGCCGTCAAAGAACTCCGCCAAGAAGCCCTTACGGCCGTCTGGCGTGGTTACAGTCTGATCTGTCAACAGCGAGCCCTCATCATCGATATCGCAACCCTGCGAATAATGGAGCGCGATTTCCTTGCCCACCTTGCTCGTGATCCCTTCCAGCGGAGTCACCGTAACGTAGGGTAATACTCTGGAGGCACTCAGTATGCTGTGACGACATACATTGGCATTAGGGCCAATGATGGCAAGCGACTGGATCTTCTTTCGGTCAAGCGGCAGAAGTCCCCGTTCGTTCTTTAGCAAGGTAATGCTCTCCCGAGCGACGTCCGCCGACAGTTTGCGGTGAGCGGCGAGGTCGAAGGGAGTGGGAACCGGATTTCCGTCAAATAGTCCATTAGTGAACATCACCCGCAAGATGCGGCGTACCGATTCATCCAGCCTGCTACTCAGGAGCTTACATTCCAGCGCTTCGTCCGGGTCGACATGCTCCCCTTTCGCTTTCCGATAGACCTCGCTCAGTTTGTCGACCGTGTATGCGTGGCCTTCGGGCATATCGAGGTCCAGACCGGCAAAAATCGATTCCTGAAAGTTCTGAACGCCGGCCCAGTCTGTCATGACCAGCCCGGGAAAATGCCACTTGCCTTTGAGCGTATCCCAGAGAAGATAGGCGTCATTGGCCGCTCGAACCCCGTTAATGTGGTTGTACGGAGTCATGATGCCCCATACCTTCGCGTCCTCCACGGCCATGCGGAATGCCGGGAGGTATATCTCGTTGAGGGTGCGTTCATCCACCCGAGCATCATAGGCAGTTACATGATATTCCTGCGTCTTTGCAGCCAGGAAGCACGCCGTTGTCGCGATCTTCTGGCTTTGGATTGCCTCGATGTACGAACTGACGATCGTGCCGGCCAGAAAAGGGTCCTCGCTGTAGCTCTCTGCGTTTCGGCCTCCCTGGGGTATTCGATGCATGTAAATCACGGGACCCAGCAGCATGTTGCGCCCCTTGCTCTTGATCTCTTCTGCCAGCGCAACCCCAACGCGGGATATGAGGTCTGGATCCCACGTAGCCGCGTGATTAACTAACGCGCAGAACGACGTTGACTCGCCGCACCGAACCCCATAGGATCCATCGATGAATTTCAGTGCCGGGATCCCCAAGCGGGGATTCGGTCTGGTGCCGAAAAAGAGCGGATGAAGTAGCTGGGCTTTATCGTCAATGGACATGTGTCCCATCAAATCGGCGATGCGTGCTTCGACGTCGGCGTGAGGATCCTTGTAGATCGGTACCTGGCTTGCTCCTGAAGAGTGGGGTGCGCCACTCTGAGCGATTACCGCTCCCTGCAAGCCGAAGAGTACGACGAGAACCATAGAAAAGTGCTTCATTGCAATTTCTCCTGTTCGCCATTTCGGCGTATGGCGAGAAAAACGCTTGACGCAATAGGTTTAATTAGAGAATCAGCTTTAATGAGAACTGGAGCTGGCGGGATGTCCCTGCTGTCTTAGAGATCACGCCAAAGCCCGTTCCTCGCACCACGTTTGCCGGCAGGCCGAAGTTGACGAGATTGAAGACGTTGAAGAACTCGGCTCGGAACTGGAGGGTTGCGGCCTCCCCCGAACCCCTGTGGCCGAAAGGGGTGTCCTTGATGAGAGCCACGTCGAAATCCCTATAGGCCGGGCCGCGGAAGGTATCACGCCCCAGAGAACCGAGGCGTCCCTGGTTCGGCCCAGTCCCTCCTGGCAATCCAATCGGAATATAGAAGAAGGACGGGTTATTGGTCCCTCGGCCGAAGTAGTCCTCCCGCACCGTCCGCCCTGTGGACAGCGCGGGTATTCCAACCTGGTCGGGACGGTCCGCGCCACCGGCGCCAAAGCCGCTCTGCTGGATTCCCGAATACACTGTGAAAGGGGACCCCGAGGTCAGGGTCGAGATGTTCAGGAGTTGCCATCCAGAGGTGAGATGGCTGCCCAGCGGCCGCAGCAGGCCGACCCGGTCGAACGGCAGCACCTGGATCGCACTGAGCGCGAGGATCTGCCTGATATCAAACGTCGAGGGTCCCTTGTCTGCCGCTGGATCCCAGGGGTCTTGTGGAAGGCCAAGCTGGACGTTACCCGCACCGGCGACGCTCGGCCCCAGGATGCTGCTCGTGTCATCGATCGACTTCGAAACCGTGTAATTGGCCATGAAACCCAACCCGTACCTCCCGGAAGTCTTCGAGGCGGATGACTGGAGCGAGTGAAAGGTGGAGTGCGACCGGCTGGCGAGCAAGGATTCTTGGGCGATTCCGCCCACCACCTGACCAGCGGTGTCGAACTGAGTGAAGGGCGCGAAGGCCGGATCCGCGCTGCCGTAGCTATTGGGCAGGTTCGCGGCGGGCAAATGCACGCCCATGGTGGCCACGTAATCCGCGCTCACATTCAGGTCTCCAAAACTGTGCTCGAATCCAGCCGAGTAGGTGGCTACGTAGCCATTCCGAAGATTGGGTGCGATTCCGAAAAGCGAAAGGGGATGAAACTGGCGGCCGGGGCTCCTGGCCGCCAAATCCTCTTCGAAGCGTTGAAGGTCAATTTGTGTGTTGGCGGGCACGTCTTTAGAGTTGCCGGTGGTAAATATCAGGTTCCCCTGCGGTGTATAAACGGGCGGCACGCTGAAAGGCGTGACGGCATTCTCAAAAGGTACCGGGGCTCCAGGCAATGCCGAGTAATAGGGAGTGAAAGCCATGGGGACGCTGCCCGTAAGGAAGTTCTCCTGCCAGATGTTAGGCAACAAGGTCGCGATGGAGGCGCCGCCATGGAGGTTGGTGCGAGCGGTTGCTTGCCAAGCCAGCGAAAGCCGTGGCCCCCAGCCACGCCGGTCGGTGTCGTAGGGCGGTTGCGGGTCGAAGAGGAAGATCTGGTACGCCCCGGGATCCCAGTACCTGGCGGGTTTGCCATCCGGTCCGAGAAGGCGGGGCCCGGAGGTTAGATGGTTCGGTTCGTGGATGGGCGTATCCAACTCGTACCGCAGGCCGTAAGTCAAGGAGAGGCGGGGCGTGGTTTTCCAGGTGTCCTGTGCATAGAAGTTATAGCCCTCGCGCCGAGTCTGTTCCTCGTCGATGTGAGTACCTTGGGGGAAACCCGGCGAGGGCACCCAATTCGTATAGGAGAAGGGCGTGGCGGTCAGAAGCCCGGTCAGAGAATCGGGCAAGGGATCGCCGGGCTCAATGTCGTGCCGACCGCTAGCCGATACGATGTGCACCGGCGAGAACGCCGAACCGCCTCCGAAGGTGTAACTGCCGTTAGGTGTGATGCCGAAAACTGCGGAATCACGGTTTACGCGAGTCTCGAATCCCGCCTGAAAGTGGTGCTTGCCGCGTGCGTAGGAGAGAGTCTGGCGCAACTGCCAGAGGTTGCCGAACTCCTCCGTCCTGGTGCCGCCTGGGCTGTTGAACGGCTCGAAGAGGCCATCGCCGAAATTCAGGGCCGGCTGGACCATGTTGTTGGGCACGAATGAGGGGGTGGTGCGAAGATACCCTAGCGTGGTCTCGAGCGCCAGGTCAGGCGTGGGCGTCCGCGTGCAGCGAAGTCCCAGGTTGCGCTGGTTGTCCAAGAACGTGGTGGCAAAGCTGGGATCAATCGCCGTCTGGTCGGGATCGGTCAGGGGGCCATAGGTGTTATCCAGATTGAAGCGGGCAAAAAACTGCGCTTTGTCTGAGATCTTGTGGTCGATGCGGAGGGAGAACTGGTCGCTCGAAGTCCCGACCTTGGCCGACGTGGCATACGTGCGCGCCCCGAATGGACCTTCCGGGTCGTTAGGCAGCGGGTAACGCCCGAGCACCGGCTGGATTGCCGGCGCGACCGGTACGGTCAGGGTATCGCCGGGAAAGCTCGACGTGTCAATGCCTTGTCGTTCCTCTGAAGTGGGCACGGCCAGAACCTGCGTAGTTCCTAACTCTTGGCGGAAACCCTGGTACTGCCCGAAGAAGTAAGTGCGTCCGCGGCCGTTCAAAATGCGAGGCAGCGTCAACGGGCCGCCCAGCGTGAATCCGAACTCATTGCGCTGAAAGGGAGGAATGCGGCCGGGGCTGACAAAGCTCCGGCGATCGAAGAAATTGCGCGAGTCAAGGGAAGCGTTGCGCAGGAATTCAAACGCGTCGCCGTGCAACTGGTCGGAGCCCTGCTTGGTCACCACGTTGGTGTAACCGGCTGCACCTGCGCCAATCTCCGCCGGCATGACGCCCGACACCGCCTGGATGTCGTGAATCGCATCCACGTTGAAGTTGGAGAAGGTAGCGCCCCCCTGCTCGGGGTCCGTGGTGTAGATGCCGTCCATCGCGAAGACAGCCGTGGTGCCACGCTGCCCGTTAATTGCGAACTGCAGGGTGAAATTGTTGGCGCCATTGGTATCCGTGGTGGTGCCGCCGGCCAATGAGAGGAACTTGGTAAAGTCACGCCCGTTGAGCGGCAGGTTGTTCACCTGCTGGCTTGAAAGCTCTGTCTTCCCCTCGCCGACATTTCGCTCTGGGGCGGCGGTTTGCTGGTCCAGTGAGGTCTTCATGTCTCCGGGGGCCTGGGTAGACTGCGGACTCTCCTGCCCTCCATGGGTTGGAGCTACAGGCATCGCTAGAATCAGAAACAAGAGGGTGGGCAAGCGCCGCGTTTTTCGAACTGAGGGTCTCCCGGGGCTCTGGGTCTTCATTATCCGTCACCGAAACTCGGATTGCGCCTTGCAGGCTAAGCAGACTGTAACACGCCGGCAGGAAACTCGGGTTTGCCTCTCCTCGCCTCTGATTCGCAGCGCAGACTCTCCGAGATAAGAGGCAACAGAGCTTAGTACAGGACGGTCCGCAGCACAACCGAATTTGGGTGTTTTCCTAACTTGTTTCGTAGCGCCGGCCTTTTGGCCAGCTTTTGCCGACCCAAATGTCGGCGCCACCCTCAAACCAGGATCGGCGCAAGGAAGAGATGTTCCATGGCCCCAGCGTCTCGTCAATCACGGCCGGTTCCGCCGTTGCGGTTGAGGCGACAACGGCAGGGCGCAGGCGTGCTGCCTTTCCGAAAGACCGCGCCGCAGTCAGTATGGCGAGGCCACGCTCAGCGCAAGGGAGGCACCGGCAACATTGCTCGTTGAGTTGACGAAGTTTCGGATGTCGAGGCGACCGTCCCGGCAATCCGCCATCGGTAAGCGTATAATTTGAGGCCGGAGGTAGTGCTATGAATCGTCGCGAAGTCTTAGCTGGCTTATTGAGTACCATGACGATGGGAAAGACCGTGATGGAGGCCGCGACAATCGGCACCAGCGACCATCCTCTGCATGTCACGAAACCGCGGGCGACGTCGGGCGATTCGGTGGAACCGAACTGGTCCGAGCGCCTCATTTTGACAGTCGGCCCGGAAAAGGCTGACCTCGTCGGCACAAACGAAAAAGCAATTCAGGCAGCCGTCGATTGGGTAGCGCGATTCGGGGGCGGAACAGTAAAGATCCTGCCGGGGGTCTACCGATCCCGTAACGCCGTTTACCTGCAGGACCAGGTGCGAATTCTCGGCAGCGGGCTTGACTCTGTGATTCTCAAGGAACCCTCGGCGGCTGGCACGCTTGCCGATGACTCCGACTGGTTTGACCAGGAGATTACGTTTGCAGACGCCCGCGGCTTTCAGATTGGCGACGGGATCTGCATCCGTGTAAAGGACCCGGACAAGGGCGAGCTCAAGGTGATCAAACGCACCCTCGTCGCCCGCGACGGCAACCGGTTCAAGCTCGACCGAGCATTGCGGGAGGACGTGTTCTTGCAGGGCGAGCCAAAAGTGGAAACCCTGTTTCCCCTGTTCAGTGGCGAGAACATTGCGGACGTCACCATCGAGAATATTGCGCTGGACGGCAACAAAGCCAACAACCAAAACCTGGATGGCAATTACGCTGGCTGTATCTGGATGCAGGACTGCAACCGGATCACCATGCGTAAGGTCACGGCGCGCAACTATAACGGTGATGGCGTCAGTTGGCAGATCTGCCATGACGTGTTGGTGGAGGACTGCCACAGCCACGACCACACCGGCCTCGGTCTCCATCCCGGCTCCGGCTCCCAGCGTACGATCATCCGCAGGAACCGGATGGTGGGCAACGAGCAAGGACTCTTCTTTTGCTGGGGTGTGAGATGGGCCTTGGCCGAGAGCAACTATATCGAAGGCAGCAGGCTCTACGGCGTTTCGATCGGGCACCACGATACGGACAACATCATCCGCGACAACGAAATCCGGACGAGCGGGGAGGTGGGCATTCTATTCCGAAAAGAGCCTGGCCCGTCGTTCCAAGGCAACCGGAACAGCCTTGAGAAGAACCGCATTTTTGGGCTTGCCCACGAGAAAGGTATCGGGGTTGATATTCAGGGACAAACGAAGTCCATTACAATCCGGGAGAACGAGATCCGCGAAACGCAGGCAGCGGGCAAGCGTGTGGGGATTCGCATCGGACCGGAGGCGGAGGAGATTACGTTGGCCGACAACCGGATCGAAGGTTTTTCGCAAGCCGTACTGGACTTGCGCAGCGAGTCGTAACGCGAGGCTGGTCGTGCGGCGGGCTGCGCGCCTTAGGATTCCCGGCGCGACTCCTGCCGGCACCCAGTGGTGAAATCAGGGAATCTCAGGGGTGCGAAGCCTCGCGCCACGGAGAGTTCGATCACAGGACCGGGAGCGGCCCAGGAAGGCACATCATGGGCATCGAACGCGATCCGGGCTGTGTTACTTTTGAGACGCCACGGTCGCACTGCCGTCAGGCAATTCGCCCCTATCTTCCTCTGGTGAGCTTGTGTAAAGCGATATGCCCCGCGCGATTATGCCATTGGAGTCGCTTTGCTTGGCGGCAAGACGGCGGGGGTAAAGGAGGAATTCCACTCGGAGGGTGCTGGAGGCGGGGTATAATTGCGCTCACAAAGAACTATAGCCTACATTCCATGTGCCGCCTGCGTCGGTGGCACACAGGAGTTCTTTGCACATCTGATTTTTCGGGGGTTCGATGAAGATCAATAAAGTCGAGACTGTCCGTTGCGGGATGCAGCCGAACATTCTCTGGGTTCGCATTCACACTGATGACGGCTTGATCGGCCTAGGCGAGACCTATTACCTGCCGGGGGCAGTGGAAGCTGTGGTGCACGATCTGGTGGCGGATTTCCTCCTGGGCTCGAGCCCCCTGGATGTGGAACGCCTCTGGGACGCCGTCTTTAGCTGGGCGAATTTCTTTGGCTATGCGGGCGCGGAAATGCGTGCTCTCTCCGCGGTGGATATTGCGCTTTGGGATATCCGGGGTCAGTACCTGAGGCAGCCCATCTATAATTTACTTGGAGGGATGTGCCGGGATCGCCTGCGCGTGTACAACACCTGTGTGAACGGCGGACCTTACACGGATTACACGGACTTCCTCGAGCGGCCCGCAGAGCTGGCGCGGAGTCTTTACGATCGAGGAATTAAGGCTATGAAGATCTGGCCCTGGGATCAGTTCGCTCCACGACTTCAGGCGGCCGGTCCGACACGGCCGACGCCCTGGTCCGAATTGGGACCGTCAGGGACCTATCTTTCCGCGGAGGACCTCGAATCCGGCCTGGAGTGCGTGAAGAAGATTCGAAAAGCACTCGGGAACAAGATGGAGATCATGATTGAAGGACACTGCCGTTGGGACCTGAACTGCGCGTTGCGCATCGCCCGGGCGCTCGAACCCTACGACGTGCTCTGGATGGAAGACATGATCAAGCCGGACAGCGCCGACGATCTGGCGCGCCTGGCTACGGAGAGCCGCGTACCGCATTGTGTCAGCGAGCGGCTGTTCACGCGCTACGCCTTTCGCGAGATCCTGGAGGCTCACGCCTCGCGAATCGTCATGCCCGACCTGATTTGGACGGGAGGCATCACCGAAGGCCGCAAGATAGCGGTTCTGGCGGATACGTTTCACTTGCCCATTGCGCCCCACGATTGCAGCGGACTTGTCACGATCTTCGCCAATCTCCATGTCTGCGCGTCAGCAATGAACGCTATGATCCTTGAAACGGTGCGGGGGTTTTACGAGGGGTGGTACCCGGAAGCGTACACGGAAAACGTTGTGATCCGCGACGGCTTCGCTCAAATCCCCGCCCAGCCCGGTTTGGGCACATCCTTGCGGCAGGGATTCCTTGCTCGAGGCGACTTGAGCACTCGCGTTTCGGAGTAGGACGGACGACCCTTTCTGTCTCCCTGGGCGGCGGCCACAAGGGTCTCACCGCAGGACCGCTGAGAAAAAGTCTGCAGTCCTCTGCGCATGCTTTACCACAACGGTACCTGCAACCAGACATGAGAGAACAACATGCCGGATCGGCGAGGATTTCTAAAAATCGGAATGTCGGCGTTCCTCTGCAATGGCGGCGCGAACTCCCCGTTGCAGCCTGGTCATCACCTGAATGACGCCCAGGTTCCCATTGTAATCGGCTCGCGAGCTTCGCCAGTGGAAAAGTTGGCGGCCCGGGAATTATCTGAGCATCTCCAATTGCTCTATCCCTCGAATCGCTTTCCCATCGTTTACACTCGGACTAACTCAGAGACCCGGATCTTATTGGGGACTTTGCTATCACTACCCGAGATAGGCGAGCATCTCGCGAAAGACCGGGTTGCCCGACCCGGAAGTTATGCCATTTTTGCGCGCGAAGCCGGCAACCATCGGGCAGGAATAGTGGCAGGAAGTGATGAACGGGCAACGCTCAGCGCGGCTTACGCGCTGCTCGAGACGCTGGGCTACGGGTTTTATCTTTCCTACAATGCCAGCCCGCAACCTTCCCGCGATCCCATACGTTTCCAAAATTGGCATCTGAGCGATTACCCCATCGTCGCTGAGAGAATTGCTTTCACGTGGCACAATTTTCTGAGCAGTTGTTCGACGTGGGATCTTGCGGATTGGGAGGATTGGATCGCCCAGGTGTCGCGGATGAGATTCTCCGCGATCATGGTACACGCTTACGGCAACAATCCCATGTTTACTTTTGCGCACAACGGAGAAAGCAAACCGGTTGGCTACCTGGCCACTTCCGCCCGGGGCCGCGACTGGGGAACCGAGCATGTCAATGACGTGCGCAGGATCATCGGGGGAGACAAGGTTTTCACCGGGCCGGTGTTTGGCGCGAAAGCCGCATTGGCGGCGGAAGAGCAGCGAATTCCGGCCACTGTTTCCATGATGCAACAGGTCTTTGCGCGGGCGGCGGAGCACGGCCTCAAGATCATCTTTGCTCTCGATGTGGATACGGAATCCAGCAATCCCCAGAACGTCATCTCTACCCTGCCGGAGGATGCGGTCTTTGAGAACGGCGGATTCCGCCTTGCCAATCCGGATGCTCCGGCGGGTTACGAGTATTACAAGAGCCAGATCAAAGCCTTATTGAGCACGTACCCGGAAATCGGCCGCCTTGCCATCTGGATACGCGCCGGAAGAAACACGCCGTGGTGCAGCCTCAAGACCCAGCATTTCCCGCATGTGTGGAGCGCGCAGTACCAGGAGGGGGTGAGCCGTGGGGAGCTGGGTCTCGAGGCGGATCCCGAAGCTCCCAGCCTGTTTGCGATAAACAAAATCCGTAGCGCGTTTCGAAAAGCCCTGGACGAGATAGGGAGGCACGAGGTTGAACTCGCGCTGGGCAGTTGGAATTATGCATGGATCCGGGCGGCTAATGCCTTCTTCCCTCCGGAGGTCATCTTCGTCCCGCTCGATTACTACATCGGGATAGGCACCGACGAGGTGCAACGCGCCATTCAAACTGCCAGCAAGAACCGCAAGGTGGTTCCCATCGTGTGGGCTCAGCACGACGATCGCACCTTCGTGGGGCGGCCCTATACCCCCTTCTCGAATTTTACTTCGCTGCTTTCGGAGAGCGGAAGCGCCGGCTACGGGATCATTCACTGGACCACACGGCCACTGGACTTGTACTTCAAAAGCCTGGCGCAGCAGGTATGGAACAACACCAGGGATGAGCCCCTGGAGCTTACTTGCAGCGGCGTGGCTGAACGTACCTTCGGAAAGGCCGCCAGTGAGCTGGCAACGCACTATCTGGTTCGCTGGGTCACCGATGCTCCAATGTTCGGGCGCGAGACTACCGACCGCTTTATTGATCGTCCGCTCGAAGAACCCGAGCGCGTGATTACAGAGTGCCGGGGACGGATCGAAATACTGAATAGAATCGCGACGGCCGCCTTGTCTCCTGTGGCTTCGGAGGCACTGAACTATTACCAAGATTTGGAACGATTTATTATTGGTTTCTACGAGAGCCATGCGGCGTGGGAACGGTCCATGGATCTCTTGAGCCGGCACGACGTGGAGGGCTCACGCAGGGCGCTGGCGTCGTGTGATCCGAAGTCGGTCCTGGAGCAGTACGCGCGGGCGGCATGCCGAGGGAAACCGACACGTGGAGAAATGGGAATACTCGTCGCCATGAATCTAAAGTGGCTGCCCTACTTGGTCTCGCAAAGGCAGGCTTCGGGTGCGGAGACGATCCGATGCCATTTCGAGCCGACTCAGCATGAACCCCTGGCGCAGGGCCCGGGCACCTACACATTCTATTTTGATACCAACGGTGACCTGTGGAAGGTCGAAGGACAGAGCGAAACCCAGTACGCGACCTTTAGTCTATCTTCGCCCCCACTAGCCGAGAACGAGATTGTGAGGGAGGTCTGCCAGTCGGGACTCGAAAGCCGCAAAACCATTGCTCTGCGCCTGACGACGATTGCCGACCAGCCTCTCCTGCCGGGCGTTTACAATTTGCGACTGCTTTTGTTGTGCCCGTCCAGCGAGGCAGAAGAGAGTACCATTCTAGACATGAGTCTTTCGGAGTCCGACGGGGCAATCGATGTGCTTCAGCGCATCGACGTGGTCCGCCAAGCCGGAGGGAGGGATCGAGTGCTGCAAATCAGCCTGCCTGTGAATATCCAGGCAGGGTCTCTCGCAGTTCGATTAGAGCCCATTCAAGGCTCAATTTATCTTTGCGGCATAGAACTCGCACCCCAGATGCGCTGAAAATTCAAGATCAAAGGCCTTTTCTCTGGCTCGCAGCAACTCTGCGGTGAGCTTTCTGATTCTTTCGCAACTTTGGGTGCTTTCCGCACAGCAGACGGCAGAGCCGCAGCCCGTCGTTCGGTGGCGGCGAATGGGCATTTTGACATCCCCAAGAAGAATCCCCTGGAAACCGATTGACACACGCCTACTGCTCATCTAAAATCCGGCAACGTTAACGGCCTGAGCGTTGAAGGCAGCCCGATTCTTGGTTCGAGCCGCCGGTTGAATTGGAGCTGACAAACCGTGAAAAGTAGACAACGAAGAAGGCGCGCACAAGTGCTGGAAGGGAAGGTAGGAATCCCGCAATTAGCTGAGCTCGCCGGTGTATCCATCGGGACGGTTGACCGCGCTCTTCATGCGCGCAGGGGGGTCAGCGAAGCCACTCGTCAACGGGTTTTGCAGATCGCGAAGCGCATGGGATATTCCCCGAACCTGGCGGCCCGCATGCTTTCCGTCGGGCGCGCTAACGTGAAGATCGGCGTCTGCATTCCACGCGAGCCGCGATACTTTTACGGGCAGTTGAGCGATGGAATTCTGGAAGAGGCCCGTCGTTTCGAGTCGCAGGGAGTGGAGATTGTCTACCGGCCCGTGGATCGACTGGGTGTAGGAGAGTATGAGCGCATGAAGGAGATGCTGGATACCGACGTCAACGCGCTCATCATCACTCCGGGCGATCCTCACTGCCTGCGTCCGCTGATCGACGAAGCCGAGAGTAGGAACATCCGGGTGGTCTGTGTGGTGACGGATGCGCCAGAAACGTCGCGCTCCTCGGTTGTCTGCGTGGATCCGGATTTGGCGGGAAGGCTGGCGGCGGAGTTGACGGCGCGCTTTGTCGCTCCTCGAGCGAAGGTCGCGGTGGTCACGGGATATTTGCACACGGAACAACACCGCAAAACCACCGAAGGTTTCCGTAACGCGTTTCGGGAATACTGCGAAGAGGGCGAAGTCGTTGAAGTGATCGAAGGCCACGAAGGCGACGACGAGACCTTCCAAAAATGCTCGGAAATGCTGGGAGAATACCCCGACATCGCGAGTTTGTACGTAGCGATCGGAATCGGACTGCCGGTTTGTTACGCCCTTCGCGCGCGCGGCCTGGCGGGCAAGGTGCGCTTGATCATCACCGACCTCTTCGAGGAAATCGTGCCTTTCTTCGAGAAACAGACGATTCACGCCTCGATTTACCAGCGGCCGTATGTGCAGGGACAGACGGCAGTCCGGATGTTGATTGAGCACGCTCTTCACGGCCGGCCCGTTCCGTCCCTTTACCATTTGAATCCCGCTGTCGTGATGCGGTCTAATCTTTACCTCTTCCGGGAAACCCGGCATTTGAAGCCTCCACTTCGCCCGAGTCCCAACGCAAACCAAGAAATCACTTCCGGGCAGGCTATCGCGAGCTCAGACATTCGGATCCGAGCGTGATTCGGTGTACAAGAAATCAAAAAAAGCTCTTGACAAGATAATGGGCAAATGATAAATACCGGACGCCGCGTTAACGATAACGAAGAACTATTGATTTTCCTGCGGCGGGATAGCGCTGGTACGGCGGACGGCGAAGATTGCTGGCCATTTGCGAGCGCGCCTTGGAAGACTTGCAAGTTACGTCGGGTCGTTGGCCTATCTACATTGAACCACTTCGGAGAGTACTGGAAGACTCAATAGTTCAGGTCACAGGCATTCCGGCTTGTGACCATAGTGGTTCGAGTCGAAAAACAGCTTACGAAAACTATGGAGAAAGAGAGCCCCTCACAGCGCTGCTTTCTGCGCCAGGTGGTGTTGCGTTTAGGATAAGGGTCAACACTTGATTTGGGAGGAGAAGAAAATGAAGGCTTTTTCGACAGCAAGAATGCTCACTTTGGCGATTTTATTCCTGGTGGCTGGCTCGTGCAGCCTCCTGGTCGGCCAAAATTCAAATACCGGCGAGATTCGTGGTTTTGTGACCGACACCTCGGGGGCGGCGATGCCCGATGTGACCGTGACCTTCGCCAACACACTGACCGGCGTCAGTACGAAGGTAACCACGAATGCAAGCGGAACTTACGATGCGCCTACGCTCATGCCGGGAACCTACTCAATAACCTTTTCGAAAGCTGGATTTACCAGTTTCGTTAAGAACGGCGTGACACTGGGCGTGCAAGTGATCGAAGAGAACGCGTCGCTCAACGTGGGAGCGGTAACTCAAGAGATAACCGTCACTGCACCGACGCCCCTGGTTCAGACTGAAACCTCGGAGAGCAGTGCGACGCTCACGAGCGGAGCGGTTTACGAACTGCCCAACGTGAGCATGCAGTGGTATACCCTTACCAATCTGCTTCCCGGCGTTGCGCCGGGTTCCCTCACTAATTATGGTGGAAATTCGATGAGTGTCAACGGCTCCGCCCCCTATACGTCGAGCTGGCTTATCAACGGGGCCACGGCAATGTTCACCGCGGACAACAACAATCCCGACGTGGTCGGCGACGTTCCGTTGGACAGCATCGCAGAGGTGAAGGCGGACACCAATAGCTACAACGCGGCGTACGGGAACGGATCTTCGGTGTTCAACGTGATGACCAAGACGGGCACCAACCAGTTCCACGGCACGCTTTTTGAGTACGTGCAGAACACGGCTTTTAACTCCCGAAACTTCTTTGAAGCTGAGAGGTCTCCTTACCATTGGAATGAGTTTGGCGGTACCCTAGGCGGCCCCATCAAACGCAACAAGGCGTTCTTCTTCTTCTCCTATCAGGATGCGCGGCAGGTCACCTACTCTCCCCAGCTCACCACGGTCCCGACTGCGGACGAGGAAGCGGGCAACTTTTCAAACCCGGCGTTCCCAACCGTGTACGATCCGGCGAGCCTCGCCAACGGAGTCCGAACTCCCTTAGCCAACAACTCGGTTCCATCCGCGGAGATTTCTCCCTGGGCGAGCAAAGTTCAGTCATTCTGGCCGCAGCCCAATTTGCCTGGTTTGTACAACAACTATTTCGATAATGTCGTCAATCCGAATACCAACGCCTGGTACAGCGGAAGTGTGCAGTACCACGTTTCCACGTCGAATCAGCTTTCGGTTTCCGTGATGTTCTCTCAATCATTCCTTCCAGAGGCCAACATCTTTCCCGTCGAATCCTATGCCGATCATTATCTGGAGCAACAGCACAGCATCTCAGACTCGTGGTCCATCAGCCCGAATATCGTCAACGACTTTCACATGGGGTTCTTGCGTGTTCACGAACATTGTCTCCCTGCTAACGCGGGCACGAACTATCCTTCACAGTTAGGCGAACTCAACCCGATGTCAGGCCTGTTTCCATCGGTGTCGATTAACGGTGCGATATCGACTGGCTTGGGTCCTGGCGCTACCTGCACCATGGGTCAGGGCTCGGTCTCTCCCTCGGACGCGCTGACGATCATTAAAGGAAAGAACATTCTCAGCGTGGGTGGTGAGTACGACAGGCTCTCCGACAACCTGGACGGATGGGGAACCACCAACACGGGCAACTTCACCTTTAGCGGGATTTTCTCGCGCAATCCGGCTGATCCCACGAGCACCGGCCTCGGATACGCGGATTTCCTCTATGGCCTGCCTCAGACATGGTCCGTGGTGGAGCAACCGGTGTACGGGCAGAGGGCGTCGGCCGGGCACATGTTCGTCCAGGATGATTATAAGATGCGCAAGAATCTCACCTTGAACCTAGGTGTACGGTACACGATCCTGGGAGGTTGGGGTGAGGTGAAAAACCGGATTTCGGATTTCGATCCCTCCATCGTGAACCCTGCCACGAATACGCTAGGCGCGCTGTGGTATGGTGGGCAAGACGGACGGACTACGCTTGAAAGAACTGATTTTCACGGCATTCAGCCGCGGCTGGGATTTGCGTGGTCGCCCCGCGACAACTGGACGGTTCGCGGCGCCTACGGCGTGTTCGACCAGGTCTGGGCGGGGGCCAATTACGGTGGTGGATATGGCCAAGGATGGGAAATTCAAGGCTACCAAACCTCTTCCGACTTGATCACACCCATCTTTAGCATGTCTCCTCCTCAAGCGGACGTGCAGGCGGCTTACCCCTCCTTGGCGCAGGGCCCCTCGCTCCCCGTTTATCCGCACGGGACGCCCTCGGCATCACTTTTGAACGGCCAGCCGATCTCGTACTATCAGGAGAACGCCCCGATCCCGTACATTCAACAAGCTCACTTTGATATTCAACACCAACTCCCGCACAGCCTTTTCTTTGACGCCGGCTATGTGTGGACGCGAGGTGTGCATCTGAGCTTCTACGGTGATGCCAACCAGGTTCCGGCTGCTCTCCTGGGCCCTGGAAACGCCCAACTGCGGCGGCCGTACCCACAGTACGAGTCGATCAATGAAAACCTGGAAAACGGCGTATCGAATTACAACGGGTTCATATTCACGCTGAAGCGCGAATTCACGCAGGGCCTTTTGTTCGCTGTGAACTACACCTGGTCCAAGGCGATGGACACGCAGACGGTCTCGAATTGGTCGTACGGTGATTCTGGTCTTATCCAAATCACTGCCAACCCCAGAGACAATTACGGCCTTGGAAACATGGATATGCCCAACATATTCAATGCCTACGTTGTCTACCAACTCCCTGTGGGCAGGGGTAAGCGCTTCGTGAATCAAGGGGGCGCCCTCAACGCAGTGATTGGGGGATGGCAACTTTCCTCCGTGCTCCAAATGCACTCGGGATCGCCCTACACTCCGCAGATGGGAACTGCCAACCTGAGCGGATCACTGGGGAATTCCTGGTATCCCAATCGGGTATCGAACGGAACTATTTCGAACGCCTCGGTCAACGAATGGTTCAACACCTCAGCATTTGTTGAGCCCTCGGCGTACACTTTCGGGAACTCGGGACGTGATGTCCTGCTTGGCCCAAGCTTCAAGAACCTTGACCTTTGCCTTACCAAGCGTTTTCCCATTCGTAAACTAGGCGAGGGGGCGGCGTTTGAATTCCGGGCGGACGCAACGGATTTGTTCAACAGCCCGAATTTTGGCGCTCCCAACTCGAGCATCGGGACCTTCGGAGTAGGCGTTATCTCAACCGCGAACACTTTCAGGCAATTCCAGTTGGGCGCGCGCCTGAATTTCTAACCCGACCGTTCCGCCAGTCCGTTCTCTCGCTGATGCCGGATGGGGAGTAACCGCTGCCGGGCGAGGCGTCGGCGAGAGAAACGGATGGCGGCTTAATTCTGTTGTTCTTGTCTTCGGCCATTTCCCCAGTGCGGGCCAGGCAACGTGAGGTCTATAAGGGCATGAAACGAGTCGTGGCGATCGCCGCAACCATGCTCTTCGTCGGGTGTCTGGCCCGCGCCCAGGGGGTTGCGCGCTTGGCGCAGCCTCCGGACCTGATTGTTTCCGTCTGGTACAACGGCGAAAACGCGCGGGCGCCCAGGCTCTTCCCGATCGCTCCCAATTCCCGGGAGGAGTGCCTTCTCCAGCCCGAATCACCAAAGTTGATACTATCCGTTACAGACCGCAGCCAAACATTATCTGGGAGGGCTGGTACGCGGAAGCGTACACGGACAACGTCGTAATCCGCGAAGGCTTCGCTCAAATTCCCGCCAAACCGGGATTCGGCACGGCCTTGCGGCAGGAACTCCTTAGCAGTGGCGATGTCGGCGTGCGTGTTTCCGCATAACAACGGCGGGGAAGCATTCGCGGTTGCCCGGGCCGCGTAGCGAAGCCGCGATTCAATAAAGTGAAAAATTCACCTTTCAGAGAACATTATGAAAAATCGCAACATCTTGGCACGCCGGCAGTTTCTCCAGGAATCGGCCACGATCCTTGCCACAAGCTCCTTGCTTGTTGAAGGCGAAGTTTCGCGGGCAGGGATTGGGCATGCCAGTGTCTCTCCGCAAGGCATTTCGGCAGTTCCGGGTCAGGGCCGATTGACAGTTTCACTCGATGGCGATTGGCAGATAGCGGATAGCGTGTCGCCGGACGATATTCCACAGGCCTTTGAGCACTCCGGGCCAGTGCCGGGAATGGCCAACCTCGCGACGCCTCCTTTCCCCGATATGGACGCCTACCTCAGCGCGGAAAGCATATTGGATCGCCGCGAGTTCAAAATGCAGCCGGAATCCGAAATTGCCCAACTCGTTCCCGGCCCCAAACAAAAGCGAAACTACTTCTGGTACCAGAAGACGTTCAAGGTTCCAGCTAAAAAGGAAGTTGCCATTCTGAAGATGAACAAGGCCCAGTTCGGCACGGCGGTTTGGCTGAACGGGAAGAAGATCGGCGACCATTATAGCTGCTTTACAGCCGGCCATTTTGACTTAACGGCCGCGATGAACTGGGGAGGGGAAAATCGGTTGCTGGTTCGAATCGGTGCGCACCCGGATGTCGTCCCCCCTGGGGTGCCTACGGGAATAGATTTCGAAAAGAACCGATGGACTTCGGGGATTTACGACCGCGTGTCGTTGTTTCTCTCCGACAATCCAGTAATTGAAACTCTCCAGGTGGCGCCGCGGATCAACCCTCGCGAGATAGTGGTGCAAACCAAGATCAAGAATCATGGCGGCTCACGATCTTTCACCCTTCAGCATCATGTGGAGGAATGGAAAAGCCAGCGCCAGGTTGCCGAATCGAAACCGCAATCTCTCAACCTGGGCGCGGGTGAGGAAAAGACGGTCACGGAAACGATTCCACTGCCTGACGCCAGGCTCTGGAGTCCCGAGAACCCCTTCCTTTACAAGTTGACGGCGAGTACGGGAGGCGACTCGTTCGCAACCCGCTTTGGGGTGCGCGAGTTTCGTTTTGATACAGCCACAAAGCGCGCTTTTTTGAACGGCAAGGTTTACTTTATGCGGGGCTCAAACATCACTTTGCATCGCTTCTTTGACGATCCGCAATGCCAAGCATTGCCGTGGGACGAAGCCTGGTTGCGAAAGCTTCTCATCGACATCCCGAAGCACATGAACTGGAACAGCTTCCGCTTTTGTATCGGCCCGGTGCCGGATCAATGGCTGGACCTCGCCGATGAGGCCGGCTTGCTGATCCAGAACGAGTATTTCATCTGGACCTTGGGCCAAGGACAGGAGAAGCACTGGAGCAAAGACGAGCTGATTCTGGAGTACAAAGAATGGATGCGCGATAACTGGAACCATCCGAGTGTAGCTATTTGGGACGCGACCAATGAGACCATTGCGGATGTTTTTGGCGACGAGATTATTCCGGCAGTGCGGTCACTCGACCTCTCTAATCGGCCTTGGGAGAATAGTTGGAATGTCCCTTCAGGTCCCGACGATCCCGCGGAATGCCATCCCTATCTTTTTATCTCCTGGCCGGGCCGGCCGCCAAAATTTCACATGACCGACTTGGAAAAAATGAGCGGGGCTGAAACGCCTTCTGATTCTGGAGTCCTGACCACCGCCCACGCTCGCATCCTCAATGAATACGGCTGGCTCTGGCTCTTGCGCGACGGTACTCCCACCAATGTCTCGATAGAAATCTACAACCAGATACTCGGACCGAATGCAACAGGGGAGCGGCGGCTCGAGCTTAACGCTTACTTGCTGGGAGGATTGACTGAATTCTGGAGGGCACACCGGAATTTCGCAGGCGTCCTGCACTTCGTCTATCTCTCGTCCAACTATCCTGGGGTGTACACGGCCGATCACTTCAAAGACATTCAACACCTGGTTCTCGACCCCCATTTCGAGAACTACATGCGCCAGGCATTCAAGCCGTTGGGGGTGTACATCAATTTCTGGCAGCCTACGCTCGAGGCCGGAACCAAACGGCGGTTATCTGTAATGATGATCAACGATGAGTATACGGAGACGAAAGGCAGTCTGGCGCTTTCCCTGGAAGGAGAGGACGGGAAGGAGGCGCTCCGCCGAGAGCAGGCATTTGCCATTCCTCCCTTGGGCCAGCAGACCTACAGGTTTGATCTGGTGATCCCCGACGCTCCTGGCGATTATTTGCTCAAGGCGGCAGCTTACCGGGCGGGAAGGGAAGATCGGGACACGACCCTCAGTCGCCGCGAGGTGTCGATCGTGAATGAGTCCAGTTGAAGGGGATGAAAGGTCAGTCGACAGTTGGGAACCGGTCCTGTCTTGCATCAACAACCTTCCTGGGGAAAGGTTCCGGGAGTACAAAGTCTTGGTTGGAATCACGGCCGCCTGATGTGGAGCGCCAGGCGGAGCGCGTCGGTGGGGAGCGGAAGAGTTCCCCATCAGTCCGGCGACGGCTGGATGAGAGCTGTCGCCGGACATCTTCTCCACGGGAGAAGCCGCTGTTCCTATAAAGAGCGACATAAATTGTGGCCCGGGCGTCCCGCCCGTGATCACGACCGGGACGGCCGTGCCACGAAGGGATGTGCAATTATTCAAGTCGCTCTGTATAAACGACCGTAGTGTACAGCGGCTGGCGAGAAATCATGAAGCCTGGAAAACTGCTGGAACGCCGTAAATTCCTGAGCGACTCGGCGGCATCGCTGGGCACGAGTTTGCTCATGGGCGAAGGGGTCAAGCTGTGGGCGAATGATCCGAATGCAGGATCGAACGGCACGACGGGAAGGCTCACGGTTCCTCTCGATGGGGAATGGGAGATAGAGGATAGTGTCTCACCGGATCAGGTTCCCCAGGCATTTCACCATACGGTTCCAGTACCTGGCTTGGCGCACCTCGCTAACCCCGCCTTTCCCGACGTGGACATGTTTCAAAGCCGCGAATACCTCGCGAACATGATGAGTCTCGGCGAAGTCCCCGACTCGACATGGAACACTTTGGGCGGAGACGGCGTGGGCATCTCAGGGCAGGGACGAAACTTCTTCTGGTACCGGAAGACCTTTCGCGTCCCGGCCAGGAAAGATATCGCTCTTTTGAAAGTGAGCAAGGCGCAGTTCGGCACTCAGGTGTGGCTGAATGACAAGACGATCGGTGAACACCTGGGCTGCTTCAGCGCGGGATATTTCCATCTAACGGAAAGTCTGGATTGGGAGGGAGAGAATACGCTTCTGGTGAGGGTCGGAGCGCACCCTGCAGTGCTGCCCAAAGGCGCGCCGGCAGGGACTGACTTCGAGAAATCCAAATGGACTCCCGGGATTTACGACTCGGTTTCGTTGCTGTTGAGTGATAATCCCGTCATTGAAACCCTGCAGATTGCGCCCCGCATCAGCACCTCTGAGATCGAAGTGGAAGCACTGATCCGCAATTACGGCAACACCGCGCGCCGCTTCGTTCTGAGGCACCAAGTTAAAACCTGGCGAGATCAACGAGTGGTCGCTCAGGCCGCGCCGCAGCAATTGGAACTCAAGTCCGGCGAGCAAAGAAAATGCAACGTCAGGATTCGCATTCCCAACGCCACGTTGTGGACTCCCGAGAACCCGTTTCTGTATTCCCTTGAAACCAGCACGGGAGGCGACAGCGTCGCGACGCGATTTGGCATGCGCGAATTTCGATTTGATACCGCTACCAAGCGCGCTTATCTGAATGGAAAGGTCTATTTTCTGCGCGGGTCGAATATCACCCTGCACCGCTTTTTTGAAGATCCCAAGTCAGGCTCTCTGCCGTGGAACGAAAAGTGGGTTCGAAAACTGCTGGTCGATATTCCCAAGCAGATGCACTGGAATTCCTTCCGATTCTGCATCGGACCCGTTCCCGACCAGTGGCTGCACATCGCGGACGAGGCAGGCCTGCTGATCCAAAATGAGTTCTTCATATGGACCGGCGCACCTTCCTGGTACAACCAACATAAGGGACGGCAGTGGGACGCCGAGGAACTGATCCGGCAGTACAAGGAGTGGATGCGGGACAACTGGAATCATCCGAGTGTCGCCATCTGGGACGCCAACAATGAGACCGAGGATGATGTCTTTGCGGACAAGATCATCCCGGCAGTAAGATCTCTGGACCTTTCCAATCGCCCTTGGGAAAACAGCTATAACGGTCCGCAAGGCCCCAACGACCCTGTAGAGGACCATCCTTACGAGTTCTCCTACTTGATGTGGGGTTCAGGCCCGCAGTTTAAACCCGCTGATCTCGAACACATGAACGGGATCACGGAGAACTCGGCGCGCCCGCCTCAAGCGCATGCGATGATCCTTAACGAATACGGATTGCCGTGGCTTGACCGAGAGGGTACGCCCACCCGTGTCTCGACGAAGGTGTACGATTTCCTACTGGGACCTGTCTCCACTGCCGAAGAGCGACTTGCCCTCAACGCTTACCTGCTGGCCGGCCTGACCGAGTTCTGGCGCGCATATCGGAATTACGCCGGCGTGTTGCACTTCGTGTATCTGACGTGCTGCTTCCCTAAAGCCATCACCGGCGATCATTTCCGCGACGTGGAAGCCGCTGAACTCGAGCCCAACTTCAAAGATTACATGGGAGAGGCGTTCAAGCCTCTGGGCGTTTACATCGATTTCTTCCAACCCACACTCGAGGCCGGCTCCGAGCAGCGCCTCTTCGTGATGATGATCAACGACGAGTACACGGAGGCGAAGGGCGACCTCACGCTTTCGCTGCAGGGAGAAGACGGGAAAGAAACCCTGCATCACGCACTGCCATTTGCCATACCTCCATCAGGCCAGCAAACCTATAGGTTCGATATTGTGGTGCCGGAATCTCCGGGAAAGTGCTTGCTTCGCGCCGCAGCTTGCCGGACAGGGGAAGAGCACCAAGGCCCGACCTTGAGTCGTCGAAAAGTCTCGATTGTCAGCAGGTCGTAGAGGCCACTCTACGCCGCGCTATCTGGTTGACCAAGATCCAGGATTCGGTAACGTGAATTCACCGCTGCTTCACACCGAAAGGAAGGTCCCATGAGTCGTTCACGCTTATTGATTGCACTCATTGTTCTTTCAACGGCCTCCGTTTGGGGCCAGGATTCAGTCCAAGCAGGGAAGATGTCACTGGATGGAACCTGGAAGTATCAACCCATCGCCAGGACAACTCTTAAGACGGACGGCGCCATCACCGAAGACAAGTCGAACTTACCCGCGGCGGGGACCATGCCGGTGCCTTCCAACTGGCACCTTCATGGGCTTCCCAATTTCAATGGCCGTGTGAAGTTCACCCGCGAGTTCAACCTTGCCAAGGCGTTGGCTGCAAGCGAGCGTGCGTTTCTGGTCTTCCGAGGTGTGGACTACTTCGCCGAGATAAGCCTGAATGGGAATCCGGTGGGGAAGCACGAAGGTTATTTCCAAAGCTTCGAGTTTGATGTGACCCCGTTCCTCAAACCGGGAAAGAACGACCTCTCTGTCACTGTGGATGCGCCTTTGGAAGAACCCGGCGCCGTATGGCCCGACCACAAGCGGATGATCAAGGGACTGTTCTCTCATTGGGATTGCAAACCTGGCGGCACTTCATTGAAGAACGGCCAGGACGGCACCACTGCGGGCATCTGGAACAGTGTTGACCTCGAGGTGCGCAACCAGGCCTGGCTCGGCACAGTGAAGATCCAACCCTACCTCTTTCAAAGGGCGCTGGCTACTGAAAAACCGGAAGACGTGGGACTGGACGCCGACGTCTACATCTCCACCGATGTCTTCGCAGCCGCCCCGGGCCGCTACGAGGTCACAGCCGAGATCGGCGACTCCAAGGCGACTTCCGTGGTGGACCTCAGGGCGCCTTCGACCACGGCTACGCTGGTGGTTCCTATGGTGAAACCCCACCTCTGGTGGACTTGGGACCTGGGCGAGCCTTACCTCTACAATTGCAGCCTCTCCGTGAAAGCGAAAGGGAAGGAAGTCTACAAACGCGACGTCCGTTTTGGAGTTCGGAGTATCACGCTGGATGAGAAAACCGGCGATTGGCGGCTGAACGGCGTCCGTTTCTTCATTCGCGGCGCCAATATTGTTCCCGACCTCTGGCTGGCGCAGTACACTCCAGAGCGCATCGCGCAAGACATCAAACTTCTTAAGGACGCGCATGCGAATGGGGTCCGGATCTGCGTGCACGTGGATCGACAGGAGCTCTACAACGCACTGGACCAGGCCGGCATCGTCGCTTGGCAGGATTTCCCCCTCAACTGGGACTATACACACGCTCCCGAGTTCATGCAGGAAGCAGGACGGCAACTCCGGGACATGATTGATCAGTTCTATAATCATCCATCTATTATTACCTGGGTGTGCCAGAACGAATCGACGGCCTACAACGTGAAGGTGTTGGATCCATTCCTGGCCCGTGTGGGCGCCCAGGAGGACTCCTCGCGCCCCGTGCGCCCAGTCGCCGCGGATAGCGAGCACCTCTATTTGGGATGGTACGGAGGCGATTATCATTCCTACGACGCGACCGTTTCGGGCCCGATCGTCTCAGAGTTGGGCGCGCAAGCTCTTCCCTCCGTGGAGGAAGTGAAGGAGATGGCGGGTGACGCCTGGCCGCCCGATTGGGATAAACTTGCTTACCACGACTTTCAGTATGAGCAGACTTTCCACATCGCAAAAGTGGCGATGGGCTCGAGCTGGCAGGAATTCGTACAGAACTCCCAGCGCTACCAGGCGGACGTGCTCAAGTTCGCGATCGAACACTTCCGCCGCGTAAAATACCAGAAGATCGGCTCCATCTTTCAGTTCCAATTCATGGACTGCTGGCCGGGCATCACCTGGTCCGTGGTGAGCGCTGGCCGCAAGCCGAAGCTGGGGTACTATGCGGTCCAACGCGCGTTTCAACCGGTCCTGATTGGCGCCGACCTTGATCGAACGATCTGGAGCAAAGGGAAGAACGTGCGCAGCCTGGGCGAGACGGGCCAGGCGGCCTATCTCGACATGTGGGTAGTCAACGATGAACATCGCGACATCACGGGCGCCACATATGAAGGCCGCCTCGAGGGTCAAGGGCAGGACCCGTCCGTTTGCGCATCCCGAAGACCGGTCGACATCAGTTCGGACTCCGTGATGACTCTCCCGGGCCTGACCTGCGCGCCGTCGGCGGACCTCCCACCTGGTTCTTACCAACTTGTGCTTACGCTCAAACAGGGCGACCAAGTCCTGAGCGAGAACACCTACGCGGTCACGGTAGTCGACTAAGGTCCAGAACCGCGGCCCTCTCCTCCGTGGAGGAGGGTGGCCTGCACCGGCGCTTTGATTAGCCGTGGCGGGTCGGGTGAGGGAGGCGTTCGCCGCCATCCAGAAACAAAAGCCCGAGGGAGGGAAAATGGACAGGCGCTATTTCTTGAAAGGTGCGACAAGCGGGCTGGTCGGTACGGCAGCCGCAATTGCGGCCCCCCATCCTGGAGATTATCTTGACCTTTCTCCCAAAAGCCAGGAACAGGGCAGCGAAGCGAGCATTCGCAACTCTCCAACGAAGCGCTTCTTCGCGCCCGTCCGGGCCCAGAGAGTTGCGCGTTTGGCACAGCCTCCGGACCTGATGGTTTCCGTCTGGTATAACGGCGGAAAGGCGCGGGCACCGATGCTCTCCCCGATCACTCCTAATTCCCGGGAGGAGTGGCGGCGCGACCTGCGGCAGATCAAGTCGTTGGGCTTCAACACCGTGCGCGGATGGGTGGATTGGTCGCACAACGAGCCGCAGGGAGGCAAGTACAACTTCGACAATCTGCGCCTGCTCTGCGAGCTGGCCCGCGATGAGGGACTGCGGGTCGTAATTCAGATCTATGACGGCTGGGACGGCTTCGGGTTCGCGCCGGATTGGGCGCACAAGAAGTTTGCAGATGCGTTTGTCCAGGCGCCGATCAATGATGTGTCCGCCCCTCCCTCATCCTCGTTTTATTCCGATCACAAAGGCATCCAGGCGGCCGTTCTGCGCTTTCTGACGGAGACAGCCAGGGTGGCCGTCTCTTATCCCAATTTCTATGGCTGGGACCTGTGGAGCGAGCCGCGCGCCATGCGCCTGGTGGGCCCTGAAACCCGCGTGCGCTATCGCCAGTGGCTGGAGAATAAGTACAAAAGCATCGACGCCCTCAACCTTGAATGGTACGAAACCTACGCGAGTTTCGACGATGTCGACGCGCAGCGCACGGGGGGGATTGGAACTTATGCCATGGACCTCGACTGGCGAGATTTCATCGCGGAAAAAGGCGCCGAGGACATGGCCACTCAATACGGCGCCATCCGCCAAGTCGACAAAACCCACTGGATCACGTCGCACGCCTCGCCACCCTCGGTCTTTGGCGGACAGTTGGATGACTTCCTCGAAGCCGGCTCATTGGATTATTACGGGCTATCCGTTTATCCCCGCTACGTCGGCGAGCCTAACCTGTGGCACCTGCTGATGGGCGCGGATTTCGAGCGCTGCGCCAATCGCAAGAACGGCGGATTCTATGTGGGTGAATTCCAGGCCGGATTCTCGACCAATGGCATGTCGGTCGGCGACCCAGTCACGCCCGACGACCAACGCACCTGGATCTGGTCGCTTATCGCCAAGGGTGCCCGAGGCGTCAACATCTACGCTTATTACGTCATGTCTTCCGGGGTGGAATCGGGCGGCTTTGGTTTGATCAGCCTCGACGGCAAGCCGACCGAACGGGCCGTCGCCCTGGGGCAGGTAGCGCGCTCGATCGAGGAGAACAAGTCGCTGCTAGTGAAATCCGCTCCGGTGGACGCTCAGGTCGCAATCGTCTATAACCCGGCTGCGCAGGCGGTGGGCGGCGCGCGCGGTACGCCATCCACCACACCCACCGGAGAGGGCCGCGGACAGGCGGGAGCGTATTACCAGACCTCTTTAGCCGGATATTACCGTGCCTTCGCCGAAAACAACGTTCCCGTCGATTTCATCCATCGCCTGCAAGTCGAGTCCGAAGACCTGTCGCGCTATAAACTGGTCATCATTCCTTGTCCGGTCATCCTTACGCCCGAAGCCGCAGCCGGGTTGAAACGGTATGTCGAGCAAGGCGGATCGCTGGTTTCCGAGGCCCGCCTGGCCTGGAACAGCGAACACGCTTATACTGCGGACGTAATTCCGGGCATGGGACTAAGCGAAGTATTTGGCGTCCGCGAAACCAAAGTCCTGACTCGAAACGACGTCAGGATCGAGATCGAGGACAATTCCAATTCGGCCCTGGCCGGGTTAAAGCGCGGCGACAGCCTAAAGGGCGCTCAGTTTGCGGAGTCCCTCGAACTCTTGCCGAGTAGCGACGCCAAGATCCTGGGCCGCTTGGCCGACGGGACCCCGGGCATGACGGTCTCGACTTATGGCAAAGGCCAGACCATGTTAGTAGGTTCTTTCCTTGGCTTGGCCAATCAACCGCCCGACAAGAACAACAACCATTTTTCGCTCGGCCTCCTCAATTGGGCGAAAGTCACCCGCCCCTTCACCACTTCCCAGGACGGCGTTGACTCCGAGACGCCGCTGGAAGCGCGTCTGCATAAGAACGCCGATGGCTATCTTCTCTTCCTGATCAACCACGGCACGGCCGAGAGGTCTTTGTCCGTGAATCTGAATGTGGGTCGGGAAGGGGAATTTGCCTTGAGCGAGATTCTGAGCAAGCAGATGGCGCGTAAACGCTCGGACGGCAACGTCCTGACCTTCTCCAGCCGTATTCCGGCCAAACAGGTTCAGGTTTGGGATATAAGGGCTTATCAGTAATTGGGTTTTGGGATTCTTGGCCGTGGCAAAAGCGTCAGCGCAGCCTTACTGGGGCTGGTGGTTAGGGGTGTCCGCCCCGCCGGGATCGGCATCGGTAAATCCTCCTCGCATTCGGGAGTACACCTGACTAGTTTCTTTTCTCGCTTTCTCGAGCTTCTCGAAAGCGGCGAGCTCCAGGCGAGCGTCGGATTCGCGTCCGAGTTGCCGGTATACGGTGCCTAGTTGATAGTGGGCCGCAGGATACAGCGGGTCGAGACGAGTGGCCGCCAGGAGATGCTCCAGCGCCTTTTCCGGCTTACCCATCTTGATCCACGCCGCGCCTAACGCCTGGTGAGCATCGGCGTCGTTCGGGGAGAGTTGCAGCGCACGAGAATAATGCTCAATGGCTGACTGATAATCGCCCCGCAGCGAGTAGATGATGCCCAGCCAGTACTCTGCATTCGCATCGCCGGGATTCTCTGCTAACGCCGTCCGGAATTCCTTTTCCGCAGCTTCCAAATCTGGGGCCTGACGCGAACTTTGGAGAATTGCTTCGCCCAGCTCGTAACGAACACCGCGGAGCTTAGGGTCGACCTCCAGCGCCTTCCGGTACTGGACTATAGCGGCATGGGAGTCTCCCCGATTGATCAACACCTCCGCCATGAGTTGATGCGTGCGGCCCGATTCCGGTGCGGTCAGCAGCAGAGCGTCGCGCGACCGATTGGCGAGGTCCGAGTAGACCCGGGCGGTAGTGTAAAGCACGTCCACATTCGTCGGATTGTTCGGGAGAAGGGCTCGAACTACCTCGACGGCTCCGTCAAGGTCGCCAACTTGATAATCAATCTGCGCCAATTCGAGGCCAGCTTGAGTCTCGAATGGCCCGTTCGCAAGATGGGGCAGGGCTCCTTGCAACAGGCGCTGAGCTTCCACGACATGCCCCAGGCGCGCTTCGCACATTCCCAGGGATGCCTGGACTTTCCACATTTTGGGCTGCACCTCCAGTACCTTGCGAAACTGCGCCGCGGCACCGGCCCAGTCACCTTGAAAGAACCGCATCACTCCCATGTTGGCTCGAGCGTCGAGATCGTTAGGATCCAGGGCAACCACAGCCTCGAATTCGCGTTCGGCGGCGGCGAAATCGCTCGACTGGAGCGCTTTCTGCGCCTTTTGCAGATGGGCTTGGATCTCCTTCGCTTTGGAAAGATCGGCTTGAAACCCCAGGCCAGGGACAGCTAGTATCACCATCGTGAGGAATAACCCGGTCCGCTCTCCGAGAAGGTTGCGCATTGCAATTACGCCGCACTTATTCGGCCATTTTGAGAAAAAGTGCACGCGCATAAATACTCTCCACCTCCCGAAGAAACGCTATCCCCACGGCCACACAGGAGTCCTTCTTCCCTTAGTGAGAACTCGCACCGATGATGCGGACCGTGGACATCCAACCCTAACCACGAGCCCTTCTGACGCGCTTCCCCACACCTTGTGCCCAAGGCCTCGAGGACCTACCAAATATTGTCGCGGACACCTACCAATGTCAAGGCGGCGCGGCAGGATCGGTTCGCGCTTCAAAGCGCTGCAGACCTCAAGCATTTCCGATTGGATCTAAACAATCCGCCCGCGATCCAGGATTCGCCCGGATGGAGCAGGTGGAAAGCCGGCTTGCTGTTTCCCGCCGGCGGGACTCGCCGGTGCGAAATAAGGATTGAAAAGACGACTGCGCGGCGACGTTAGGAGTACACTGGTGCATAATGCGCTTGCCGGTGATGGCTCATGCACAAACGGCTGATCGTCGTCTTCAGTACTTTCGCCGTGTTCTTCGGTCTCGCTAAGCTCCCGTTCTCTACACAGTCGTCTCCTCGCGCCGAACGCAGGAGCGGTCAAATAAACTCGATCACTCCCTCCCGGGCCTTCCCGCATTTTCGCGAGATCGCCGCTCAGGCGGGGCTTACACATGCTCCACACTCATCGTCCGAACGCCGCTACATTGTGGAGACCATGGGTGGTGGCGGCATTGCGCTCTTCGATTGTGATAATGACGGCAAGCTCGACATCGCGGTCGTGAACGATTCCACCATCGGCCAATATCTTCGCGGCGGCGATCCGATGATCACCCTCTATCATCAGGATTCGGTTTCCGGGAGCATCCACTTCTCCGATGTCACCCAGGCTGCCGGCCTCACCACGCGCGGTTGGGGAAATGCCATTGCTGTGGGAGATTTCGATAACGATGGCTTACCCGACCTGTATGTCACGGGCTACGGCCACAACGTGCTTTACCACAACCTCGGCGGCTGCAAATTCGAAGACGTAACCGAAAAGGCGGGCCTCGCGGTCGGCGGGTTCAGCACCGGTGCGGCCTGGGCCGACTACGATCGAGATGGATACCTCGACCTGTTTGTGGCTCGCTACGTTCGCACCGATCTCCACCACTTACCACCTCCGAACCCCTCCGCAACCGGTTACCGGTCCATCATCCTCGAGATGCCCGCCGAAATGCCGGGCGAAACCGATTATCTGTTCCGGAATCGTGGCGACGGCACCTTCGAAGATGTATCGCAGAAAGCGGGCGTCAACAATCCTGACAAGCTTCACGGCATGGGCGTGGTTTGGGGCGATTACGACAACGATGGTTGGCCTGACCTCTTCGTAACGAACGACGCGGGCCAGAACCTTCTGTATCACAACAAGCACGACGGCACCTTTGAGGAAGTCGGACTTGTCTCGGGGGCCGGTTTGGGAACCAACGGAGAAATCTACGGCAACATGGCCGCAGATTTCGGCGACTTCGATCGCGACGGCAAGCTTGACCTGCTGGTGACTCGCTACGGCAAACAGTCCGCGAGCCTCTATCGAAATGATGGGCAAGGCTTCACGGACAGGGCTGTGGAAGCCAGAATCGCGACTCTGACCTACGCTCCGGTAAAGTGGGGCGTGGGCTTCGGCGACTTCGACAACGATGGCTGGCCGGATATCCTCATTGCCAACGGCAACTTTTCATCCTTTCTGGATGCGGTCCCAGATGAGGTCAAGTACCGCGAGCCGATACAATTGTTCCGCAATCTGGGCAACGGAACTTTCGACGAAGTTGCGGATCGCGCGGGGCTAAACAACGGCCCCCTCGAGTCGCGCCGGGGCACGGCTTTTGGCGACATCAACAACGATGGCAATCTCGCCGTAGTGGTCTTCAATGCCGCCGGTCCGCCTTCCTTGTTTCTTAACGAAACTCGCAATGCTAACCATCGCGTCTTGTTTCACCTCATCGGCACGAAGAGCAATCGTGCTGCGATCGGCGCGCGCCTCGCCGTCTACACGTCGAGCATGACACAGGTTGACGAAGTTCGTGGAGGAGGAAGCTACAACTCGACGAATGATACGCGCCTCCATTTCGGGTTGGGCCGCGACGCCGAGATGAGCAAAGTCAAAATCCGTTGGCCCAGCGGACTCGACCAGGAGTTCCGCAATGTCGCAGCGGACGGGATCTATGAGATTGTCGAAGGGCAAGCTCCCAAGAGAATCCGTGTACTGCCCCCGCCCGGTAATTGAAGCTTGCGATCACAAACGGAAGTTACTGACTCGAGGTGGAACATCGGGGCGCACGGCGGCGAGCCCTTCATTGCCCCAAAGTAGTTGGAGGGCAAAACGCTCAAGGAGCGCGGGCGCGGATTTCGGAACCGCGCCGCTGATTCGGCCGGGGATTTCTTTGTTACTGACGCCTGGTGAGAAAGCGGCCAGCGGGGGAAGGTTTCTCCTGACCGACGGGGCTTGCGGAGTGGAATTGCGTCCGCAAATGGATTATCCGTTGAGTTCTTTTATAGCGGCGCGGGGATTGGTACGTTGAGGTTCGACCCTCCTCCGCTTTATCGAGGCTCTCGCGAAGATCACCAAAGTCGAAACTGTCCGTTACAAGTTGCAGCCAAACATCCTCTGGGTACGCGTTCACACTGATGACAACATAATCGCTCTGGGCGAGACTTATTATCTGCCCGGCGCGGTGGAGGCCGTGCTCCACGATCTGGTGGCGCATTTCCTCCTGGGGTCAAGCCCTCTCGACGTGGAGCTCATCTGGGACCACGTCTTTAGCTGGACGAATTTCTTCGGTTACGCGGGCGCTGAGATGCACGGGCTAGCCGCGGTGGATATGGCGCTGTGGGACATTCGGGGCCAGTACTTGGGCAGTCGATCTACAACCTGCTCGGAGGGATGTGCCGCGATCGTATGCGCGTTTATAACGCTTGCGTGAATGGCGGATCTTACACTGACTACACGGACTTTCTCGAGCGGCCCGCGGAATTGGCGCGGAGTCTTTGTGAACAATGTTGTTAAATCAGCGTTTTCCCAAGTTCGCAACGCCAGTGCGCAATTGAATTCTGCAACGGCAGCGCTAGATGTGTCCGATTCTGCTACGTTGCGGGTTTTGTTCGAAAGCGAGCCAACTGCGGTTCTCCAATAACCGTCGAAGAATCAAGGAACTTCGGCGACTGTTCGTCTAGTGCCAAGGCCCAACCTACTGATTCTCGATCAGTTGCTCTCCCCTCCCTGTAACTCCTTCATTTTCAATATATGCTTTCGTAGGTTCGCAAGAATAATGACCGAAAAGTGACCTGCGAGGAAGGTGGCCTATGTGTGCTAAGCCATTTACTAACAACGAGTTGGTGAGCCGTGAGGGAATCGAACCCCCGACCTACTGATTAAGAGGCAGGTGTTCACGAAGAATCAACAACTTGCGACGGGGAGTTACATTCGGCTACGATGCGCTCTGGGCCGCACGAATACAGGGCGAAATCACGCTAAACTTCGCGCGATTCAAGACGCACAGTAAGCCGGCGTGAGGCCGCGCCCACCCGGGCGGGCAGGCAATGCGCGAGCGCAAGACCGACGTGAAGCCGCACCGTCGCGACAGGCATTAACACACAAAAACGCCGCGGATCGAACGGCCACCGGCGCTCGCAGCGGCCGGGCGGAGGGAGGCGGCGCGTGGGCTTGCATCTTCTTCATTGCTCGCTCGCGCTAGCCTTGACGAACGGCGCTCGCCAGTGAGGGCTCGTTCATCTGATCCTCCTTGCTGAAAGAGGCCTCCAGCCTTGCCATTCTTTCCTCGATGCTGGCGAGCGAGCCCGCCAGGGATTCGTGGCCATCTTGCCTTTGGAAAATCGGGTTGTTGACCCACCAATCCATCCCCATCTCCTTGGCTTTGTCGACCGAGCAAATGACCAGGCGAATCTGAACCGACAGAAGTTCGATGTCGACCAGTTTCACCCGGATATCCCCGGCAATGACGATCCCTTTGTCCAACACCCGCTCCAGCACGTCTGAGAGTGTAGAAGTTTCAACTGAGTGAGACAGGCTGCGTTGCTGCGCCATAGCTTCTCCTTTTACAAAAGCTTTCCGAGCGGGCCAAGATCCAGGTTGAGATCCTCTTCTTCCAGGCCAAATTCATTTCGCAGACGATCAATTTCCTGAGCCTGCCTCATCAAGGTGATTCCGAGCCGTTCGATCTGCTGGTCAGTTAGAGAACCGGCGTCGATGCGGCGGATGGCCTGGCGCTCCATCAATTCGTGCAAGAGCTTCACCACAGTCAGCACCAGTTGTCCGAGCCCGTTTTTGGCATTCGTCGCATCGAGCTTCAAGCGGGCGGGCGGGCGCTGTTTCTCGTCCAATGCCCGAGCGAGGGGGCCCGCGGCCATCACGCGAGCGAAGTCGCCCAGCGCCTCCGACTCAACGCGCGCGTGCTCAGATGATTCCATGGGGCTCCTCCGTTCCGGCTGTCCAGTTGACGACGTGTCCCGCGGGTGCCCGGCGAAGCCCATCTCGCGCGGTCTCAACTGAGGTGAGAACCACCTCCAGCCCCAGATAGATCAGGTCGATGTCTGCGACCGAAATGGTCAGACCGCCGGCCACGACAACTCCCTTGTTCAGGACCCGGTCGAGCACCTCGCACAGGCACACCCGGGCGTGATCATCCAGCGAGGGCCCGGCGATCGCGGGCGGGGCATCCCAGGGACCGTTTTCGATTGACATAGACCGGCGATTGCTCCCGCGTGCCTGCATAAATGGCCTCCCCCAATTCAGCCAACCGGCTGATCCCCCTGATTTCACCTTGACGATGTACCACCGTGATCTCCTTGCCTGAAAAAGTTTGGTGGAACTTGTCTCCCACCCGAGCCTCTCTGCGACACAGCGCGGAGCACAGTTCGCAATCGCTTGCGGGGGTAACAAGGTTAAGAAACAAGCCCGCCACGCCGATACCCAGCCGGTCGCAGGCGGCCAGGAGGTCGCGTGTTTCCTCAAAAGCCATATCGGTTGGAATGCTGACCGCGTAGACCGCTGGCCCATCGGGATCGCTCAGCAGTCCTTTCAATCTCTTGAGGTTTTTTGAAATTTCCACCAGCCTCTGGGTGAACTTGGTAAATCGGAAGACTTGCGGATATTTGAGGAACAAGTCGAAGAATGCCTTAAGCCACTGGTCCACCGTTTCCGGAAGCTCCAGCAAACGAATCAGGTGACCGGTGGCGGCGGAATCGAGGACCAGGGTATCGTATTGGCCTGAGGCGAGCAGGGCCATGACGCGGGTCAGCCCCATGACTTCGTCCAGGCCGGGGGGAGAGAGATCCAAAGTCCGCTCCAGGACTTCGCGGTCAAAGGTCAAGTCAAAGCTGCGCGACACCGACGCCAGGAATTTCTCAATGTCGCCCGCGTATTGTTTTTTCAAAGCCTCAAACTCCGCCTGGGAGTCAATCTCCATCGCCGAAAGGCCGCGCACGACAACCCTCGGCCGTGAGTCGATTCGCATCTCGAGACAACCTGACAACGAATGAGCGGGCCCGGTCGAGAACAGAAGGACATTCTTCCCGGGACTGTTCTGCGCCAGTTGCAGGGCCGTGGCGCAGGCCAAAGTCGTCTTTCCCACGCCGCCCTTGCCGGCGAAGATCAAGAGGCTCGCCCCCGGGCGCGGGTGCTCCACGCGCGATTCCACCGCAACCTGCGGGGGCGCGGGTGCTTTCGGCGGCAGCGAAGGAGCCCCGGTTATCCGGGTGATCTGATCCCAGAAAGACTCCAGGGCCTTCTGCCCGCAAACCTCCTCGGCGAAAATAGGGGCGATCCAGACCTCAAACCTCGACCAACTCGTTTGGCGAAAGAGATTCCTCAATTCCTGAACCTGCCGGAAGCGCTCGTTCCGGCAGACCACACACGAATTTTCGGGAAAGACTTTATTGACCAGGACGTCGGTGACGGTGATGCGGAGGCGGTCCACCTCGTTCACAATCGAAACGGTCTCGCCAAGGCTCATTGCCTCCGCGACCATCACCGGAACGAATCGGCTTCGGGTAGGATCCTGGAGCAACGCTTCCACGCGCTTCACGGATGCGCCCAATTCCTCGAGGAAGGCATCGAGTTCGTCGCGGCGAGCCGAGTGCGAGAAAACCCATTTCATGTAACGGTGCTTCGCCAGGAGGGCTTCCAGCATGCCGAGCCATTTGCGGAGGAATTCCGGCATGGAGAGTAGGCGGAGTGTGTGGCCACTCGGGGCAGTGTCGACCATAATGCAATCGTAGGCGCCTGTTTCGACCCACGCTGCGATTTCCAGAAAGGCCATCAGTTCATCCAAGCCAGGCAACGATAGGTCCAAGAAGCGGCTGATCTCGTCGTCATCCAGAAACGTTCCGCGTGCAGCGATTTCCCGAAGTTTATCGTTGTGCTGCTTCTTGAAATCGGCGAGGTATTTGCCCGCATCAAGTTCGAGAACTCTTAAGTTGTCAGGGGGATGATGCCCAGCCAGGCTATCCATGAGAGAGTGAGCCGGGTCAGTGGAAACCAGGAGAAATGAAGATTGGGGTGAAGTGTCGGCAAATCTCAGTGCCGCGGCGGTAGCACAGGTGGTCTTGCCCACTCCACCTTTGCCGCCGAAGATCAGCAGTTGGAGGCCTTGCCTTTCCAAAAAAGTTGGAGCGGACATATTCTCCGCGCATTCGATGCGCCCTCACGCGGCCGGCGCCCTCTTCCGGCGAACTGGCACCGCTTTGGGGCTTTCCGGCGGTTCGAGGCTGCCCTCGCGCTCCTGCACTCTGTCCAATCGGTCGAGTAGGATCTTCTCCTCCGCCGCAAATTCGCCCTCTGAAATTCTCCCGGTTTCCAGCCTCATATAGAGGTTGCTCAGTTCAGCGGTGATGGACTCGGATTCGTTGTCAAGCTCTTCCTGGGCGGCGTTGTGAATCTCACGAAAGATCCAAAGCACGCTGCGCATGGGAAGCATTAATAGGTCGTCCACCAGCACCATAGGCGCTTACCCCCGTACATTTGTCGGGGTAGGGCTTGCCCTACCCTCTTGGGGTACGTTGGTCATCCCAAGGAGGATAGAGCTTGCACTACCTTCTTTGGCATACCATGGTCATCCCAAGGGCACGGCGAGCCGTGCCCCTACAGTTCGACGCCCGCTTCCACAAAGTTGTGGGGCGCCCAGGGCCCGTTGAAGTCGAAGGCGAAGTTGTTATCGAACTGTTTTGCAGCCTCGAACACACTGCTCTCAAACTCGGCCAGCGCCGCGCGCTCAACCAGACAAGCGAGATTCATGACTTCACATTCCGTACGGCACTTAGTTCGCACGATCTCGGAGCACCGCGGCGACAGGATTTCTTCCACTTTGGCGGCGTGAGCATCGCGGTCCTCGTTGAGAAGGCGGTCAAACATCCGACCCACCTCGATCTTCTGCTCCTGGGTGGGCTCGCGAGGTCCAGCCAGGAAGCGGTCCCGCGCCACACGCAGCTCCGGATGGATTTCGACAAAATACTCGAAGATGCTCGGCACATCCCAGGCCACCCGCAAACCCATCTCAACCCGATCCGCCACGCGACTGAGTTGCGCCAGCAAGGCCGGCTGGTTTCGCGAGAGCATCTTGCGAACCGCCTCCGGGCTGTCCGCCAAGGTGCCGAAACTCATGGGCAGCGGGGTGACATTTGTCATAAGGTTTTTCAGGACCCCCTGATGGGCGGCAAGCCGCGCGCGTTCCGGGCGAACCTTTTCACAAGGCAGATCGCTGACCACAGCAGCCACTCGCCCGGCTGCGATCGAATAAACCTTAAGCCCGTCGATACCCGAGCCATCGAACGTCCGGCCTGGCGCCTCAGTAATGATGGCGTAAATATAGGTCCGGCCTTTGGGTGCGGCGAGCCGCGGCGGGCGCTGCTCAGCGGATTTCGCAATCGTGGGGTGACTGATGTTCACTGGCTTCTCTCCTTTGTCCAGGGGCGCGCGTAGCCCAAAATAATTTCCACCAGCCTCGCGCCTCGGAAGGCAGCGTTTTCGGGCTCGGTGGTGAGAACCTGGAGGGCGATCTCCTCCGGGGCGTGACCCGCGCGGTGCAGTTCCAGAATGCGACCGAGAAGAATCTGGGATGCATCGCTGTGGCGGGTGTCTTTCAGGTGGGCGTCGGATAGATTTACGCAGGGCGTAGTTACGTTGGGATTTTCTTCGACCAGGCGCATCTCATTCCTCCACGCGACTTAAGACGCCTGCCCATTCATCGGCGCTTTGCCGGTTATCCATGAGCGCGAGAGGAGAGACCGGTGGCCCGGCACTCTACGCCGGTTGTTTGAGCGGCGTGCCCACAAGTACGGGAAGTTCCGCGGCCGGAGCGTGGGACACGAGACTTGCTTGCCGGACAGTTCCGAGGCAGCCCTGTTCAGCCCGGATCTCAAGGGTCGCGCCGCAAGCGAAGCACTTGATCGAACCCTCATAATCGTCGTAGGCGTCGCCCAAATCCACCTTAAAGCCGCAGCCCAGACAGTTGACTTTCATGTCTTCTCCTCCAAGTCGCCGCTCCGGAGCGTGTCGTGAGCCCGCTCTTCGACGCTGTCCGATCGCAACCTCCGGCCTAGGTGACCTCTACGGGCTCCTCACTCAACTTCCTCATCGCATACCTGACTGTTCTTCGCGCTTTGATTTCCAGCACTACACTCCCGAGCTATGCGGCCATTTGGTAAATCGGCTTCCACGGCACGATCAGCATCACCAGCAAAAGCGCAAGTAGGGGAAAGCCCCAACAGGCCAGCGCCGTGACAACGGCCGTCTGAATCACCCAGCGAACTTCCTTTTCCGTTTCCAAAATCATTTCCCCTCGACCCCTACAGGAATTCGCAGCTCCCAAAAACGATGTTCGTGATCGCCCGCGTCGAACTGGCGGATGTCAATACTTGATCTTCAGGATGCCAAGACTCTTGCGCGGCATCTGCCCTATCCCAGCGGCGCAAGGGCCTCCCTTGCCTTCGGCCAGGCTGCGCAGCAGCCTGGTCTCCTGGGCCTCGATCTGAAGGAGGCGGGCATCCAGCTCCGCCACGCGTTGACTCGCACTTCGCCTCTCACTCGCGTGCCGCGCCTTCTCAATTTCCAGACAGGCGATTTGAATGTGCGCCCGGTGGGGGAGATGCAGACGATCCACTCGCCCGGCCAGCGTCCGTACGGTCCTCAGACCTCTCAAGGGTATGGGCATACCGGCTCTCCTCTCACGTGGCCTTTGCCGTAACGTGGTGCTTCCGGTGTTTCGTGTGATTCCCGCAGACCTTCGTGATGGCTTCTTCCACTTTTTGCCGCATTAGGGATCTGCCGTCATGCGTCACCTTGGCTGTGTCCGTCTTGAGCACATCCGAGCAGACCCACCAGAAGACGGGATCCTCGATGCGGGCGTTCCCGTTGCGGTGAGCGAGGATTTTGGCGATGGCAATACACGCCCGAATCGTGGGGCGATGATTGTCCACCCCGACCCCGCGTAGCTCCCGAACGACGTCCACGATCCTCTCCGCATCCTGGCGCGGCAAGCCTGACTTCGCCTGAGTGATTTCGATTTCAGTCTCACGGTCGAAGTGCCCCAGCTCCATCGTAATCATCCTGTCGACCAGCGCGTCCTGGGTCTTGTGAACGCCGGCATATTCTTCGGGGTTCGACGTCAAGATCGCTCTGAAACCCTCGTGGACGGGTACAAATCCTTCGCCTGACCTGCCCAGACCGGGCAGATTGAGAATTCGCCCCTCCAGGATGCCGAGGAGCGCGTTATTCGCCTCCGGGCGTGAACGGTTGAACTCATCATAAACCAGCGTATGTCCATGAAGGCAGGCGGTGGTCAACTGGTGGTCCTCCCACATGGTACTCAGGCACTCTTCCGTCTTCACCACCGAGTGGATGTAATTGTCGACCATCTTAAATTTGCGATATCCGGAGTCCTTGCCGATCAAGTCGGAGCCGCCCAGCTCGTCGTCGCCGTGGATCAGCACCACCGGCCGCCCAAGCTGCGCGGCCACGTGCAGGGCAAGAGTTGTCTTTCCCGTCCCTGCCGGTCCGGCGAAGTGGACTGGGTAGCCTACATTGAGATAGCTCAGCGCCCGATCGGTCAAGGCCTGAACATGGGGTGTTAAGACGAACTCCTTGCTGGGTTCCGGCAAAATGCTGTGTCCTTCCGGAGTGTGAATTTCTTCGGTCAGCACGGCCGAGTTCATATCGTCGCCGTTCATTTGCGGCCTGTCCTTTCCCTTAACCCTCTCGGCTGCCACCGCGCTTCATAGAGGGGGAAGCCTCAAGTCGATTGACTGGCGCCACACGCTACCGGCGGCGCCGGGATGAAGTCCGCCGTTTCCCTTTCTCTCGCGCCGGCTTTCCGCCATCTGGATGGCCGGCCCGGCCTTCATTAGCTTCAACCTCAAGCCCATGTTGCTCTTCCTTGCCCTTGGCGGAAAATGCGGGTCCGGATTTTTTCAGGTGTTTCCGCCCCCGAAAAACATCGCCCACCGGGCTCTTCAAGTTGACGAAGGCCTCTTTGACTTGGCCCAAGTCTGCCCGCACTCCGCTCCGAAGGTCGGAAACCGTTCGCTTGATGCCCGAGAGGATAAACTGACGATCGGCTTTCGTCCCCCGAGCGGTTGTGGCCAAATCTCTGGAAAACTGAGCCAGGGTTCGAGACACGTTGCGTTTTCGATCCCTGCTTCCCTGCTCCAAATCCGCTAGCAATTCGCAGCGCCCCGCGCGCAGGGCCAGGATCTCATCACGCAATCGAGTTAAGTCGCCAGCCACAATGTGCATCGTATTTCTCCTTTTCCGTTTCTGACCGTCGTCCTTCGCGGCGCGGTCAGACGAACCAACGCGTGCTTCATTCTTGGTCGGGCGGCGCGCGTCACGCGCCCCACGCCCGCCGGCCGAGCATGCCGCGCAAGAAACTGGACGGCCCGGCGAGCCGCCATTAGCAGCGGCCTGCCCAAGCGCACCGCGCGACCGCAAGATCGGCGCGCATTTCCCTTTTCTGGTCTTCGACCTTAGTTTTCAGGTGGTTCAAAAAGCCTAGGCGAGCCTCCAGTGTCCGTTCAGCCATCCGCGCTCGGGTTTCGGCAAAATCCGTACACAGCTCAAAAACGTCGCGTTGGCGGTCCTTCGCGCCGTCTTCGAGCTCCTTCCTAAGCGTCCGGCGATTCTCCCGCAGCGTTCGCATCTCTCCGCACAATCGACTCACATCGTCTGCCAATTTGCCCACGTCGTCCTCCTTCTTGGTTTTCACCTTTTGTTGGTAAATTCTCAGTCAAGAGGAGGGCCAGACTGCGGCCCCCCGCTTGACGGTTTGCGGCCCTTGTTGAAATTTCTAGGCGGGGGCCGCAGCAGAGGCCGTGAGACCGATGGCCTCGGCGTACTTCAGGTATGTCTCGACCGAGGCAATTACCACGCGAGCTTCAATCGACAGCAGCTCGATTCCAACCAGGGACACCTTCGCCCAGGCGTCGATCACGATTCCCTTATCGAGAATGCGATCCACAACTTCCGCCAGGCTTGAAGAGTCAGTTGACTTTTGGACTTTAGCCATAGCCAGATCTCCTTCCCGGTAACAAGTTACCCAGAGTCTCAATTCAGACACGCTGACGACTTTGTTGCGCGTCCCAACGTTCCTACCTGCAGGGCAAGGGCCACTGCTCCGCGGAGCTCTCTGTCAACCACTGCCCCATGAGCGAAAAGGAGTTGCTTGAGGTGGTGGGCAGTCTGTTTCGCTCCAATCGCAGACTAGGGAACAGATTCCATAGAGTGCATGCTTCATATGCGGGAGCTTGATCCCCTATTGAGGAAATCGACGAAGTTGAAAGGTGGCCAGGGGCCGCTCTGAAGCAGCTTGACGGGCGCCGCGGGCTGAAACCGGGAAGCCGCCTGGCGGAAGTCGTCAATACTCTCCTTCCGTACCAGGAAATAAAGGGACAGAAGAGGACTGCCGGCCGAATCCGCCATTTTCATTTTGCGACGGACGAAAAACCCGCAGAGGGACTCACAAAGCGTGTCCGCCAGGCGGCGCTGGCGGACAACCTGTTGCTCCCGGTTAAGAAAGATCTCTCGTCGAGCGGCGAGATAGGCTGTTCCAGAGGAAGCCGACGACCGTCGAGCGTCTGGAGGTTGCGAGCCCACAGGAGCCCCCACTGTGGCGTCGCCCGCTTCAAACAGTAGGTGGATGCCCATCTCGCCCATGCCTTCGAGGCGCGCCAGCAGACTCAGATATTCGCTTTGACGCTCCGCCAACCGGGCAAGGGCCTCCGATATTTCTCCCACCTGACACCCAAATTGCAGCGGCAGGACGGTCTGCTCGCGGTAAAAGAATTCGATGACCTTTTCGTAAGCTAGAAGGTCCGGGATGCATGGGGTCAATTCCGGCTCCGGGAGCTCAGAAATCCCCGCACTCAACTGATCCTGACTGACTACAAACACCGGCTGCCGTCGGAACTCAGGGAACACCCGCGCGCCGGGCTGCGGCGTGCTGCGGAATATGCAGTAGAGGAGGTAACTCATGGGGAAGCATCCATCGACAGGGGAGGAACAAAGCGATAAGGCGGCCAAGGCCCCGACATCTCCAAGACCAGCCCAGCGGGTGCGTTGCTGGAATTAAGCTGATCGATTCGCGCCCGGAATGCAGGGCTGCTCCCCAGGGGCAGCAGGAAAGCCCAATTCAGCACCACCTCGGTTCCGCTCTCTGGGTGCTCGTGAGAAACGACCGGGCATTCGCGAAAATCCTCAGCCCGCTGCACCAGGTCACTGGCGACGTGCCGGCAGATTTGGTCCAGCCATCGGGTCAATTCTTTTTCTGCCCCCGATCGGATCCGCTGTTCCTGAAAGTAACGTGTTCCCGGAGGCAGCTTGGCAAGGAGCTTCTGCTGTGACTCCAAACCTGCGGATATGCGGGCCTGCGCAGCTTGCTTTCTGTCGAGCAGGCCCTTGAGTGACCATTCTTCCTGATTGGCCATCCGGTCGAGAAACTGGGAAATCGTTTTGTGGTGTGTTTCAAGAAATTCCGCCAGACTTGCCGGTGAGGAGAAAAGAGTTCCGAAGCGAACCGGCAGCACCGGCGAACGACGCATCACCATTTCGACCACCGCCTCGTGGCGGAGGGCGCGCGGGCCCACCCAGGCCAGTTGTTGCATGCGCTGCTCCGCTGCCGGTCCGCAGAAATCCTCCTGTGCCACCTCGCAGATGATGGCGCAGAGGGCCGGAGAGTGTGGAAACACCCGCAGCGTTTGGCCGTCATCGACGCCGGCACCCTCGATGGCACCGACTAAGTTCGGGCGAGCAAAGCAAAAAATGTAGAGTACCTGCCGGCTTGTCTCCATTTGCCGTCCTCCCTAATGCTGCGGGCCCTGCTGGCGAACCTCCTCCAGCGCCTCGTCCACATCGCCGCTCTCAATTTCCACGTCACGCCGGCCGCTTGCGGGCTCTTGGCCGGACTGAACTGCTCGCCTGACCGCGCGCAACGCTGCCCGGTTGCAAACTGAATAGATATCCGCACCGCTAAAATCCTCGGTGCGCGAGGCCAGCGCCTGGAAATCGATGTCGCCGCGCACAGGTTTGTTGTGAAGGTGAATTTTGAAAATCTCGGCCCGCCCCCTTTCGTCGGGAAGAGGAAGTTCAAGGACATCATCGAAACGGCCCGGCCTCAAGATGGCCGCGTCCAGCATGTCGGGCCGGTTAGTCGCTCCCAGCACGATCACGCCCTTGAGCTCTTCCACCCCATCCAATTCCGCGAGGAATTGACTCAAGACCCTCTCCGCCACGTGAGAATCCGACGTGCCAGCGCTTCGGCTGGGGAGCAGGGCGTCAATCTCATCGAAGAACACGATGCAAGGCGCAGCCTGGCGCGCCTTGCGGAAGATCTCGCGAACGCCCTTCTCGGACTCGCCCACATATTTGGAGAGTATTTCCGGCCCTTTCACCGAAATGAAGTTGACTTTGGTCTCGTTGGCGGCAGCCTTGGCCAGCAGGGTTTTTCCGCAGCCCGGTGGTCCCGAGAGCAGAATTCCTTTGGGCGGCCGAATCCCCGCTTGCGCGAACACCTCCGGATACTGCAACGGCCACTCGACGGCTTCGACGAGGCGTTCTTTTATTCCGGTCAGTCCCCCCACGTCCTCCCAGCGGACATTGGGCACCTCGACAAACACCTCGCGCAATGCCGAGGGCTCGATAGTCTGCAAGGCTTCGAGGAAATCGTCCATCTTGACTTCGAGCTTCGCGAGTTGGTCATAAGGAATCTGTGCCAGTCCGAAGTCCACCTCGGGCATGATGCGCCGCAGGCAAATCATCGCGGCTTCCCGGCAAAGCGCTTCCAGATCGGCTCCGACAAAGCCATGCGTGATGCCGGCAAGGTGAGGCAGGTTGACTTCATCCGCCAACGGCATGCCGCGGCTATGAATCTCCAAAATGTCCTGGCGCCCGTTGCGGTCGGGAATGGGAATCGCAATCTCCCGGTCAAACCGCCCGGGGCGCCGCAAGGCGGGGTCGAGGACTTGGGGAAGATTGGTCGCCGCGATGACGATGACCTTGCCACGCCGCGAAAGCCCGTCCATCAACGCCAGCAACTGAGCCACCACGCGCTTCTCCACTTCGCCCACCACCTGCTCGCGGCGCGGGGCGATGGCATCGATTTCGTCCAGGAAGATAATGCTGGGGGATTTGCGGCCGGCCTCTTCAAAGATCTTCCTTAAGTGGGCCTCGCTTTCTCCATAAAACTTGTGGATCACTTCCGGCCCGCTCACGGCGAAGAAGTTGGCCTGAGTCTCATGCGCGATGGCCCGGGCAATCAATGTTTTTCCGCAACCCGGAGGCCCGTAGAGGAGCACGCCCTTGGGCGCGTCAATCCCCAACCGTTCGAAAACCTCGGGGTAACGCAGGGGCAATTCGATCATTTCGCGGATGCGAAGCAGATGGGGCTTCAACCCGCCGATATCCTCATAAGAAACGCCGCCCGCCACCGTTTCCTCAGGCTGACCTCCCTTGGCGATCACCAACTGTGTGGCAGGAACGATCAGCACGTATCCCTTGGGCGCCGTTCCATCCACCCTGAAGTCCGCCCATCGAGACCCAAAAAGAGCGGCGCGAATGCGGCTCCCCGTGCAAACCGGCAAGCCATCGAGGCGGCTGCCGATGTAGTCCAGATCCCTGTCCGATGGAGTGATGTTGGTAGGGGCAAGCACGATGCGCTCCGCCGGCTGGCAGGTCACGCTTCGCACTTGCACATATTCATCAAGGGCCGTTCCGGCATTTTCCCGGCTAAGCCCATCGAGTTGAATCCGGGACTGCCCGCGCATCTCTTTGTAAGCGGGCATGGCCTTGCAGACCGTTTTCCCCTTGCCCGCGACCTCGACGATGTCGCCGACATTCCCGCCCAGCTTCGTTAAGTCCTCCGGCCCAATTCGCGCGTAGGCTCGGCCCACGTCTTTGCTCAGGGCTTCAGTGACTCTCAGCTTCAGGGACTTGTCTGTGGTGTCGGCCGTTTTTTCTTCCCGGCTCGTTACTTGAGACATTTGATCTCCAACACCCCGTTGTTGCAGGAGACATTGATTTTCTCTTTGGAAACACTGCGCGGCAGCAGAACTTCCTTGCGGTATTTTTTGTCGCCCTTTTCAGCGGTAATCGTCAGCACGTCGTCTTTCACATCGACGCGCACTTCCTGGGCGCCAATCCCCGGCAGTTCCGCCACCACCAAAACGTGCTCCGCTTCTTCGAAGACATCGACCAGAGGTTCGCGGACTTCCTGGACTTCGGTGCGCCCCGATTTGGCATCTCTGCGGATATTTCCGAAGGATTCGACCTTGGGCGTCTCCTCTCCCAAGCCGACTTTCACAGTGAACCCGTAAATCCCTTTCAGTTCTTTTCCGGGACCACGAAGTTCTCCCGTCCGCGAAATGGTCTCACCTGATTCGGCCATTTCGCCGAGCTTTTCCACCAGGTCGCCCAATCCCCGGAGCAGTCCGCCGATACCCCCTCCAGCCCGGTCCGATGAGATCTTGCCTTTATCTTTTTCAGTCATGCGTCACCTCGTTCCCCGTTTCCAGTTGAAATACCATATTCCCTGATCTTCGTGTGCATGGTCTTGTAATCGATGTGAAGCAGGCGAGCGGCCTTCGCCTTGTTGCCTCCGGCTTCCCGCAGGACATTGCACAAGATCTCCCGCTCGATGACAACAACCTTACGACGCACGAGCTCGCGGAGAGGGAGATTACTCGGATCGGCCCCTGAGAGTAGTACCTCGGGCAGGTAGTTCAACCCCTCCTCCCGACGCACCCTTCCGTCCATGGCCAATTGCTCCGCGGTAATGACGTCCTCCGCCAGCAAGACGGCCCGTCGAATCACCGAGCGCAACTGCCGAACATTCCCCGGCCAGTCGTAAGCCAACAAGGCATCCACCGCGGCCTGGTTGAAGTTTTGCACGCTCTTTTGTAGCTCGGCGTTGGCGAGGTCCATGAACCGCTTGGCCAGGTAGAGGATGTCCTCCGTACGCTCGCGCAACGCGGGGACCGTGATGGCGAATTCGTTCAGCCGGAAATACACGTCGCGGCGGAATGACCCCTTCTCCGCCAGTTTGCGCAGGTCCTGGTTGCTGGCGGCCAGGACCCGGACGTCAGTGCCGATGGGTCGCGTGCCTCCGATGCGGTGGATACTCTTGTCCTGCAAAGCGCGCAGAAGCTTGGCTTGAGATCCCAAAGGCATGTTGGAAATCTCATCCAGGAAAAGGGATCCCCCACAGGCCCTCTCAAAGGTTCCCGCCTTCTGCCGGTCCGCCCCTGTGTACGCCCCCTTTTCGTGCCCGAACAATTCGCTCTCCAACAGGGTCTCCGGGATAGCGCCGCAGTCCACGGCGATAAAAGGCGCTTCCTGCCGGGAGCTGAGCTGGTGAATGGCGCGTGCCACGAGTTCTTTCCCCGAACCAGTTTCCCCCAGTACCAGAACACTGAAGTTCGTTTTGGCCACCCTGCCTACTTCCTCGGTCAAGCGTTTGACGGCGTCGCTCGGCCCCATAAACTCGCGAAGCGCGGCCCCGCCTTCGATCTGGCTGGAGAGGCGCCGGAGCTTCCGCTTGAGATCGCGTTCGTTCAGGGCGCGGAAGATTACGCGCAGCACCTCGTGCCGCTTGAGGGGCTTGGCGAGGTAGTCGTGCGCCCCCGCCCGCATGGCCGCCACCGCGCCTTGGATATCCGGGAAGCCCGAAACCAGGATGACCGGAAGGTCCTCGTCCAGGGCCTTCGCGGCTTTCATAATCTCCATTCCATCGATATCGGGTAGTTTCAGATCCACCAGGAGGGTGTCTGGCTGTTCCGAGCGGACCTTTTCCAGGGCCGCTTCACCCGTATGGACCACCACGGGGGTCAATCCTTCCAGCTTCATGTGCTCGAACAGGACGGCAGAAATCTCTTCTTTCAGGTCCACAATCAGAATCTTGCTTGCCACGGCTGTCACGGCTCCTTTGTTCAACAATTCAGGGGTTGATGAATCGGATAGACAACCCGAATGTCCTTATCGAGCCAGTCGCCCAGGGAGTGAAGCATCCCCAGGAACATCAAGCCCGTTTCTCCCCGGCGGAGCGTCTCGTTGATCCGGCGGGCGATGTATTGATCGCGTCGTTTGAGTAAAGATTCCCGCAAGGCTTTGCTGCGCGCCTGGCCGGGAACTCGTGCTTGGAAGCGGCGCGCGGCGAAATCTTCCTTGACCACCTGATACTCCTCCACCAGCAGCGCGGAAGATTCCGTGCCCATAATCGTGGCACCTTTCTCCCCTAAGCGAAGCAGCAACCGGTGGTTCCTGCTGCCCGCTTTGGCGAGCTCGGCAACAATCTCCGCCTCGCGACCACAAACCGGCAACCCATCCTGAAAAAGGCGCACCCGTTCGTAGTTAAGAACCAAGCTTTCGATAGCCTGTTCAATTTGGGCCCACAATTTGTCGACACGGTTCACATTGCGCTCCCATCCTATTCGACCCAGCCTCTTTACTTTCAAGCGCCGTATTGGCTCGCTCAGCGCTCCCATATCGGCTTGGGTATGGATAATAGGAAAGTAGATGAGAGTCCTCCGTTCCAAGTCGACGGCTTCGTGCCCACCCCAGTCAGTCCCGCAGTCATACTCGGCCTGAAGGGGTTTTCCGGTCGGACGCTTGCATAACCCGGGTTCGTCATCAACGAAGAACGCCCCCGGCCGTGGCCGACGTTGGGCCATGCATAACCTCTCCTGTTCCTATCGGCTGCCTACAGAGAAAGGTTGAGCGTTCTTGTGAGATAAACTTGCGGCAAGTATGTAGCCCATCAGATTTGGTCGTTTTGCAGTCCGCCGCGCTTTGGGCATGCTTCGAGCGGCACTCCGTATCCGCTCGCTATACCATATTTGAGCGGACATGGCAGACGCCAAATAGAGAGGAGATGGTATCCTACCTCAGTCCGTAGCGCCCCGACCCGTCGGGGCATTTGCCGACCCTTCGCTTCGCTCAGGGCAGGCTCTGGAGGCCGGCGCTGCTTTCAAATCGGGACACAACTTCGAAAGGAGATTTTCTATGCGCAATACTCTCTTGAAAGCAACGATGGTCGCCGCAGCGGCCACGTTGATCATTGCGATTATCCCGCTGGAGGTGAGCAAATGCTTGCAGTCGGAAGGGCTGACGAGATGGCAGATTCATGATATGAGCAGGCCGCAGCCCCCGGTGGTCGCGCCCGGCGAAGCAAGAGACAAGCCTGACCAGCCCCCCTCGGATGCCATTGTGCTGTTCAACGGCAAAGATCTGTCGCAATGGCAGGGGGCAAAAGGAGAGCCGGCGCCCTGGAAAGTCGGCAACGGCTACTTCGAGGTCGTTCCGAAGACGGGCGATATCTACACGAAGCAAACCTTCGGCGACTGTCAAGTGCATGTGGAGTGGGAGTCGCCGGAGTGGGCCGGCGACACTTTCGATCCTGGGAATAGCGGCGTTTTTCTCGCTGCGCTCTACGAGGTCCAGGTCATCGACTCCGTCCACAGCAAGATTTACGCTGACGGGCAGGCGGCCGCCATGTACGGGCAGTACCCTCCTCTCGTCAACGTCTGCCGCGCCCCGGGCCTTTGGCAGACTTACGACGTCGTCTTTCACGACGCCCGTTTTGACAAGGATGGCAAGGTCCTCCGCCCCGCGATCATCACCGTCTTCTTTAACGGGGTGCTGGTCCAGGACCATGTAGAATTGACGGGCCCCACCGCGCATCATCAACGGCCTCCCTACCAGGCCCACCCGGCCAAGATGCCCTTGCGCTTGCAGGAGCACAACTACAAGGTCCGCTTCCGGAATGTCTGGATTCGCGAATTGGGCGAAAGTGGTAGCAGTAAACAATCTTGAGGATCGGGTACGCGGCTCTGCCGCCCAACCTTGCGGAAAGGCCCTGCAGGTGCGAGGAAATCAAAGGCCCGTCATCCTGAGCGCAGCGAAGGATCCCGGCAGTTGCCTTTGGTTGAATGACCAGTGAACAACTGGAGAGATCCTTCGCTGCGCTCTGCATGACATAAACGGCTAAGTCGTTTATGTCATGCAACTTATGGGTGGCCTGACTTTCGGCCATAGACGCTCAGGATGACACATCTCGAGCTTCCTTGAACCGTCGAAGCCTTTCCGCAAGGCTGGGCGGCGGAGCCGCTGCGCGTAGAGCTTGGGCTCGGAATGGCAACTCCCCCAATATGCGGTTATAATTGCGATTGACTCAGATGGACTGGCTTGGAGGCACAATTCGTTCGCGCGTTGCTCGTCACTCGTCACTCGTCACTCGTCACTGCTCTCTCGTCACTCGTCACTGGTCACTCGTCACCTTCTTCCCTCGGGAGGCCGAATGAGCGTCCGGGTCTGCGTCCTGGGCAGCGGCAGCAAAGGCAACTGCACCCTCGTGGCCACGGAGAAGGCGCGACTGCTGATTGACGTGGGATTCAGTTGCCGGGAGACACACGCACGATTGGCAGCGATCAACGAGTCTCCCGATGGTCTGAGCGCGGTGGTCATCTCTCACGAGCACACGGACCACATTAACGGCTTGCGAGTCTTGGCGACGAACGGCAAGCTCCCCGTCTATATCTCTCGCCCCACTTGCGAGGTCGTGTGCCGGGACGAAGAAACCAGGAAGAAACCGCCGGGCTTCGAATACTTCGCTCCCAGCGAGAAGTTTGTGATCGGCGACATTGAGATCACGCCCTTCCCCGTCCCGCACGATGCCGTAGATCCCGTGGCTTTCACTTTGGACGCCCAGGGCATTCGCATTAGCGTCGTCACTGACCTCGGATATATTCCGGAGATCGTCAAGCAGCGCGTGAAAGGCAGCCATGTTCTGGTTTTCGAGTCCAACCATGACCTGGAGATGCTGAAGGTCGGACCGTACCCGTGGCACGTGAAGCAGCGCGTGATGAGCCGTCAGGGCCACCTTTCCAACAACGCCACCGCCGACTTCCTCACGGAAGAATTTGACGGCGCGGCGCAGGTCCTGGTGCTCGCCCACTTGAGTGAAACCAATAACCATCCCGAGATTGCCCGCCTCACCGCTGCACAGGCTCTCGCCCAGCGGGCCCGGCTCCAATTCATCAAACTCCACCTGGCCAGTCAGACGAAGCCAACGGAAGTTTTTAGGTTTTAGGATTCAGGACGTAGAAATCAGAAGTCAGAAATTAGAAATCAGAAAACAAAAGAGGACATCTGCCGTTGCCGCCAGACCCTGGCTCTTTTTCTGACTTCTGATTTCTGATTTCTGATTTCTAACTTCTGACTCCTGAACGGAGGGTCCCGTGATTCCTCGCTACACACGCCCGCAGATGGGCAGCATCTGGACCGATCAAAACAAATTCCAAAAATGGCTGGAAGTGGAAATCGCCACGGCGGAGGTTGAGGCGGAGGCAGGCCTGATTCCCAAGAGCGCCGCGCGTGCTATCCGGCGCAAGGGGAGCTTCGAAGTCGAGCGCATCCTGGAGATCGAGCGCCAGGTGAAGCACGACGTGATTGCCTTCACCACCAATGTGGCGGAGCACATTGGAAAAGAAGGCCGCTACCTGCACTACGGGCTCACCTCGAACGACGTGGTGGACACTGCCCAAGCGCTGCAAATCCGCGAAGCGTCCGCGCTGCTGCTTGCAGGTCAGAAGCGATTAGGCGAGGTTCTGAAGAAACGCGCCTGGGAATTCAAAGACACGCCGATGATCGGGCGCACCCACGGCATTCACGCGGAGCCCATCACTTTCGGATGCAAACTGGCCATCTGGTTCGAAGAAAACCGGCGGAACACGGAGCGCCTGGCCTATGCCGCCGAGCAGATGCGCGTCGGCAAATTCTCCGGGGCCGTGGGCAGCTACACGCATTTGCCGCCCTCCATCGAGGAGAAGATCTGCGAGCGCCTTGGCTTGCTTCCAGCCCCCGTCTCCTCTCAGGTCATCCAACGCGACCGGCACGCTTTCTACCTCTGCACGCTGGCCGTCTGCGCCGCCTCGCTCGACAAGATTGCGCTCGAGGTGCGCGGCTTGCAGCGTACCGAAGTGCGCGAGGTTGAGGAATACTTTTCGCCGGAGCAAAAGGGCTCCTCGGCCATGCCCCACAAGCGCAATCCGGTTACGGCAGAGCAAATCTGCGGCTTAGCGCGTGTGGTGCGGGCCAATGCCCAGGCCGCACTCGAAAACGTGGCGCTCTGGCACGAACGCGATATCTCGCATTCTTCCGTCGAGCGCGTCATCCTGCCGGACTCCACCATCCTGCTCGATTACCTTCTGGCCAAGACCGCCAAGCTGGTGGAAACCCTGTTCGTGTATCCTCGCCGCATGCTCGAAAACCTCGACCTGCTCAAGGGCCTGATCTTCTCCGGGCAGTTGCTGCTGGAACTCGTGGAAAAAGGGGCGTCGCGCGAGGAGGCCTACCGCTGGGTGCAGCGCAACGCCATGCAAGTTTGGGAAACGCGAGAGGACTTCCGTGCCCTGGCGGAGCGCGATGAAGATATCCGCCGCCACCTCGACCCGAAAGAGATCGCGGCCGTATTCAACGTCGAGCGCTATCTGAAAAACGTGGATGAGATCTTCCGCCGGGTGTTTGGAAAGACATAGCTCGCGGGGCGCACCACAGAGGCACTGAGGCACGGAGGATTGACAAGCTAAGACCCCTTCGAGTTCATGCCCTCGCCCCTTTGGGGGAGAGGGTGTCCGTCAGCCGACGGACAGGTGAGGGGGTTGGTCCGTCACGATATCATGTAACCTTCAGTAGGTGTCGCCAGAGGGAAAGTGTGAAGCAGGTCATCGTTCGGTTCTTCCACCTTGAATCGCAGGGCGCTACCCTCGAGCGCGAAGTCACCGGCGGGATAACTACCTTCCTGGCGATGTCTTACATCATCTTCGTACAGCCGGGGGTGTTGTCTCAGGCTGGAATGGATTTCCGCGCCGTCCTGGCGGCGACCTGTCTTGCCGCAGCCCTTTCCACGCTGCTCATGGGCCTCATCGCCAACTACCCTGTCGCCCTGGCGCCGGGGATGGGCGAGAACTTTTTCTTCGTTTACACGCTCTGCGGCGTGACGCCGCTGGGATTTGGTTTGACCTGGCAGCAGGCGCTCGCGGCGGTATTGCTGGCAGGACTTTTCTTTGTGGCAATCACCCTGACCGGCATTCGCGCCCAGATCGTGAACTCCATTCCGCACGCGTTGAAATGCGGGATTGCCGCAGGCATCGGATTATTCATCACCTTGATTGGTCTTGAGTACGGCGGCCTGGTGGTGGGTTCTCCGGGAACACTGGTTCGTCTTGGCGATTTCCGCCACCCGGTTACCCTGGTGAGCATTCTGGGCCTTCTGGTGATGCTGATTCTCCTGGCCTTTCGGGCTCGCGGGGCAATCCTGATTGGCATCCTGGCCACGACGGCCATCGCCGCCGCTTTCGGCCTGGTCCATTACCAGGGCGCCTTCTCCTCCGAACTTCATCTGGCGTCTACATTCATGAAGTTCGATCTGCGCGGGCTTTTGGCGACTCCGCCCGCCAAGCTGGCTTCCGCAATTTTCGTCTTGTTCTACCTGGCCCTCTTCGACACGGTGGGAACGCTGGTGGGCGTAGGTCAGCAAGCCGGATTGCTGCGCGAGGGAAAGCTTCCCCGCGTGGACCGCGCCTTGTTTGCAGACGCCCTCGGGACGACAGTGGGAGCGGGACTCGGCACATCCACGATTACCTGCTACATCGAATCCGCCGCCGGAGTCTCCGACGGCGCGCGCACCGGCCTGGCCAGCCTGGTCACGGCGGCGCTGCTCTTTGCCGCAATGTTTTTCAGCCCCCTGGCCGCGATGATTGGCGGAGGAGTCCGCGTCGGAGCCGACGCCGCCAACCATCCCATCCTGCGCTACCCCACCCTGGCGCCGGCCTTGATCCTGGTGGGCTCCATGATGCTCAAAGTGCTGCGGGAATTCGAATGGGACGACCCCACCGAGTATCTGCCCGCCTTCCTGACCGTGGTGGGAATCCCCTTGACCTTCAGCATCGCGAACGGCATCGCCTTCGGCCTCATTTCTTATGCCGTCGCCAAACTCGCCACCGGACGCTGGCGCGAGTGCCCCGCCCTGACCTACATCTTCGCGGCCCTCTTCGTAGTCCAATTCCTCATCGTATAGGAGCCGCCGTCGTGGTCGCCCTTGTGGCGAGACACAAAGAAGAGCAGCCACAAGGCCCGAGCCACGCTGTTCGTGACTTATCACAGGCGCCGGCGAGAATGCTCCTTGCGTCTTCGCGCCTGACATGTACCAGGGAGCGCCACAGTGCCTCTTGAGAACGAGAGTTAGTGCTCCCCCCTACCTGGTGTTTTCTGCGCCTTTAACATACGTCAAGTAGCCTCTTTCATCCCAGAGCTCAGGCGGTTGAGCGTTGCCAAAAATACGACAGACTTCGTCCATAATGCCTTTGACGGTCTCCATAGCAATGTTGCGTCTGTCAACGTCGTCGTATTTGTAGACCTGAGACAAGCGAACCTTCCTCTCGATAGGCAGGTGAAACCCTAAGTACGGGGAGGTATCAACGTAGGAAGAACCTCCCTGAAAGCCCATGGAGAAGTCTTCTATATTCTCGAATTCCACGATCAGGTCAGCGCGATCTACGTTCCAAGGCTCAAGGACCGTTCTGCTCAGTTGCAGATGTCGCTGAAGCTCGTACGATAGCCAATACGGGTGCAAGATTTTACCGAGACCCCTTGACTCGCTATCCATAAACGGATCTGCCTGCGAGTCCAGGGCGACCAACCCGCCCGTGTAAAGCGTCGTGCGATGAGTGCTCTTAATGTCCTGGCGGATAGCATGCGGAAAGTAACCAGCCGAAACTCCATCCTGAAGACGCTCGGTTTCCCCGGAGCGCGTCAACTCCGACGAGAAGCGGGCCCGGTGTTGCGTCAGGAACTCGTTCAGATAACTCCAAGGGATTTCAACTGGTCGTGTTGGCAGGGTGTACACTCCGACGAATCCAAATTCCTTCGGGTTCTCCAGCTTCGTTTTGACCCACTTTTGGTGGCGCCTGAGCCTGCGCATTCCGGTGGGTATCTTCCTTCCCCCTATGCGCTCGCGCAACTCGGCATCCCGCAAGAAGCTATCGAACTGTTCGGCGAAACGCGTTCTGTAGAACTGCCGGACTTCGGCTGGCGTCAAAGTCGCGGTCATGGTACCCGTCCTCTTAAAGTACCGGACTGCATTTGAATCCGGATCATATAAGCAATAAGGCTTATTGGGGGCGGGAGCGATTTTCAGGATCACGACCTTCCGGCCGGCCACATTAAAGACGCGCGCAGGCGGCAAGTCGATGGGAGGGTATATAAACTCCTTGACCCACTGGCTCAGTTTCTCGGGGCTTGGTTGCTCAGTAATCCCGGAGACATAATCAGGGAACGGTACACTTGGATCATTAACACGATCAGACACGCCATAAACAATCACCCCGCCTTCGGCATTTAGGAATCCTACGACGAGCTCGCAGATGTCCCCAGCGCCGGACTTGGTGCCGTCAAATGGGAGAGCGCTCTTGAATTCGAGGACCAGACTCTCGGAGCCAAACTTCCGGTTCCGCAGGAAGGCAGTAACGTCCTCGCTGTCCAGCTCAGCAAAGCTCTTAACGGGATGAATTATCTGGTCGAGGTTCATGGATCGGGAGCCCCCCTCAAGTCAAGAGCGGAAACCACTCGTTGAGGATCGACCTCAGCTTAAGGAAAGCCGGGTCGATACAGCGCTCAAAGCTTACCCGGGCCGCGAGGTCGTAGTATATCGAGGGCGAATATTGGGTTCTGCAATGCCTGAGTGCTTCCAGTACAGCCTCTTTGGGTTTTATCGGCTTCCGTTGGCCCTGGTGCAGAAACCCTTTCCCGGCTAACCACTCGTTCAATTGGGAACGGCCTTTGAGCCAGCCCAGTGCCCTCTCCACATGAGGTGAATCGCTCCAAAACCAAGCTTCGAGCTCTGGTTCGATAACAACGACAGCGCACCGGTCCCTCCATCCACTCTGCTCAAGGCGCACCTTCACGTCCTCCTCAAGAACTTCTCTAGATTGTTGACTCCCGCAACCATCCCGATCGAACACGACGAGCGCATGGGACGCCTGCCTCTGCCGCGACCGAAGGAATTCATGAGCCTCTCGCAATACGGCGGGATCATGCCGGGGGTGAGCCTGGACGTCCGCCTCAACCGGGCGGATGGCGAGGCTCTGGGGCCGCTCCAGTAGCCCTTCGACCGTCAAGCGCATTCTTTTGTCCGCAGTGAGAATGACTAGGTCCATTGCCGCGTAGAGCTCCAGGCCCCACTCAACCCAGTACACCGGCCGCAAATAGGTCGCTCAGACTTACTTCCCCTTTCCATTCTTGAAGGACGGGATGATCTGCGCCCGGCACGATTCGCGTCCCCTCTGCGGTTGCGCTAAAGCAGAGGAGTTCTTCCTTCTTCGCCAGCCCTAGCAGGATTGGGGAATGGCTCGCCATCAAAACCTGGCTCTCGTAAAGGGACGAAAGCGACTGGTAAATCGTGTCCACCGCAGTCGGATGAACCGCGTTTTCCGGCTCCTCAATCAAGTAGACTAGGTTCGACTCCGGCATATACGCCAGGATGGTTAACGCCAGGAGGCACAGAGTACCATCCGAAACCACCCGCGAAGGAACTTCGATCCCGTTCTTGTACCGGAGCACCAGATATCGAGATCTTCCCTGCGGCCAGGGCTCAGCACGAATCGTTTCAAGATCGGGCAAGGCGGTTCGGAGATGTCTCATCCAGGCCTCGAAGGAGTCGCGCGACTTTTCTCGAAGCTCGGAAACGGACCAGGCGAGATTTGCGCCCGTTAACCTGCTTGTCCTCTCCGCCTCAAGTGTACTGGGCGCGTGCAGATCGTCAGGCCTCAGTGTGACATTGCGAATTTCCTCGCGAAGCAATGTCGCGAACCACATGCTCGCGGGAAATAGCGTTGGCTCGGGCGGGCGGTAACTGAGAACAGAGGTTCTGGGGTTGATCTCTGGCCCGCATAGATGCGGGGAACCATCCTCACCCACGTACTGTACATGCGTGTGTGTCCGCGCTGCGATAGTTAATGTCTCTGCGTGGGTCCGGTCCAACAGTGCGACAGTTTCGGTGTCAATAAGAGGAACGTCCAGCTTCGGTTCGGTGCGAACGGTGACATCATACCGAAGGTGACTAAAGGAATGGACCTCGCTTTGGAGACGTTTAACCTGGGGAATCTCCGCTTCAATCCCGAGGCTGAAGCTGCTGTCCTCACGTCTCCATATCAAGTCGTGAAAGCTGCCTATCGGCTCTGTGCGGTCTTTCACTGCCGCTTCGAGGCCCCTCGACACCAAGGCCTGGATGAAGCAGAGGACATCCATGAACGCCGACTTGCCACTGCCGTTTGGCCCCACCAATATCTGGAATGGGCGCAAGGGCACGGACACTGACCGCAGGCACCGATAGTTTTTTGCGTCGACACGCGTAATCATTACGTTAGCCCCAACGTCCCATGACGTCACATGGATTGTACCCCAACCGACACGCGGAAGGAATTGCCAAGTCAACCCCCCGCAGGAGGCGGCAGCGCAGAACCGCTCGCTAGGTCTGCGGCTTTTCGGAAACACAGGCGCGAGATGCCGCTGACCTTAACCCTAGGCCGCCACTACCCCACTGTGACTCCGATTTTCCTTGACAAACCTTGCACGATAGGCTAGAGTCCTGAAGGTGGAGTTCCGGACCGGCTGCGGCCGGTACAGACAGAATGTCGCAGACAGGGCCAATGCTGAGGTCGGCACTATGGAAGGGGAGCTACGAAAGGTCCTTGTCCTCCCACTCGGCCCGACGGCCGTCGCTTTGTCGCTCCGGTGGTTCCGCCGGGCGCGTGGCACTGGCAGGTAGCGCATCAGACCTTCAGGTCAGCCCATGCCTGCCGGCCTGAAGGTCGGCGGTACTAAGAAACAGCGGAACAAAGCGAGAATGTCTATGAAAACAAAGGACCGGTGATGAAAGACTCCCCCGGAACCAGTAGGGGCAGTTCGCGAACCGCCCTGCCCCCTTCCGGAACGAAAACGGCGCGACAATGTCAGACGCACCCGAAATCGGGGGAACAAAGCGAGAATGTCTATGAAAACAAAGGACCGGCCAAAAGGATCAACCACCCCTGACCCCTCCTTATCCACGGAGGGGAACTTCAAACTCCCCTCCTCGGATGAGGAGGGGCGGGGGGTGGGTGGGACTTTGCGTCCTTGGCGCTCTTGGTGCCTTGGCGTGAAACCGGGTTAGTTGCCTTGGAAACTCGGGGAACAAAGCGAGAATGTCTATGAAAACAAAGGACCGCAATGAAAAACTGTCAAACTATTCGGCATAGCAGTGGGGCGAATGCCGACGGCCAATCGAGCGCCCCTGGCCCCTCCCCCGACGACGAATGGAATAAAATTGCTGACGGCTGAGAGCTGAGTGCTGAAAGCAGTTTTTGAAGGAACAAAGCGAGAATGTCTATGAAAACAAAGGACCGCCATGGAAAACTCCTGCCGGAAAGAATATAAGGGCGGTTCGCGAATTGGCCTTACGTGGCTTCCAGAACGAAGATGGCGGCATCGGCTCGAAGGTTGGGGAGGAAGTTCACCTCGGTGTACTTGGCGCCGGCGGAGGTTCGGAGCGGGATTTCGCGGAGGACCTTTAGTCCGGCTCTCCCGCAGAATTCCCGGAAGTCGTGGACGGTTGTGAGATGAATGTTGAGAGTCTCGTACCACTCATAAGGCAGCTTGAGAGTTTTGGGCATGCGGCCCTTGAGGCCAAGTTGCAAACGCGCCCGCCAGTGCGCAAAGTTGGGAAAGCTGACGATACAGCGCTTGCCTACCCTGGCCATCTCCCGGATCAACACCATCGGCTTATGAAGTACCTGGATGGTGTTGGTCGAGATCACGTAGTCCACCGACTTGTCCGGGTAGTTGGCCAATCCCTCATCGAGATCGCCATGCTGAACACTGAACAAACCGCGAGCAACGCAGGCCTGGATGCAAGCGTCCGACAGTTCGATGCCCTCCGCCCGGACTCCCTTCAGCGCCTGGAGCGCCAGGAGAAGATCGCCATCCCCGCACCCCAGGTCCAGAACCCGGGAGCCGGGTTCAACGAGGGTAAGAATCACCTTGTGCTCAGGAGTGAGGCGGACGACGCTCCCGGCTTCCGGCAAACGGATTTCTTCGGTTAGGGCACCCATCGGATTTTGTAGGGGCAACCCTCGTGGTTGCCCGCGGGCGGCCGCAAGGGTCGCCCCGACAGCGCGAACAATGACGGACCTGGTATTACGACTTCTGCAGCCACCCGTGACCGAGAAAGTTGGTGATCAGCGAACTCAGTTGTTGAGACTCCAGCAAAAAGGCATCGTGCCCGTAGTCGGTCTGAATCTCGGTAAATATCGCGTCGGCGTGGACACGCCTCAGAGCGCTGACGATCTCTTTCGACTGGTAGGTCGGGAACAGCCAGTCTGAGGAAAACGAGATGACGAGGAACCGGCTCTTGACCCCGGCAAAGGCCTGCTCGAGGCTCCCGTAAGCCTGGGTCAGGTCGAAGTAGTCCATCGCCTTAGTAATATACAGATATGAATTAGCATCAAAGCGGTTAACGAAATGGTTTCCTTTGTACCGCAGGTAGCTCTCTACCTGGAAATCGGTGCGGAAATCGTAACCGTAGTCCGACTTGTCTTGCAGCCTGCGGCCGAACTTCTGGTGCATAGAGCGATCGGACAGGTAGGTAATGTGGCCGATCATGCGGGCAATGGCTAGGCCGCGGCGGGGGACGGCTTTCCCGTAGTAGTCGCCTTCCCGCCAGTTCGGATCGGACTGAATAGCTTGCCGCCCAACCTCGTTGAAGGCAATGGCCTGGGCCGAGAGCTTGCTGGTGGTGGCGATGGGGAGGGCAAGGCGCACCATGTCAGGATAGCTGACCACCCACTGCAGGACTTGCATTCCTCCCGTTGATCCGCCCACCACGCCCAGCAAGCGCTTGATCCCCAGGTGGTCGATCAGCACCTTCTGGGTGTCCACCCAGTCGCGAACCGTGACCATGGGAAAGGAGAGCCCGTAAGGCCGGCCTGTGCAAGGGTCGATGGAACTTGGCCCGGTCGAGCCCTTGCACCCTCCAATGATGTTGGAGCAAATGAGAAAGTACTTCCGGGTGTCGAATCCCTTCCCCGGGCCGATCATGATGTCCCACCAGCCGGGTTGCTTGTCGCGGGCATGATGGTACCCGGCAGCATGAGCGTCGCCGGAAAGCGCGTGGACCACGAGAATGGCGTTGTCGCGGGCCTCGTTCAACTCGCCATAGGTTTCGTAGGCAAGCGTGATGGGTCCCAGGGTGCGCCCGCACTCGAGCGTCATCTCGTGAGGTGGCGCGGCAAACGTGAGGTGCTTGGTTTCGACGATTCCGACCGACCCGGATTCTTCCATATTGTGTTGTTCCTCATCGTAGCATGCCGGCACGGCCGCACGCCTTCCAGTTCCGGCTTACTTTTGCGAAGCGTGCAGGGCCTGATCGAGATCCGCGATGATGTCCCGCACGTCTTCAATGCCTACGGACAAGCGCACATACTCAGGCGTCACGCCCGTCTGGGCCTGCTCTTCGGGCGTGAGCTGCGAGTGCGTCGTCGTAGCCGGATGGATGATCAGCGACTTCGCGTCGCCGATGTTCGCCAGGTGGCTGAACAGCTTCACGCTGTTGATCAGCTTGGTCCCGGCGTCCTTGCCGCCCTTGATGCCGAAGCCAACGATTGCGCCCTGCCCGTCGGGCAAGTACTTCTTCGCGCTCGCATAGTCAGGGTGGCTAGCTAAGCCGGGGTAATTCACCCACGCCACGGCGGGATGTTTCTCGAGAAACTCCGCGACGGCCAGCGCGTTCTTGGAATGCCGCTCCAGCCGCAGGTGCAGCGTCTCCAAGCCCAGCAGCGTTAGGAACGCCCCCCACGGACTCTGCGCGGCGCCCGTGTCCCGCAGCCAGTGAGTGCGGATGTAGATGATGTATGCGATGTTGCCGATCGGCCGCAGCGCTTCCTCGAAAACCATGCCGTGGTAGGCGGGATCGGGAGCGGTAAACTCCGGCCACTTCTGCGGATCTTTCGCCCAGGGAAACTTGCCGCTGTCCACGACTGCACCGCCAATGTGCACGCCGTGACCCCCGATGAATTTCGTAGTCGAGTACACCACGATATCGAATCCGTGTTCGATAGGCCGGAACAGCGCCGGCGTCAGCACCGTGTTGTCGATGATCGCCGGCAAACCGTGGCTGTGGGCGAGGTCCGTAATCTTGCGGTAGTCCGGAACGTCGTTCTTCGGGTTGCCCGGCGTTTCGAGGTAAACCGCGCGGGTGTTCTTATCCACCAGCTTGCTGATGTCCTCGGGCCGCTTGGGGTCGAAGAAGCGCACTTCGACGCCGAGTTTTGGGAAGGTCTGAGTAAACAGAGTCCATGTCCCGCCGTAGAGGCTATTTGCAGAAATGAAGTTCTGCCCCGCGTGTGTGATCGTCAGGATCGCTGCGGTCTCCGCCGCCTGGCCGCTGGAGAACGCCAGACCTGCGGCGCCCCCGTCGAGCGCTGCCAGGCGCTTTTCGAGGACGTCGGTGGTGGGATTCATCAGGCGGGTGTAGATGTTGCCGAATTCGCGCAGGGCGAATAGATTGGCCGCGTGTTCCGTGTCGTGAAACACGTAGCTCGTGGTCGAATAGATCGGCACCGCACGAGCTGTGGTGGTGGGGTCAGGAACCTGGCCGGCGTGCAACGCCTGTGTCCCAAGCCTGTATGCGGGTGTGTCATTGGACATATCGGATTCTCCTTTGGTCTCGAGTTTGTTCTCTATTTGGATAAGAGCCTTCAGATCAGATCCCGGAAGCGGCCCGAGCTTCCTGCGACACGCCTCAAACCGCGACGGCGGGCGCAACGCTCAGGTACCGGTCTTCAAATTCCGCCAACTTCGGGCGAATAGCTTCCTCTTCTTCCTGCCATCCCCTCACGGCGCCAATCGTCTTCAGGCCGTTGCCGGTGATCGTGATAACGATGGACTCGTCCGGATTGATTCGTCCTTGGGAGAGCAGCTTGCGAGTCACCGCGACGGTGACGCCGCCCGCCGTTTCGGTGAAGATGCCTTCTGTTTCGGCCAGCAAGCGGATGCCCTCAACAATTTCCGTGTCTTCGACATCCTCGCCCGCGCCGCCTGACTCGAGGATTCTCTTCACCGCCAGATAACCATCCGCAGGATTGCCGATGGCAAGAGACTTCGCGATGGTGTGGGGTTTCTGCGGCTCGATTTCGGGCGTGCCGCGCTTTGCCGCCGTTGTGATCGGCGAGCAGCCCGTCGCTTGCGCTCCGAAGAACTTCGTGCCCGCCGGCTCCACCCAGCCCAGCTCTTTTAACTCTGCAAAGGCTTTATAGATCTTGGTGATGAGCGCGCCGCCAGCCATGGGCACAACGATGTTCTGCGGCAGACGCCAGCCGAGCTGCTCCGCAATTTCGAATCCCACCGTCTTCGAGCCTTCGGCGTAGTAAGACCGCAAGTTCACATTCACGATTCCCCAGGAGTACTTCTGCGCGACTTCGGAACAAAGGCGGTTCACCTGGTCGTAGTTGCCCTGCACCTTAACCAGGTTGGCGCCGTAAATACGAGTGGCGACGACTTTCTCGGGTTCGAGGTCGGCGGGAACGAAGATGAAGGTCTTGAACCCGGCGGCGGCGGACTGCGCCGCCACGGCATTGGCGAGATTGCCGGTCGAGGAGCAGCCCACCGTGTCAAACCCGAACTCGCGCGCTTTGCTGAGCGCCACCGCCACCACACGGTCTTTGAAGGATAGCGTGGGGTGGTTGACCGCATCGTTCTTGATGTAAAGCGCGCGCACTCCCAGTGCGCGCGCCAGCCGCGGGGCAGCGACGAGCGGAGTGAAGCCCGTCTGTTGGCCCACCCAAGGCTCGCCGTCGAGGGGCAGCAACTCACGATACCGCCACATGTTTGCCGGACGCTCGCGGATATCTTCCCGCCTCAGGTCCGCCCAGAGCTTCCCGTAGTCGTAGATGACCTCCAAGGGCGCCCAACACTCCTCGCAAGCAGCTAGCGGTTCTAAAGGGTAAGTCCGGGAACATTCCCGGCACTTGAGATGAATAGCGTAACTCACGACTCCTCCAATGAATTCCCGCCTTCGCGGGAATGACTTCTACTTGTGGATCCCGCCGTGGCGAGAATGACTGGCCTTTGAGAATCGCTCGAGCGCCGGTCATTCCCGCGCAAGCGGGAATCCATCGCCGTTGCTTGCCTGCTCACCTGAGTTTCCCGATATGGGTTGGGGAAATAGCCAGAGGTTGTCGAAGAGGCTCAAAATTCAAAAGCCCCTTCCGGCTGGGAAGAGGCTCATCAAAAATCTGTCGGCCCCTCTCATCTTCCCCATATCCGGGCGGGAGTTGGCACCTGTCCCCCGATCAACTATCGGAGCGGTTGTCGTGGCGTCATCGGGCCCGTCCCTCGGCCACTCTAGATGAGATTCAGGGTTACTGAATCAAATATTCAATTGTCTTAAACATGCTACGGGAAAAGCAGGGAGCGTGTCAAGAGAAAATCACACTAAATTGTCATGATTTAACTCGGCTCCCGGCAGAGACTTTCGTAGTGCAGTCGTCTGGCCTGTAACAAGAGGGCGGTTCGTTCACCTGCGACGTGTCACCGGCCGGTTCCGCCGGCAGCAGGGCGTGGCGGTGGTGGAACAACTGCCATGGGCACTCTCGCAAAAGCGACGCAGTCGTGGGCCGGATCGAGCACGTTAACCTGCAGGGTGTAACGGCCCGGATGGAACTTCTCGAGTGGAATTTGCACAAGATAGCTGGCTTTGCCGTCGGATGACTTCTCCACTGTACCGGCAAAGGGACCGGCATCCGCCACCTTCGCTCCTTTGCGGAAAAACGCCAGCGCCACGGAAGGCGGAATTGCCGTGGGACTTGCGCCTTCCGGTGCGTTTGCTTTCGAGCTTGATTTTCCAGAATAGGACTGAAGGAGCACGTAGAGATGCTGATTGGATCGGAAAACGTTGGTCACGCTGGGCAGCACGGTTTTATCCTCCAGCTTCAGCGGATCGTCGCTCGCGCCTCTGGACTTGCCTTTCTTGGCCTCATTGCCTTTCACTTCGTTCGAGAGCACCACTGAACTGAGGCTGAGCCCGGCCTTGGAGACAGGGGGCAAGTCGAGCGGCTCCTCAAAAGTCCCCATCTTGCCGCTCTGGTTTTCCCTTACCAGGACCTTCAATTGATACTTGCCGGGCGGCAGGATCAAACTTCCTTCGTAGAGGAAATTTCCGGCCAGCAGCATGTCGTAGGATTCCCCGCTCACCTTCACCGGCAAGGTATCTCGCAGCACTCCAACCGGCTTTCCGGATGGGTCGGTTGCCCTCCAGATGAAATCGAATTCCGTTTCACGAGAGTTGGATTTCTTCATCATCTGCACGGCGGTACCGGAAATCTTGGCTGCCAGAACAACATAATAAGTGTTGTCAGGGCGAAGGAAGTACGAGGCACCCACCACGAAGGGCAGGTCGAGAAATGGCTCATCGAGATTAATCGCTTGCTGAAGCTGCGCTTCCTTGTCTTCACGTGTGAATTGGCGGAAGTTCTTGGGAGCGTAGTAACCGGGCCGGGCTTCGACTTTCATACCAGGACGGGTCACCTCGACGCGAATTTTCCGGAAGCGCCCGTCGGAGCGAGTGTTGGTCGGAGTATAGCCCAGCAGGTAGTAGCTGGAGTTTTCCGATTGGATCTCCTGGAAAGCCTCGCCAAACTCGTTGGTGTCGTAGAAGGTCCTGCCGCCGGTATCCTGCGCCAGTGAGGCCAGCGTCTCCCTGCTGCTATGCATGGAGGAGAGCTGGGAAGAGACCGCCGCGTCTCGATAGATTGCGGAACCGGAAGGACTGGCAGCCGTTGCATCGCCGCCGGGAGGCAAGGCCATCAAGCCGCGCGTGTCCATGGTGTAGAGCGAGACATTCGACTGGTTGGCGGCGGCGACTGTGGCCATCAACTGCGCCTGGTTTTCAATTCCGGTTCCGGTGATGCCGCTGGAAAAGTGAATGACCAACTTCCGTCCCGGAACCGCGCGCAGCATGTCGGCCAGGGATTCGATGGCGGCGAGCTTTTCGTCGGTATTGAAGATATTGAACTCAGTCTCGTCAGGCGTGAAGGCGTCGGAAGTATCCTGCGTCACCACTTCCTGGCCCGATGCGTCGGTGGCGCCCGCTGCGCCCACGCTTCCGTTGGAGGCCAGGTTGGACGATTCCTCTCCCACCAAAATGCCGTTCAGTGACTTGGTAAGAGCATCGCGGTCGTTGGTGAAGTTCTGGACCACCCGCAGACTCGAGGTGTAGGTGACGACCGCCACCAGGTCTGCCGGCGTTAGCCGTACCTTTACAAAGTCGGTAGCTGCCTTCAAGGCTCGCATGAGGTCGTCCGGCTGCATCGACGACACGTCGAAGAACAGCAGGTTTAGCCGGTGGTCCTGTAACACCTGCGCCGGGGAAACTTGAGGTGGAAGCTTGTCGAGATTGATGGTTGGCGGCGGGCCATTGGCCGTGCTCGCTTGCGCGAGTTTTTCAATGTTTTCGAGGCTGAAGGAGGTGATGGTCTGCAGCGCACCGTCCTCGAACACCCGGAAGTCTTTCGCCGTCAGATCGCTCACGGGTTTCCCTTTAGCGGTTACCCGGACGTCGACCAGCACCACATTGGTCTGGCTCTTCAGAACAAAGCCCTGGCGAGGCGTACCGGCCTGTTGGGCGGCATCTGTACTCTGCCCCTCGAGAGCCAAAGGGGCCACGGACAACCCGAACACCAAACCTGTGATGGCAAGCCGGCCTGCCACATGTTGTAGCCTTCGATGCATCGTTGTTTCCTTCAGTCGAGAGTCAAGAGTCGAAAGTCGAGAGGGCAAAACCGAATCGCGCCTTATGTCTCTATCCTCAACTCCCCGTTGCCCCATCGAGTGAGAAGCTCTGCACTTTCGACTTTCGACTTTCGACTTTCGACTTTCGACTCTCGACTTTCGACTGCATTTAGAACCTTAGCCTCAGCGATAAGGTCACGCTGCGCATTGCCCCCACGCTGCTCACGCGCCCGAAGCCCTGGCCGTTGACTGTCGTGGCGAGGCCGCTGAACTTCGGCGTATTAAAGATGTTGTCCGCCGCAATGCGGAAGTCGCCTTGAATCCCGTGCTCGCGCGAGAACACGACCTGCTTGTCCAGCGACATATTGAAATTCACGAAGCCCGGGCCTGGAATCGTGTCGCGCCCCGCATCGCCGTAATCCCCGGGGGCCGGCGGTGAGAATGCGGCGGTGTCGAAGAAATCCAGCGCCGTGCGTTGCGCGCGTGGGAGCACGACGGGCAGACCCGTGGCGTCAGCGCGCAAGTTGGAGATGGCCGCCGTGCCCGCCCGGTTGCTCAGGTTGCCCAGAATCTGGGCGGTGTACGGGCTTCCGGATTGAATTGTGGTCACGCCGCTCAACTGCCAGTCGCCGAATACCCGGCGCGCCGCTCCGGCCTTATTGAGCCAGCGGCGCTGCTCTCCAAAGGGAAGCTGATAGATGTGGTTGATGAGCAGCTTGTTGCGCACGTCGAAACCGGAAAGGCCGCGCTCCGCCTTCAGATCAAGGTAGTTCTGGGCAACGGTGTTTCCTGAGCCGCCCACGCTCGCCGCGTCGTCGATCGACTTCGAAAAAACATAGTTGCCGCTCATGGAGAATCCGCCGTGGAACTGGCGCCGCAGTCCCACTTGCAGTCCGTTATAAATGGAGTCCGCACCGTCGGTCTCGTAGGTGAATGCCAGGGTATTCTTAAGTGCGGTCTGGGAGCCGCTGGTGATGGGCGCTCCGGGAGGTAGCTGGTCCGGGGCGAGGAGCAGTTGGAGCTTGGACCCCTTTGTGCCTATATACCCGACGGAAAGAATGACGTTGCGGACGATTTCATCTTCGAGCGAAAAGTTCCAGGTTTGTGCATAAGGGGTGCGGAAGTTGGGATCCAGGGCGAACGTGTTGGTCAGAATATTGGGCCCCAAAGTTGGGAAGCCGTTTTCCAGGGTAAGCACTTGCTTCGGAGTCGTGACCAAGGTGGAAGCGGTGGCAAAAGGCGGCTGGCTGGCCATGTTCGTGTAAATCCTGGAATAGATACTGCCATCGTAAAAAATCCCGTAGCCGCTGCGCAGCACCAAGGAGTGCTTCGACCAGGGGCGGTAGGCCAGACCGATGCGAGGAGCGAAGTTGTGATCGTCACTCCGCAGCAATGAGCTCGGCAGATTGCCTGGGTTTTGGCCGGTGACGACCCCGGGCGAAGCGAAGCCTGGGGCGAAGGTCAAGTCCGAAAGGTGGCCATACTTCTCTGTGAAAGGTTGGAAGAATTCGTACCGCAGTCCGTAGAGGATCGTAAGGTGGGCAGTGGCCCTCCAGTCATCCTGAACAAAGCCATCGAGGACCCAGGCATGGAAGTAGTTGCTGGTATCGCCAAAGCGAACGGAGGTGGTCTGCGGGAGGCCCAGCAAGAAATCCGCGAAGTCGAATCCCGTGTTGGCAAGCGGAAGACCGTTCGTGCCGAAATCGCTGGTGGTATAACCGCTGAATGCGAACGTGCCGCGCGCGTTGGGGTCTGTCAAGAGGTTCTGTTGGACCCGCCGTACCTCGGCGCCCAATCGGATGTTGTGCTTTCCTACGTTGCGAAGAAAAACGTCCATAGCACGAACGGTTTGATTGCGTGTGAGGGAAGGGATGGTATCATTCAGCCCCGTGAAGTTCGTAAACTGGGTTATCGGCAGGCCCCAGTTGATCGGACTGGTCGAGATTCCCTGAATGCCGAGGTCCCCGGCGATGTCGTCCTGATATGCATATTTGTTAAGTGTGGAAGTTCGCTGTCGGTTGAAATTCGCGGTCAGGATATTAAGGGTGCGGGAGCCGAGGGTGTGGATCTCGCTCAGGTTCAGGTTCTGGCTGCGCACAGAGCTATGGGAGGTCAAGTCGGGAAAGTTGAAGATCGAGTTGCTCCGCGCGGAGTTAAGGGAGTACATGACGTTGAGGCTGTCTTTGGCGGAAAGCTGTTCTCCGATGCGGGCCATCACCCGGTCGTTGGCCGTAGGAAGAGATTCCTGAAGGTGGAAGTTCTGAATGGTTGCGCCCGGAATGTTGGGCAAAGGAATGTAATTCAACAAACCCAGCGCGGCCTGATCCATTCGCACCATAGGAATAGTGTTATTGAGGAACGGCGTACGGGGCCCCGCGGGGTTGGACAGCGGATCGTAAATGATGGGGACCGTCCCAGCCCCTGACCCGCTGGGGATCATGGCCTGCAAAAAATCACCACTGCGCTCGAGAGGAGTGGGCACGGTGGCGAAGCTGTCAAAGGGACTCTTGCCCCGCGTCAGGCTGTAGTTCACAAAGAAACTGGTTTTGTTCCCGCCATTGTAGATCTTCGGAATCACAAGGGGACCGCCGATGGACCCGACCAACTGCTCGGAGTATGAAGGGATCTGGGGGGATTCTGCCACGTTCAACGGGTAGGGGTGAGCATCAAACACCGAGTTGGTGTAGCTCTCCATGATGTTACCGCGCAGGCGATTCACGCGGGCCCGGCCTCTTGCCCAATTCCCTCCCCCGCCTCCAAATCCTCCGCCGCCGAAGCCACCCCCGCCGAATCCGCCGAAACCGCCTCCGCCACCAAAACCCCCTCCGCCCGGCCCGCCACCACCTGGTCCGCCGCCTCCCGGTCCGCCACCACCGAAACCCGGAGCACCTTGCCCTTGCATCATGAACAGCTCGCGCATTTGTTCGAACCGTTGTCCACGGCCCTGGCCACCGCCCGGCGTTGAGGCAGAAATGCCTTCGCCACCTGTCAGCAACACCGACTCCGAAGCGCTTGCCGAGGTCTCGGTTTCCGCGGGAGCCTCCGATTGCCCGCCGCTCCCCGCTGCTTGCTCCCCGGAGAATCGGACTCCGCCTTCATTGCCATTCATTCCAGCCATCAGCGACTGCTCCAACCCTTGCACTCCGAGTGCGCCCTGAACTTGTCCCGGCAGATTCTGGAGGTTTTGCGGCAACCGCTGGCCAGAGGGGTGATTGCCGGAAGCGTTCGCCAGCACCGGCGTATTTATTGTCAAGGCAACGTTAACCTTAAGTGACTTACCTTCGCTTATAGGAATCGGCTCCCGCACGTCGTTGTGGAATCCGACCAGGGAGACTTCCAACTTGTAATTGCCCGGCGGGAGTCCGTTGAACGCGTAATTCCCGGCGTCATCCGTCCAAGTTTCCTTTCTCTCGCCTGTCTGGGGATTGGTCAGTACCACGGTGGCGCCGGGGACGGAAACTCCTGCGGGCCCGTGAACGTGCCCTGTGAGGGCCCCGGCGTTGCTGGTTTGGGCGCCCAGTTTCATCGGGGAGAGTCCCACAAACAGCACCAAGAGCGTCGCCAACGAGAGACTCTTCCACCGTCGCTCCATGAGGAGGCTTCCAATTCTTGAGAAATCCATAACCGGCCCTGACCTTCTTCTCTCGTGTGGGGACCTGCTCGCCTGCAGTTTATAGCGTAAAGTCGTGCCCCGCGCCGCCCCTCTCACAATCATTACGTGTTTGTAGCGGGCACGGTTACATCGCCTCGGCACCAGAAGTCTGGAAATCCGTCCCCCGCCTGTTATGATTGCGCAGTAACCGCACAGAAGTTCCACACGTCAAAAAGTTAAGGAGGGGTTTATGCGCAAACAGTTCGCTTTGGCCCTTGGGCTGATCCTTTTTACTATCACAAGTGTTGCGTTTCCACAACAGCAGGATGAAACGAAGACGCCGCCGCAAAACCCGCCGCGCCCATTCGCCGGACGCCCGGTTTCAGGAACAATCACTTCCGTAGGCGTAGACCGCTTCGAGATTAAGAAGACGGATGGCTCCAGCCAAACCGTCATGGTGGACGACCACACCCACTATCGCGAGGGACAAAAGGACGTCCAACTTGAAGATCTAAAGCCTGGGGACCAGGTTTTTGTTCGAGGACAGACTAACGCGAACAAGGAGTTTGTGGCTGAAAACGTCCGCCGCACGACCGCGGAGGAGATGCAACGCTTTCAAAACGCTGGACAACGAGTCTTCGGCGCTATCGTCTCCGTCGACAAGAATCAAATCAAGGTCAACAATCCCCGCCAGGGAGAAAGAACCATCACCGTCAACGACCAAACTCAGTTCATCAAAGACGGCCAACCCATCGCCCTCAAGGATCTCAAAGTCGGCGACCGCATCTTCGCCATGGGGAGTGAGAACCAAGGACAGTTTCTTGCCACCCGTATTATGACGGGGCAAATCGGGCAAGGGTGGAGGCGAAATAATCAACCGTAGGCGGCAGGCAGTGGGCAGCACGCCGACGGCGGCGAACTCAACGAACCCTCATTCAAAGGTAGCCCGCCCCCTTGGGCGGTCGCCCGCATCGGGGCTTTCGCCAGGCGAACCCGGGCGGCGTGAGGCGCGATTCTCGCTGCAAAGGGCATTCCTGGGCTTATAATGGTGGCCGCTGTGGCTACGCAACGGTCGCAGCAACGCGCTAGGAGTCAAAGAATGCGAAAGCTATTGGTCCGATTCATCGCCATCTCTATCGCGCTGGCGCTTGGCCAACATTGGCTCGCTGGGCAGGAACCCCCGGCAAACCCTCCAATCGAACAACAGGCCCGCATCCCCCATGGCCGGGTAGAGCGCCAACTGCAACGGATGAGGGAGACTCTGAACGTAACCGATGATCAAGTGGCCAAGATCAGGCCAATCCTCGAGACGCGGAATCAACAGCTTAAAGACTTGCGAGCGAATTATTCGCTGCCCCAAGGTGAAGCGCGAGCAAAAGCGGCTGAGATCCGAAAGTCCGCCCGGAGGCAAATCGAACATATCCTAACGCCGGAACAGAGACAGAAGCAGAAGGCGCTGCGGCGGGGGAGGAATGAGGGCAGTTAGGCAGGTGGGCAGATCGGCAGGTCGGCAGTTGGCAGATCGGCAGATGGGCAGGTGGGGGCAGTCGTAAATAGTGTCTAACCAAGCGTGGCCACTTGTCGGCGAGGAGTGGCCATCTTTCGCAGTTTCGGACGAACACTTGAGATCCCGGCCAGAAGATCGAGCTTTTTCTCGTCGCGAAAGCGCTCGTACAGGTCTTGCAGTTAATCTATCCATCCGCCCACCTGCCGAGCTGCCCATCTGCCGACCTGCCAATCTGCCTACTGTTCAACCACGATCGCGGCGTGAGGCGGGAGGCGCAGCGTATTGGCGTCAGACGCTAGGGACGCTCCACCTATCGCGTAGACCTTTCGGAGCCTGCTGACCATCCCACCCAAACCATCTATCCTGCAAGCTACTGGAAGCTCGGTGAAATTCGCCACGGCGGCGCGGCCTCCCAGCGGGAAGACGGCCACGCGCGGGGGCGCATCCGGAGAGGTCACCGTGAATTCTTCCACGACCTTTCGCAACTCCCCCAGCGCTTCACGCTGCGCCGCCGACATTTGAGCAACCCGATTATTTGAATCCACATAAGTGAGCCGGGGCAGCGAATCCGAGAAAATCACCAGGCTGCCGTTTCCTTCCTGGACTTTGAGCAAGTATTTGTTCTTGGGAAGGTTGGTCGGAGCGTCCGAGGGTAAGCGAGGCTCACCGTTCAAAGCATGCGCCAAACCCTCACTGACCAGTGCAGTCCCGCCGGATTCCAAGAAACTTGTCAGCCGTGGAACGAAGTCGGCATCTTTGAGCGAATGCAGAGTGAAGAGCGCGGCGCGGGCCTTTTCAGGGAAGTGCACCGTGGGAGCAAGGGGGATCGCCAGCATCCCAATCTGGTCGAATAGATACGGTTCGTCGCCAGGCTCGCTGGAGGCAGGCTTGTAGGCT
>Ga0326728_10001847_pt1 | contig 72936 bp, 78 predicted proteins | sample MB3enrmetagenome_FD_207602 | JGI IMG/M metagenome (GOLD analysis project Ga0326728, IMG submission 207602) | Lab enriched peat soil microbial communities from McLean, Ithaca, NY, United States - MB31MN | ecosystem: Environmental > Terrestrial > Soil > Wetlands > Peat | place: USA: New York...
AGCGCGGGCGGTTCGCCGCGGTATGGCACGTGTGCGCAGCTCACACAGACTTCCATTTTCTTTCCTGGACCACGCCGGTCTCTCTTTTTGACCATGTTGTCACTGTATTATGCGAGATTCAGTAAGTCCTCTCCCCAGTTGCAGCTGCGCCTCTTGTTCCGTGCGGAAGTAGTGGGTGCGGCAGGAGAGCAGGATCTTCGAGTTCCGCCGCACCAGTGAATTCAGTTCCCGCAGAATTCGCAAGCTTTGCGCTGGGTCTGACTGAGTGGCCGTTTCGTCAAATCCGTCGAAGATTACCAGTAGGCGACCCGCATCGAGTAGCTTCAGAAAAGCCGGGAAGCTAGCGTTGCGTAAGCCATACGTATTGGACAATGTATTAACGATGATCTCCCGAACGTCAACCTTGCCGGCGTGATCTCGAAGCGATACGAAGAGCGGTATTCGCTGCGACCGCTGTTCGCCTCGCACTACTCTTCGTGCGAGTTCGTAAGTCAGCCATAGGAGGAAAGAGGACTTGCCTGTTCCGAAATCTCCCAGAAGTGTCAACTGATTTCGATCATTAGAGGCGAGCCACTCTTCTACGTACTCTAAAAGGTCAGTGGGAGAACTGCGGGCCCTCAGGGGAACATAGTACTTTAAAAGATTGCAACGTCTCATGATTGCGATGATTGGATCACGCGTGGCGGTTTCTCCAGTTAAGTCATCAAAATGTTCGAAGTCGTCCACGACGCTGTTTAGGTATGAGTGGAGCGGTAGGAGGGATGAAAGTAATTCGTCGAAGGCGATCAACTTTATGCGCCGCGAGAGAGTATAGCGTGCGACCGCGGGGGCGACGCTGTCATCGAATCCCTCGCTGGAAACCAGTAAAGCCCGATCGTACAAACCTTGATTCATTTCGTCAACCGCTTGCTGTACTCCCGCACGAAGATGCTTCCAGCTAACCGGTCGAGCATTCGGCTGGAAGTAAGCCCAAATTGCGTCTCTGTCGCCAAACGGATTGTCGCGCAGTTTCGCGATGACACGTGAATTTTCTGGGCTGCTACCAACTTGACTGTCGAACTCGAATCCGAGCAATTCGCAGAGCTCAACCACAGCCGTGCGAAACTCGCGTTCGTTTCGGTACGCCCTTTCTGTAAGCCAGTGGAGAACTGAATCCTTGAGATCGACTACGTCGTGAAATTGGTTTATCCAGGCGCCACCTTCATGGGGGTTGTTCCGAATGTAGTGGATGAACGTATATACGCTTGGCTCGATGCCGGGCGGGAGCGTGTGGGAGTCTTTGACGGCCGCTAAAGCGGCAGGGTTGGGAGGACATGTAGACCAGATAAGATCACGTACCCAAACTCGGACCTCTATGCCCTTCTCCCTTGCGGTTAAATACTCGGCGAAGGTGATGGATATGGGAGTTCCTTCGAGATCTAACGGTAACGGAAATCCGAGGGAACCTTCAAAGACCGCTCCGTAGCGTGTATGAATGATCAACACGTAGATGTCGCTTTCGGACACGACTTGTAGGCAGTTTTCGGTCGGCGAGTACCCAGGATGAACGGGGAAGTCTGGCGCGTCGCTGGCATAGACGACATAGCCTTGTTCCTGTAACGCCCGCTTGAGCTCTGCTCGCGCGTCGATAAGGTCGAAGCACGTGGAGCTAATGAAGATCCGTTTTGGGCGGCTCATAAAAAGCGAGGAGTCGGAACATCATTTTACCTCAGAGCGGCGGGGAACGTGACGTTGAAGGTTTCTTGCCCTTAAGAACTGCGCCCCAAGGAGAGTCGCAGGAAGGCCCGGAAGGCCCGATCTGGGAAGCTTGGCGGTTCAACGATGACTCCCCTGACAAGCCGTCCGCTGCCGAGCTGGCTTGTTACCGCAGAGGAGGATGGATCAGCGGGATCGCTTCCCGGCGGCCGCGGCGGTACACCTGGAAGTCGGCCAAATCCGTGGTGATCACCGGGTACCGCGGGTGCAGTTCGCTCAGGCGGATCAGGCAAAGATCCGCCAGATCCGGCTGGCGATCCGCGTAGCGCGCCGCCAACTCCGCCAGTCGCGGCATGTGCTCGCTCAACACAAATGCGGACCGCACCAAACCGTCGTGCAACAGCGCCAGAACCAGAGCGCTGTTACCGAGGTGAAACGCGGTTTCGGCCAGCACCGCTTCGCACGTCAAGAGCGGTTCGGTGACGCATTCGGCAATCCCGACCGCCCACTCATGATGGTGGTCTTTCCGGTTGCCGAACGCGACAAGGAAACCGGTGTCCGCGATCGCCTTCATCTGCGAGAGAAGCCTTGGCGCATGGAGAGGCCGCCTGGCCCGGCAATCGCACCGGCCCAGCGCAGAAACGGACGATTGGCGGAGCTTCGGGCTCTCTCAAGTTGCTCTCGAACGATGCGTCCCCTGGGAACACCCGTTTTGCGCGCGGCAAGTTCCAGCCACTCCGCCAGATCCGCCGCCAGCCGGACAGTGGCCTGCCGTCGGACCGGATCACTCCCGTGACGCCCCTCGGGTTGTCAGCAAGCAGGAGGTCCTTGCCGGCATGTGCCAAGTTTGACACAATGAGAATTGATCGACCGCTCCAGGAAGCTCCCGGCGTTCTTCTATGAATCCGCCCCTGGCAACCGGCCCGTGCGGGAGTGGGTATTGGGGTTGTCCCCGGAGGATCGCAAACGGGTCGGCCGGGACATTCAGAAGGTCGAATTCGGCTGGCCGCTCGGCATGCCCTATTGCCGCAGTCTCGGCAGCGGCCTGTGGGAGGTCCGGAGCGACCTGACCGATGGAAAGATCGGGCGAGTGATTTTCTGCGTGGCGCGGGAACGCATGGTGCTGATGCACGGCTTCGTTAAGAAAACGCAGAAGACCCCGGCACGGGATTTGAGACTCGCGCTCAAGCGTATGGAGGAGGTGCTCTGAGATGGCGCGTAAGAAGAAAGGCACGGTTGGTTCGTCTTTCGATGACTTTCTGGCTGAACAGGGCATTCTGCAGGAGTGCGAGGAACAAGCCGTCAAACAGATTCTCGCCGATCAGATCAAAGCCGCCATGGAGAAGGATCGCCTCACCAAGGCGGCCATGGCCATTCGCATGCGAACCAGCCGTAGAGCACTCGACCGTTTGCTCGACCCCACCAACACCAGTGTCACATTGCACACTCTTCAGCGTGCTGCTGTGGCTATCGGCCGCCAGCTCCGGCTGGAACTTGTCTGAAGGCGAATGCCAGCCCGTCCTGATCGCTCCGGCGGGGTGGTTCTTCGGGAGTGGATGCCGCGCCGGCGGCTGCGTCACAGCCGGTCGAACAGCATGTGCAGTCCGTCGCGCACGGCCCCGGCCGCCGTTCCGCTCAGTTTGCCGGTACATTCCACCAGCTCCGCCTTGTCCACCGTGAGGATCTGCGATACGTTCACCACGCTCGCCTTCTGAAGCCCGGCCTCGCCCTTCTTCAGAAGCACGTTGCCCGGCGCCTTCGCCCTGCTCAGATTCGAAATAATCAGGCACACCACGCTCGTCCCAATCGCGCTCTGGTTGAAAACGTCGTTTTGGACGACCACGCACGGATGCCGCTGGGCGGGCGCCGAACCGGTTGCCGGCCCGAGATCGAGCCGGTACACTTGTCCCTGCCGGATCTCGCTCACCAGCGTTCCTTCGCCGTCGTGCGAACCCTGGCCTTCATTCCATTCAGCAGGCGTTTTTCCGCCGGTTCTATGCCGTTCGCATAAACTTCATTGAGCCGAAGCAGCATCCGTTCCCGGCGCTGCCGTTGCAGGAGCTCGCCAACGGCCACCGCGAAGAGCCGGCTGCGGCTCAGCCCCATCAGCCGCGCGGTCTCGTCCGCTTCCTGCAACAGTCGGTCGTCGATGGAGATAGCTGTTTTCACGGTACTACTGGATGTTATACCATGTTTCGCACCATGCGGCGGTACCAGTTTTGAAGGATGAGCCGTGAGACTGTGGCCCGAGCCACCACGCGCGCGAGGGTCTACCGGCGCATCACGCGCGTGACGTTGAACTCCTGGCCGATCTCCTCCAGCGTGTGCTCGCGCTCGCAGCCGATGCCGAAGCGCAGCCGGATCACCTTCTCCTTCTTCGGAGAAAGTGTCTTCAGGATGTTCGCGGCGTCGTCGCGCACGTTGGAATCGATCACGGCGTCCACCGGCGACCCCACCCAGCGGTCCTCAATCAGATCGCCCAGCGCGGATTGGGCAGCAACACATTTGGCATGACGCAGTTCATACAGCCGGGCTATTCGGTTCTTCCGCACAGCGGACTGGAGTACAGCATTGCGTTAGGAACCAGCAATATCTACGGCGACAACCGTTCGGTGGACGGCTACGGTCTCGATGTTGACGTGGTTCTGCCCGAAGTCGATGCATTGAACCCCGAGCAACTCCTCGAACTGGCGCGCGTGGTCGAGGGATACTAATGATCTTCGGGGTTGGGAAACTCGCTCGAACCTTACCGCGCCGCCAGCAAAGCCCGCAAGTGCCGCGCCCGCTCCGGCGACCGCAACTGCCGCAGCGCCCTGGCCTCAATCTGCCGAATCCGCTCGCGGGTGACGTCGAACTCCTGGCCGATCTCCTCCAGCGTGTGCTCGCGCTCGCAGCCGATCCCGAACCTCAGCCGGATCACCTTCTCCTCCTTCGGAGAAAGCGTCTTCAGGATGTTCGCGGTCTCGTCGCGCACGTTGGAGTCGATCACGGCGTCCACCGGCGACCCCACCCAGCGGTCCTCGATCAGGTCGCCCAGCGCGGACTCGCCATCGCGGCCCACCGGCGTCTCCAGCGACACCGGGTCGCGGGAGATGGTCTTCAGCTTCTGGCCTTCTCCACCGGAATGTCCATGCGCCGGCCGGCTCGATCATGGGCGGAAAACTCGTACCGCTCTACAGATCCTCCGGACGCAAGCCCGTGTGCTTCGCGATTTCGGCAAGGATCACCGGTCCGAGTTCCTCTCTATCGTGGTGAGCGAAACGATATTGTGGCCAACCGTCACGGCGCAGCGTCCGATGCGAACCGGAAGTCCTGACTACGCGCCAGCCAATCCTTTGCAAGGCCGCGAGCACTCGCCGCGCTTTGGTGGCGGGCCACTCGCTCATGCGGCCATCGAGAACTGCAGCAGGTCCGCTTCAGGCTTCATCTCGCCGTGCTCGATTTCTTCGGCAATCACGCGGAGCGCAAGAGCCTTGGCCTTCAGCGTCGCTTCCTCCGGAGTCGCCCCGTAGACGGTTACGCCGGGCAATTCCGGGACGTCGCCAATCCAGCGGCCGTCAGTTTCTCTGAGCAACCGGATAGTGAGCTGCATATGTGCCAATCGTAGCACTGCCCCGCCGAGGGGCGAAACGGACATGTGCCGGACCGTGGATCGGCGCTGCCTGAGACGCGAGATCTGTCGTGGCCGCCGGCGGACAGGAGCCGCATTGCGGCGGTTCCTTGTCAAGTGTAATTGACGTCTACCGTGCCGCCAGCAAAGCCCGCAAATGCCGCGCCCGCTCCGGCAACCGCAACTGCCGCAGCGCCTTCGCCTCAATCTGCCGAATCCGCTCCCGGGTGACGTCGAACTCCTGGCCGATCTCCTCCAGCGTGTGCTCGCGCTCGCAGCCGATCCCGAACCTCAGCCGGATCACCTTCTCCTCCTTCGTGGAAAGCGTCTTCAGGATGTTCGCGGTCTCGTCGCGCACGTTGGAGTCGATCTGTATGCGGATTCGAAGGCCCTGTGATGTTGACCGCTGTCCGCCATTGGCGGATAATCGAGACGAGTGGAACTGATCGAGACCTCCGCCTTCACGAGGCGGATCACGGCTCTGCTGAGCGATGAGGAATACGCGGCGTTCCAGTCCAGGCTGGTGGCACATCCCGATCTCGGCGCTGTCATCAGGGGCGGCGGCGGAATCCGCAAGATCCGCGTCGCAGTTAGCGGGAGCGGCAAAAGAGCGGGAGCCCGAATCATCTACTATTGGGCCGTCCGAAAGGACGTCATCCTGTTGCTCTTCGCTTACACGAAGAGCGCGTCCGCTGACCTCACCCCGAAGCAGGTGTCGCAGCTCGCGAGATTAGTGAGAGAGGAGTTCCGGAATGAAAGCGGGAATGTTCGAAGAACTGCTGGAAAGCGTGCGCGAGGGAGGAGCCATTCTCCGCGGCAGCCGAAAGCCGTCGCGCCGGTTCGTTGCCGGGGCTTCGGGAATACGGGCGATCCGCGAGCGAACCAGTCTCTCGCAATCGGAGTTTGCGCGCCTGATCGGCGTCAGCGTGAAGACCCTGCAGAACTGGGAGCAGGACCGGCGCCGTCCAACCGGCCCCGCGGCCACGCTGCTGAAGATTATCGCTTATGAGCCCCAACTGGCGGTGAGGGCGATTCACGGTCCTCAGTGAACGAGAAGTCAGCTATGACTCTGTGGCCCATCGTAACGACGGATTTGTAGCGCCGGCCTCCGATACTCTGGTATCGGAATGTTGCCTCGCAATCAGGGCCGTATGCGTTAATTGGTTCCGGCAATTGTGTCCGGCCGTGCACCTGCACGTAAGGCAAATACTGGGGATGTTCACGTCGCTGGGGACGTTGTGGGTCCCGAATTACGTACGTGACGTTGAGAGCCAATCCATTGCCTATGTTCTGCACGACAAACTGCCCATCATGGCCCCGGACTATCATCGCGCCGATTGCACCGTCTGCCCCGAGAATTGCATCCGCTGGATCGCGGAGCGTGCCCGCCAAAGTCAAACACGGCTTCGCCATGTTCTCAACTTGGGCGAACGCGGCCCTCCGCAACCGCCTTGTCTCAATTGCGTAGCAGATGAGGACAACGAGAGCGGCACATCCGATCAGGAAACTTCCGAATGAGCTCCATGCTTCCATAATGGCAACCTCGGGACGTTCAATAAACGCTCGATGTGCTTATGAAGTCGAGCCCTACCGCGCCGCCAACAGCGCCCGCAAGTGCCGCGCCCGCTCCGGCGACCGCAACTGCCGCAGCGCCTTGGCCTCAATCTGGCGGATGCGCTCGCGGGTGACGTCGAACTCCTGGCCGATCTCCTCCAGCGTGTGCTCGCGCTCGCAGCCGATCCCGAACCTCAGCCGGATCACCTTCTCCTCCTTCGGGGAAAGCGTCTTCAGGATGTTCGCGGTCTCGTCGCGGACGTTGGAGTCGATCACGGCGTCCACCGGCGACCCCACCCAGCGGTCCTCGATCAGGTCGCCCAGCGCGGATTCGCCGTCACGGCCCACCGGCGTCTCCAGCGACACCGGGTCGCGCGAAATGGTCTTCAGCTTCTGGACCTTCTCCACCGGAATGTCCATGCGACGGCCAATTTCTTCGTTTGTAGGAGCACGGCCCAGTTCCTTCTCCAGCTCGCGCGTGGCCCGCAGGAACTTGTTCATGCTCTCGTTCATGTGCACCGGGATGCGGATGGTCCGCGACTGGTCCGCGATGGCGCGGGTGATGGCCTGCCGGATCCACCACGTGGCGTAAGTCGAGAACTTGTAGCCGCGGCGGTACTCGAACTTGTCGGCCGCCCTCATCAGGCCGATGTTGCCCTCCTGAATCAAATCGAGCAGGTGCAGACCGCGATTGACGTACTTCTTGGCCACCGAGACCACCAGGCGGAGGTTGGCCTCCACCAGGTCCTTCTTGGCGCGCTCGGCCTCGGCCTCGCCGTGCCGGATCACCGCCAGGCTGTGCCGCAGTGCGGACAGGGTGGCGTTGGCGGCCGCCTCGCGCTTGCGAATCTCGCGCTTGATCTCGCGGATCCGGTTCTGCGCGGGCGGCGTGGGGCGCTCCTCCAGCTTGCGCATCTCGTTCTCGAGGTGCGACATCTCCTCGGCCACGTGCTCGATCTCGCGCGCGAAGATGCGCCACTTGGGGAGCTGCCACGGAATCCGCCGGATGGTCTGCGACATCTCCACCGCGGCGCGCATCACCTTACCCTGCCAGCGCCGGCGGTTCTTCTTGTTGCTCAGGCCCACCGCGTTCATCTTCTCGGTGAGCTGGAGCTGCTTCTTGTGCAACGCGAGAAGCGCGGCAAACAGCTCCTGCACTTCCTCCTGCCGACTGGTCTGCGCAGGACTGCCTTCCTCCACGTCGCCCAGATCCACGTGATCTTCGATATCCTCGCCCCGCCGAACGGCTTCCGCGATTTCGAGGATCATACGCTGCACCAGAGCCGAGCGGCTGATAGCCTTCTGCATGCGCAGCTTGCCGCGTTCCATGCGCCGGGCCAGATTGACTTCCCCTTCACGGGTCAACAGCGGTACCGCGCCCATTTCGCGCAGATACACCCGTACCGGGTCGTCCGTGTAGATGGACTCTTCCGGCTGCTGGGCCGCAAACTCCTCACCCTCGGGGGCCTCTTCGGCATGGAAGAAATGCCCTTCCTCGTCGAAAGGGATGTTCAGACCCTCGTGGTTTTCTGTTAGGAAGTGATCCTCGAATTGATCCACTAAAAGCTCACCTCACCTGACGGGGGAAAAGGACGGCACGTTGCCGGCCGCAAGTTCTTGTATATGTTATAGTATCGAGGCACACTGCCTCGCCGAAACGGGAGTCCATGCGCCGACGACCGGTCTGGTTGATTATAGCACTGCTTGCCAACAGAAGTTAAGTGCCTATTTAGAAGATGTTTCGGAAGTGTTTTGGTTACATGCGCCTGCCCTGATTCCACGGTCAGGTGATGGCTCCCGGACATGGCCGCATTCATAAGCTCACCTGTCTTTTAGATGCGGCTCAGGGCTTCTTCTGATGCACCAGGTTCCGCAACTCATTGAAGAACGTCTCGACATCCTGAAAGTCGCGATAGACGGAGGCGAATCGCACATAGGCAATCTTGTCCAGATTCGCCAGACGTCCCATCAGGATTTCTCCTATCTGTGTAGTAGGCAACTCCCGGTCCGCACTGTCGACAAGCTTAGCTTCCACCTCATCGACAAGCTCGGCCAGTCTGGCCATACTTACAGGACGTTTTTCGCAGGCTTTTAGTAGCCCGGCCAGGACTTTCTGCCGGTCGAACTTCTCCCGCCGGCCGTCCTTCTTGACCACCATGTAGGGGATCTCGTCGGTGCGCTCATAAGTTGTGAAGCGGCGTTCGCAACTGAGGCACTGGCGGCGGCGGCGGATCACATCGCCTTCGCGGCTCTCCCGCGAGTCAATGACGCGATCCTCCCGGAAACCGCAGAACGGGCAGATCATAGTTGCACGTCCTCGGGCAAATGTCTGAATCTGCTCCAGTTAATTCCCTCGTGAAGAGCCAGGCCGAGTCCGATGGGAACCACCGTCAGGAAACTGACCGCCCAGATGAGCAGGGCCATGCCGGTGGCCGGCTCAATGGGAAGGCCGAAGATCTCGGTCAGGGCGAGCACGGCGGCTACCTGCACGCCGCCCCCGATGCCGGGGATCTGCAGGATGCTCCCGAAGGCAACAACCCCCAGGAAGATCGAGATCTCGGCGAGGTTGAAACGGGAGGTCGCCGGGAACGCCCGAAACAGGCAATAATAACAACCGAAGATGAGCGCCCATTCCAGCACGGTGTATAGAGATATAAGAACTACATATGTAGTGTTAGAGGTGGACTGCATCCCGTCCAGGAACGCGCTGAACAGGCGCTCGACGCGTGGGCGAAAGCGCTCCGGCAGCACCCGGCTCAGCCAGCCCGCCCACCTCCGCGCCACGTGCGAGTACTTGCCGAAGCCAACCAGAAGCACAATGCAGATGGCGGCGATGACGCCCACCACCCATCCGCCCGTCCGGAACAGTTGGGCGAGGCCGTGTTTCAGGGGCAGGGTCGCCCACGGAACCCTCGCCAGAGCGAAACCGAAGATCGCCAGCACCATGAGAAGGTCGTAGATGCGCTCCAGCACCCACGCAGCCACCTGGGAAGGAAACGGCACCCGTTCCTTCTGGGCGATAAGATAGGGGCGGACCAGTTCGCCGGCCCGGCCCAGCAGCACGATGGCGGTGAAGCCGATGAGCGTGGCCGACAGCACCCGGACGATGCTGGCCCGGGGCTGGATGGGCCGCAACATCACCTCCCAGCGCAGAGCGCGGCCATAGTAGGTGGCAAGGATGAGAACAACGGAAAGAGTAAGCCAGTATACATCAAGCCCGCGAAAGGCATGTGCGAACTCACCCCAATGAAAGCTGCTGCCCCGCCACCGCCACAAAGCGATGCCGGCGACGGCGGCGATGACGGCCAGCGCCGCCAGCAGCCTGCGATTCCTGCTTCCGATGGATCCTATGATGCCCTCCCGGCCGTATTCCCGCCCCACCCCGGCATCGCGCCACCGGTGGCCGGATGCTACTGGCCCGGCGTGGTATGGCGCTCACCGATTGGCCATTCCGAGGAGCGGGTGCGGCGTATAGAATGGTAAGTCCTGGAACACAGTAACGTTGTTTTCGGCGAACTTCTTATGATAGTTCCTCGTTGTACTGAGTGGAAGCGGGAATCGGTGTTACCGATACCGCGGAACCGGCGGGATGGCGGCACGGTCCGGATTCGGGACCTGCGGTCTTCGCGGCGCCGCGGCGCTTTCGACGAGGAGCATGGCCCCCATGGCGACGGCTGCACAACTCGCGGTACCCCAGGCGAAATGGACCTGGGCGCCGCCCGGTGCATGCACGGACGGGAACAGGCGTAACGGCGTGGACGCGGACGCGCAACTCGTGGAACGGTGCCTCGGCGGCGACCAGACGGCCTGGGAAGACCTGGTGCGCCTGCACACGCGCCGCGTATATTCGATCTGCTATCGCTTCACCGGCCGCGATTCGGAGTCCCAGGATCTTTCGCAGGAAGTGTTCCTGCGCATCTTCCGCAACCTGCGCAGCTTCCGCTCCGGGGAGGGGTCGTTCGTGGTGTGGCTGGCCCGGCTCACGCGCAACCTGCTCATCGATCACTATCGCCGCACGCGCGCCGAGCGCACCACGGATTCCATCGAGGATCAGCTCCCCGTGCTCGAGGAGAAGACCGTGTCTCTGGGCCACGCCGACAGCGTGCTGGCCGGGCGCGAGGCCAGCGAGGTGCTGCAGAGGGCCTTGCGCCGGCTGTCGCCGGAGTTGCGGGAGACGGTGATTCTGCGCGATCTCGAAGAGATGGAATACCGGGAGATCGCCCAGGTGTTGAACGTGCCCGAGGGGACCGTGAAATCGCGCCTGAACCGCGGGCGCGCGGAACTGGCCAGAGTGCTGAAGAGGCAGAAGGTGGCCTTATGAACTGCGCCGATTTCGAAATCCTTCTGTGCGACTATCTCGACGGCACGCTCGACCAGGAACGCCGGCGCGATCTGGAGCGGCACATCGAGGTCTGCCCCTTGTGCGCGGAGCTGGCCGCCGATGTGCGCAGCGCGGTGAGCCTGGTGGAGAGGGCCGCGGCCGTGGAGCCGCCCGCGGAATTGCTGACGCGGATTCTGCACATCATCCCCGGGAACAACGCCGCGGGGAAACGGCCGTGGTGGCGGCGGCGCTGGATCGAGCCTGTTCTGCAGCCGCGCTATGCCATGGGCATGGCCATGACGGTGCTTTCGTTCTCCATGCTGGCGCGCTTTGCCGGCATCGAGCCGCGGCAGTTGAAGCCGTCGGATCTGGACCCGGTGAAGATCTGGATGGCGGTAGACGACCGCGCGCACCGCGCCTGGGACAAGACCGTGAAGTATTACGAAAACCTGAAGCTGGTGATCGAGGTCCAGAGCCGGCTGAAGGAGTGGACCGAACAGGATTCCAACCCACCGGCGAAGAAAGCGGACGCCGGCGGAAATCAGACGAAGGGCGCCCCGGGCAACGCTGCGGCGGGGCGGAGTGAACGAAAATGAACTGCGCAATCCATACCGAAACAGAAGCGACAGGATATTGTCGCGCGTGCGGGAAGCCGCTTTGCCCCGCGTGCCAGTACACGGCACAGGGGACGCTCTACTGCGCCGAACACGCACCGGCGCAATCGGCCACGGCGCAAGCCGCGGCGGGGGCCACGGCCGGTCCGGGACCTGCCGCTCCAGGGGCAGCCCAGCCGCCCCCGAGAGCCCAGGAGTGGTCTCCGTATAACGCTCCGGCGCCCCCGCCGCGGCTGCCCGAAGGCGCGCCGTCGCCCGGCCTCGCGTTCGTGCTGGGCCTGATCCCCGGGGTCGGCGCCATCTATAACAGCCAGTATGTGAAGGGGCTGGTGCACGTGGTGATCTTCGCCATGATCATCAGCATCCTGAGCTCCGACGCCGCTCCCGGCTTCGAGGTGCTGTTCAGCCTGATGATCCCGGCGTGGATCATTTACCAGGCCTTCGAGGCCTATCACACCGCCCGAAGGCGGCTGTACGGTTACAGCGTGGACGAATTCTCGGGCCTGGTCCCCTCGGGGCGCAAGCGCGGATTCCCCGCCGGCCCGGTGCTGTTGATGGCCATCGGCGTGCTGTTTCTGTTGAACACCATGGACCTGTTGCGCATCAGCCAGATTGCGCGCTACTGGCCGCTGCTGCTGATCGCGCTGGGCGCCTACCTGCTCTACGAGCGGATCGTGCCGTCCGGTGGGGGCAACGGAGCGGAGGAACGGAAATGAGCTACTACGGCGGCGCGACGGTCATGCAGGCGGCCCGCGGGCCGCTGCTGCTGATTACGCTGGGTGTTCTTCTGGCGGTGGATCACATCGGTCCATTCCCGTTCTGGCGCACCTGGCCGGTTCTGATTATCGTGTTCGGTCTGTTGAAGCTGCTGGAGCGGGCGATGCGGCCCGAAGAGCCGCCCGACCCGCAGCATCCGGCGGGAGGCGTGTCATGAGGCGAGGTTCGGTAATCGGTCCGCTGATATTGATTGCCATCGGCGCATTGTTCCTCACACGGAGCCTGTGGCCGGAAATCCCCCTCTGGGACCTGCTGGCGACGTGGTGGCCGTTCCTGCTGATTGGCTGGGGGGTGTTGCGGCTGCTGGAGATCGCGGTGCAGTCCGCGGGCGACAAACCGCTGTCTTCGAATGGCATCTCCGGCGGAGAGTGGGTGCTGATCGTATTCATCTGCATCATCGGCTCCACGGCATGGGCGGCGCATCGGCACAGTTGGTGGACCGGGGCGCCCTGGCGCGGCATTGTCGCCGACATGGGCGAGAACTACGAATACGGGCTGCAGCCGGCAACCGCAACCGCCGGCAAATCGCCACGAGTGGTGATTGAGGCGTTCCGCGGCAACGCGCGCATTACCGGCGTCGACGATTCGGCCGTGAAAGTGGAGGGCCGGAAGTCCATTCGCTCGCTGTCGCAGAAGGAAGCCGACGACGCCAACAAACAGACGCCGCTGGAGGTTCTGAACAACGGCGGCCAGATCGTCGTGCGCACGAATCAGGACAAGGCCAACGGCCGCCTCAAGCTGAGCGAGGATCTGGAGATTGCGGTGCCCAAAGGCGCCACCATCGAGGCGCACGGGCTCTACGGCGACTTCGACGTGAACGACGTCGACGGCGGCGTCGACATCGTCAGCGACAATGCCGGCGTGCGGTTGCAGAACATCGGCGGCGACGTGCGCGTGCAGTTGGACAGGAGCGACGTGGTGCGGGCCGTCGGGGTGAAGGGGAAGGTGGAGCTGCGGGCATCGCGCGGCGACGACGTGGAACTGGACAACATCGGCGGCGCGGTGACGGCCAGCGGTACGTGGTCCGGCGAAGTGGAGCTTCGCAGCCTGGCCCAGGCGGTGAAGTTCGAGGGCTCCAATTTCGAGTTCGACGCCGCGAAGGTCCCCGGGCAGGTGCGCTTGTCGGGAAGCGATCTCACCGGGAACACGGTGGTGGGACCGATTCGCGTGAGCGCCCAGGCACGGGACATCCAGTTGACCGATTTCTCCCAGGGACTCGACCTGGACGTAGATCGCGGGGACGTGGAGCTGCGGCCGGCTAAGTCGGGCGTGTCCAAGATGGAGGTGCGGGTGCGAAGCGGCGACGTCGACCTGGCGCTGCCCCCCCAGGCGAAATTCGACCTGAAGGCCAGCACGGATCGCGGCGAGCTGCGCAACGAGTTCGGCGCGCCGCTGGAGGTACACGAGGCCGAGGGCGGCAACAGCGGCACCATCGCCGGAACGGCCGGCAACGGGCCCGAGGTGCGCATCACCACCGACCGCGGCACGGTGACCGTCCGCAAGGCCGGTGCCGAGGAGAAGGCCACGGCGAAATCCGGGGAGCCGGAAGCGAATTAGGGTGACGTACACCTCATTTCCTAATTACCCGAAAATTCGGAAATGAGGTGTACGTCACCGAATTTGGTGGAGGCGGCGGGAGTCGAACCCGCGTCCGAAAAAGCCCGCCGTGAAAAGACTACGTGCGTGTCCGGTTCGTGGTTGTCGGCTGCCACCTCGAGAACCGGCGAAGTGAGCGGCAGCTTAGCCCGATTGTCGTCAGCCTGCTGCTCCGAGCAGAAGCCCTCGGCCCAAGCCTGTGAAATGACGCCCGTAGATGGAGTACAGGCCCCCCACCCGGGGCGGCCACCTAATTAATTAGGCAGCGTAAGCAAACTGCTGGTTATTGGCAGTTGTTGGTTTCCGATCGTTTTACGGGAGCTCGGAACCCGGCACGCCTTCCCACAACGATTCAATCCCGTCGAATCCGTTGCGCCCCCTTTCAACCAATTCGATGATAGCACCACCCCGCCCGATTCCGGTCCGGTAGAATGCGGACAACGGACTTCTCATGAAAAAGACCATTGCTTTCCTGCTGCTTGTGGCGGCCACCGTCGCGTGGGCCGATCCGCCGGCCACCGTTCCACTCCCCAATCCCGATACGAAAGGGGGCATGCCGCTAATGCAGGCCCTGAGCGCGCGCCGGAGCGGGCGGGAGTTTGGCGATCGGAAACTCTCCATCGAGACCCTCGCGAACCTGCTGTGGGCCGCCGACGGCGTCAACCGCCCGGACGGCAAACGGACCGCGCCTTCCGCCATGAACTGGCAGACCGTGGACATCTACGCCGTGTTGCCCGAGGGCGCGTACCTCTACAACGCCAAAGAGCGCCGTCTGGAGCAGGTGGCCACCGGCGACCTGCGCGCGGCGACGGGCCTGCAACCGTTCGTAGCGCAGGCGCCGCTCGACCTGGTGTATGTGTCGGACTATGCGAAGATGCACGGCACGGCGGACTCGGACAGAATTCTCTTTGCGGGCGCCGAGACCGGCTTCATCGGACAGAACGTGTATCTGTATTGCGCCTCGGAAGGGCTCGTCACGGTGATCCGCGCCATGGTGAATCGGGACGCGCTGGCGAAGGCGTTGAAGCTGCGGCCGGATCAGAAGATCACGCTCTCGCAGACGGTGGGGTACCCGAAGCGCTGATTCGGGGCCGAAGTTCGGACGCGACGCGCTCCATTACATCGCCCCACTCGCCCGGGCGCTTCTGCCGGAAGATCCTCATGGAGGGGTACCAGGGCGTGTCCTCGCGATCCAGCATCCAGCGCCAGTCGGATGCATACGCCAACAGCAGCCACACAGGTTTGCCCAGCGAACCGGCCAGGTGCGCCACCGCCGTATCCGCGGCGATTACCAGGTCCAGGCCGGCAATGACCGCCGCCGTCTCGCCGAAGTCCGTCAGGTCCTCCGCCAAGTTCACGATGCCGCCGGGAGTGTCGGCCGCGGCGGGCCCCACCTGCAAACTCCAGCACTGAATCCCGGACAGGCGGGTGAGTGGCAGGAGGTGATGGGCGGGCAGCGAACGCGCCCCATCGTTGTAGTTCTTCGGATTCCCCGCCCAGACCACACCGACAGCCGTCCGCCCCGTTCGCAACCGCCCGGCCCATTTGGCCTGCAGCGCCGCGGGAATGGAAAAGCGGGCCGGCGGGGGAATCGAATCCAGCTCCGTGCCAAACCGCCCGGGCAGGCTCATCAGAGGGCACTGCACGTCGAACCGCGAGCCTGCGGAGAGCGCATTGACGATCCGGTATCCGCCATCCAGCCAACCGAGCAGACGCTCCAGGTGAGGAAGGACTTCAACAGTCACCTCGCCACCCGCGTCCCGCACCAGCGGCGCATAGCGAACGAACTGGATGGCATCCCCGGCACCCTGCTCGCCATGAATCAGAATGCGGCGCCCGTCGAGCGGCTCCCCTTGCCACAACGGCTGCGGGAATTCGCGCCGCTGCTCCGCAAACTGCCGCACCTGCCAGCGCCACTCGTACTCGTGAAACCCTTCGCGCAGCCGCCCCGCGCGCAACAGCGTCAGGGCCAGGTTGTAGTGCGTCGCGGGATGGTTCGGCCGAGCCGCGCAAGCCCGGCGCAAGTACTGCTCGGCGCGCGCCAGGTCGCCGCTGTCCCGGCAAACCACGCCCAGGTTTGACAGCAGCCCCGGGTGGTCCGGCAGGCGCGGCTCCAAGGCATGCAGGCAATCGAGCGCTTCGCCGTACCGGCCCTGGCCGTGCAGCATGATGGCCCGATCCCACAAGGTTTTTATTTCGGTGGAAGTTTCCATGCAGCGGAAGCCGGAAACTTCATGGTAGCCCGCGCGCTGCGGAAACCGTATGTCACGCGGGAACTCGCAGGAGAGGGCTCGCTGAGGTCTCATCTCTGGGACGGGACTTCCGGATTCCCCTGTGCCCGTTTAGTTCTACCGGTCGCGCGTTACTGGTCAAGTTGACGTGACTGGGATTTCGCGGGATTAAAGCCCCGGAACGTGCGATTTGCCAGTTGTTAAGAGTAAATGGAGGTGGTAAAGGCGTCCACATGGAACGGAGTCAAGCTTGGGTGGAGACGCGATATCGAGCGAAGCAACTGGCCATCGTTGGTTATGAACGCATCGCAGTACGAGGCCTCGACCACGTGGCGATAGTCGTCCACCTTATCGACTGACGGGGCGCGACCGTCCTTGATGCATATGAACATGACATTGCACCAGAAGTAAACGGTCGTGCGAATAGCCGGGTAGAGGTTGATCTCCGCCGCAATCGCATCGGCCTGGTCAATGGACAGACTCAATCCGGGAAGGCATGCCACGAAGCGGGGGAGATCACCTCGGAAGAAGTCCTCAAACTGCCCGAAGGTGCCGAAGCGCGGCACATCCACAGGAGAGTCCCGTCGAAGCTCCTTCACCACCGCGAGACACTTCTCCATCGCGGTCGGCCACTCCTCGAACTTCACTTTCCGCCGGTCTTGTACCAGTTCTAACAGCCGAAGATTGATGCGACCGTCAGCTAGCTCGCCTACCTCGTTTCGGACGAAGGCCTCTTGTGCGTCACTTGGGTGCGGGTTTACGGGCGTACCGTCCCTGAGCAGTCGGGTCTCCTGCTCATACAGGTCAGATGGATCAGCGAGGAACCGGGGCTGAAGCTCCCGAATGACCTCAAAGAGCGCTACGGCCGCATCACCACGGTCTGAGAGAATTGGCTGAGCACATTCGTTGATTGTGAGTGTTCCGACACAGGCAGTCAGGCCACGATTCTCAAGCTGCGACCGAATCGCCGAGACGGGCACCCTCCTCTTTACGACGAAATCAAGGGCGCTCGTTTCGAAATAGGCTCGTGTCGTCACGCGATCTGTTCTGTTTTTTCCCTCGGCGACGGCGGGCATTTACTGAGGGTTCGCGAGAACCACCTTGCTTCAGCCTACCATGTCACTTGTTGGTGCAAAACAGATCCCGTGACTCGCCGTCCACGGAAATCCCATGAGCGTGTAGTCGCCATTGCGGACTTGTGCGACCAATCCCGAGACGGCGATTTGAGAAGTGCCGGGGTGCCATTCCCTGAGTGAACCGTATCCCGCTTACCCTGCCGCGGCGGCCCAGTTGCGGCGCTCGACGATCATGTGCGGCTCGTAGCCCGTCCCGGTGGCGAGGCGCTTGCGCTCGCGCTTCGCGGCCCACAGCATCAGCGGTCCGACAATGGCCGAGGCGAGGCGCGCGTCCAGACCCGATTCCCGGAAAATGTCCTTGCGCAGCTCGCGGATGCGCCGGCTCACCGCTTCGTTCGTGTCCCTCAGCCGGCGTTCCATGGCCCACAGCATGCCGGTGTAGGCGTGGCGCAGGCTGGAAAGCTCGCGCGCGAAGCGTTCCCGCACGCGCAGATCGGGATAGCTGCGGTACCGTTTCCAGCCCTCGAAGGTGGTGCGGCAGATGCGGAACAAGCTGGGCCCGTTCAGTTCGAAGTCGCGCAGGAAGGCCAGGTCGAGATACCGTTTGGAAGCCTCGCGCGAGATGGCCGCGTGCTCGAAGTTGAACTTGTCCTGGCCGTGAATATCGGCCAGATCCACGTCGAGCAGGCGTCCCTCGGACTGGATCTGCTGGTACAGCGGCGTGCCCGGCACGGGCGTGTACAGCATGAACTGATGAAAGTCGGTGTCGTGGGAAATCGCGTAGTCGATCTCCTGGCGGATGTTCTCGGGGGTGTGATGTTCGAGCCCGATGATGGTGGAGCCGAGCAGCTTGATGCCGTGCTCGCGCAACTCGCGGGTGAGCGAAATCGTGTCGGCGCCCTGCAGCTTGGCGTAGTCCGACTGCGGCGATTCCAGCCCCAGCCACAGCCAGGAAACACCCAGTTGCACCAGCTCGTCCATGCTGTACTTGCGAATCGCGTTGGCCGAGGAGAACACGTACAGGTCCCAGCTCTTCCCGCCCTCCCTCATGCGCTCCAGCAACTGCAGGGCGCGCTTGCGCTGCAGCAGGAAGTTCTCGTCCATGATGAAGAACGAGTGCACCTTCAGCCGCTCTTCCTGGCCGCACATGATGTCGTACAGCTCGTCGCCGGTTTCGAAAAAGTTGTGAGACTTCCCCTTGCCGCCAAAGAACGACGAAGTGGTGCAGAAGTTGCAGCCCATGGGGCAGCCCACCGACGGGATCACCGTAGCGGCCGGTGAGTGCAGCTTGTAGGGAATGTGCATGCCCATGATGCGATGCCCGAAGCCGGAGACGATATCCGGGTGCTTCACCGGTGCGTCCGGGTCCTGGCCGAGGTAGCGGCGCATCCAGGAAATGCCTTCGCCCTTCACGATGTGATCGGCGTCGATCATGGTCTCGATGTCCGGGATAGCGGCGACGTGGCCGCCCACGACGATGACCGAATCGGGCGACAGTTCCCGCACCATGCGGCACATCTCGCGCACTTTGCCGACGTTGACGATGATGCCCGAAATGCCTACGACATCGTAGTGATGCGACGTCAGTTCGGCGGCGAACTGCTTTCGCGTGGGGAAATCCAGCAGCGTCGATGGGTTGGCGAGGTTCTGCTGGATCATCATGAGCCCCCAGGAGCGGTGGAACATGCGAATGGAGAACTCGCCCTGCATGCGCGTGACCTGATTGTGATACAGCTCCATGGGATTGATGGAGCGGCTGCCGAACTCGTCGTTCTGGGCATAGGGGCCGAAGACGCTGCTGAACAGAACGCCAGCGTTCGGACCGTTGGGATGGGATTGCATTCCGTGCTCGGTCAGCCCCAAACTAACACGCGTGCCGCGCGCCGCATGTCATAGTTCGGTAATAATTCCCGCGCGGCAAGAATCTCAGCGAACTCGGGCGAGGACGTTGCGGATCGCATCAGCGATGCGGCCGCCGGAATCTTCCACCGGGCCCGCGAACCCGTTCGCGTTCTTCAGGACCACGACGCCCGCCGGCAGGTCCGCCTGAGGTTCTCCAGCCAGCGCGAGGATGGTGATAGTTCGGCCGAATCGAATGGCCTGCACGGGATAGGAGGGCCTCGACAACCCGAGGTCAATGTTCGTATACGCGGCGCGTATGCGGCCGGTGAGAACGCGCTCGGACGTGCCGGGCAGCACCTGCGCTTCGGTGACGCGCGCGGGCGCGAGGTTGCGGAGTGCGTCGCGGGCAGCGGTGTACAACCGGTCGGTGATGGCAACTGCGGAATCGCCGATGCGTCCGCCAGGCCCACCGAGAAACAAGAGCGAGGATCGCCCCACGCCGAAGTCCTTCTCCAGCCGCGCGGAGGCGACGTCGACAATGGGCGGCGCCAGCGTGCCCTCGGCCGTTATCAGAATGGCGAGCCCGCCCTTGTTGTCGGACACCGCAATCGCGCGTACGGAGCAATTCGGTGACGGGCACCGAAATTCCGCAACACCGAGTGACATGTCCTGAGTGGGTTCCCGGTACGGAAATTCGGTGCCCGTCACCGAATTGAACAACAATGCCGCGACGGCGAACATCATGGGTTCAGATCGAGCAGACCTTCGGGCGGGTCGATCACGATGCGCTTGCGGGCCGGATCGATCTCACGGCAGATCGCCCGGGCGAAGGGGATCAGAATCGGCGAGCCGGCCAGCTCCAGCAACGGCGGGCCGCCGGGCTCCTGCCAGCCGGAAACCGTGCCAATGCTGCGCCCGCTGGCGCGGTCGAACACCTCGCAGCCGACCAGATCGGACAGATAGAACTCGTCGTCGGGCAGCGGCGCGCGCTCTAAAACGGGGACGTTCACCTCCGTCCCCGAGATTGCTTCGGCCTGCGACCGGGTATCGATTCCGCGGAACTTCAGGATGAGCCGGTCGCCATGCCACCAGACGCGCTCCACCTCCAGCTCAGTGCCGTTCACCAGCACCCGCTTGAGGCGATCGAAACGCTCCCGGCGGTCGTTCAGCGGAATGGCCACCAGTTCGCCCTTGATGCCGCGCGCGCGGACAAGACGGGCCACCGCAACCAGTTCCGTATTCAATCCAGGATTTCGAGTTGGAAGCGCCGGTTGAGCTTCATGCCGGCCGCCCCGAGCAGCGTGCGGATGGAGCGGGCCGTGCGGCCCTGCTTGCCGATGACCTTGCCAATGTCGCTCGGCGCGACGCGTAGTTCGAGAACCGTCACCTGCTCGCCCTGGACCTCTTCCACGCGGACTTCGTCGGGGAGGTCCACCAGAGCGCGCGCAATGTCTTCCACCAACTGCTTCATGGATGCCAAACGAATGGACGTCTTCAGGCCTCAACCGTTTCAGGGGCCATTTCCGGAATCGGCGCCGGGTTGTTCTTCAGCAAGCGGCTCACGGTATCCGACGGCTGCGCGCCGTTCTTCAACCAGTGTTGAATGCGGTCGTGGTCGAGCTTTACGGTTGCCGGCGAGGTCACCGGGTTATAGTGGCCCACCACCTCGACAGAGCGGCTGTCGCGCGCCCGTTCCTTATCAATCACCACCACGCGGTATGACGGCTTCTTCTTGCCGCCAACGCGGGTCAGACGAATCATCAGCATTGAACTTCTCGAATCTCCTAATCTCTATGAAACCACACAAGATGGCCGCGCCACCAGCACCTACTGCGGAAACCCCGGGAATCCGGGCGGTAACTTCATCTTTCCCAGACGTTTGCCGAGGAACGACCCGCCCGAGATGCTCTTCATCATCTTACGCGCCTGGGCGTACTGTTTCAGCAGCGAGTTCACTTCCTGCACCGATGTCCCGCTGCCTCTGGCGATCCGCCGCCGCCGCGCGCCGTTGATGATCATGTGGTTGTCGCGCTCGTGCGGGGTCATGGAGTCGATGATGGCCACGATGTGGGTGATTTCCTTCTCGTCCACCTTGACGTCCTTCAGGCCCTTCAGCGGGCCCATCTGCGGCATCATGCCCAGCAGCCCCTGCAGCGGGCCGAGTTTGCGGATCTGCTTGATCTGATCGCGGAAATCTTCCAGCGTGAACTCGTTGTCGATGAGCTTGCGCTGCATCTCCTCGGCCTTTTTCTGGTCGATGGACTCTTCCACCTTCTCGATGAAGGAGAGCATGTCGCCCATGCCGAGGATGCGCTGGGCGACGCGGTCGGGGTGGAAGGGCTCGATGGCGTCGAACTTCTCGCCGGTGCCGACGAACTTGAGCGGCTGCTCGGTGATGGTGCGGATGGAGAGGGCTGCGCCGCCGCGCGCGTCGCCGTCCATCTTGGTGAGGACCACGCCGGTGATGCCGAGCTGCTTTTGGAATTCGCCGGCGGACTTCACCGCGTCCTGGCCGGTCATGGCGTCGGCGACGAACAGGATTTCGGTGGGGTGGAGCGCTTCCTTCAACTGGCGCAGCTCGGTCATTAGCTGCTCGTCGATGTGCAGGCGTCCGGCGGTGTCCACCAGCACCACGTCGCGGCCGGTCTGCATGGCTTCGCGGCGGGCGGCGCGGGCGAGATCGAGCGGCGCGGTCTCCTCCGGTTTTCCTTCGTAGAGGGGCAGCTTCAGATCGCGCGCGATGACGGCGAGCTGGTGGCGCGCGGCGGGGCGGTAGACGTCCACCGAGACCATCATGGGGCTGTGGCCGTTTTTGGAAAGATAGCGGGCGATTTTGCCGGTGCTGGTGGTTTTGCCGGAGCCCTGCAGGCCGACGATCAGGATGACCGTGGGCGGCTCGTTGGCGAAGCGGAGCTTGGAGGCGTGGCTGCCGAGGATTTTGATGAGCTCGTCGCGGACAATTTTGATGACCTGCTGGGTGGGGGAGAGGGCGGTGAGCACCTCTTCGCCCATGGCCTTCTGGCGGATGGCCTCGATGAGCTGCTTGACGACGCGGAAGTGGACGTCGGCTTCGAGCAGGGCCACGCGGATCTCGCGCAGGGCCGCTTCCATGTTTTCGGCGGTCAGCCGGCCTTCGCCGCGCAGGTTCTTGAAGACGCGCTGGAGCTTTTCCGAGAGGTTGTCGAACATGGTTACCGGGGGGCAGTCACCATTATACGGGGCGGGAGTGGGTGGGTCGGAGGGCGACTGCTTGCCCCGAATTGGGTTCGTTTCGGCGTGCAGGATTCCCGGTTGTCCGCGGGATGCTGAAAAGACAGTTTCAGCCACGAATGAACACGGATTAACGCCGATAAGTCATTTGTTGTCATCGGCGGCCAACTTGTTTCCCGCATCCTGAGCGGCTCCGACTGCACCGTCATTGCGGGAGTTTGCGGGCGCCCGGAATTGGGTTCGTTTCGTCGTGCGGGGTTTGCTGGTGGTCCGGGGAGTCGAACCGCGTTGCCACCGACGGAGGCTCGTGGGCGAGCCGGAATTGGGTTCGTTTTGTAATACAGGGCCCGTGTGTCGTAGCTGGCTCGAGGCTTTTTCCGGGCGCGCGAGGATGTGTGCGTCTCTGAACATGACGCATCGACGGTAGCACGGGCGGGCGGAGTGTCCGGCGATGATTGAAGGAACAGGTGTTTAAGTTGTTGCGAACGTCAACCGTGTCCAAGCAGGGCCGGAGATGAGCGCCACCTCTGCGGGAAGTTCACGGATGCGAGTTCCGCCCCAGGTAGATGTTTCGGTGCTGTTGTCCCGGATGTGGATTCCCTTTCGGTGAAGGGCGTTTCGAAGGTGACGCTCCTCTCTGTAGACGGCCGCCTCCGTTGGGCCTCGCCAGGGACGCTGCCTGCAGTTCCACCTTGCATCCAAGCGCAAAGGCGAGGTCGGCGAACGTATGAAGTGTCATGTTCCGGCTGCCACTGAGAAGCTGGGTAACGTATGCCTTGCTCTTGCCGATTCGTTTCGCCAGCTCAGCCTTGTTCACCTGCCGTTCCTTCAGCAAAGTCGCAATCAGCTCGGCCGCTTCAATAGCAAGCGATTCCTGTTCGAAGATGCGGCGCCGTTCCGCGTCCTGAATGAACTCTTGAAGCCTGGTTTTCACAATGTCCGCCGTTTCTCTCAAAATCAGACCTTATGCCTTGCTGGCGCATCTGCCATAAGTGCATCTTCGCCCCTGATGCGTTCTGCCCGAGCGATCTCAGTGGGCGGTATGGGACCTTTCTTCTTAATAAATCCGTGCGTGATTACCCATGTATCGCCAACACGGAAACAAGGCATCCTAAGCTGAAAGTCCTTAAACTCACAAAACTCCGTGCCCTCGAGAGGCTTGAATTTCTGGTCGTTGTTGATCCATCCGCGATCGCCGAGCAGCTTGAACAACTTGAGCAATCGCGCCTTGTCGCGATCCGAGCGCTCTTCGAAGAACTCCAGACCGGGAGCGCCCGTACGCGTGACCGCGAACGCCACAACGGACACGGTTCCCCTGTGCGCAATGGGCCTTTCCATCCACGATCCTACGTTAACATATAAGTTAACTCGGGGCAAGCCCTTTCTTCGTAAGAAGTGGCCCCGGACGTCCTCTGACCCCAACGGCTTGGCGAGTAGGAGTTCATCGCAATTTCGGGGATCTTAACGGAAGGTCGATCCGAATCAGGACGACTTCACCGGGTTCGAGTGTCATGGATCAGCGATTCGTAGACCGAGTCGTCGACAGCATACGCCGCCTCGAACCGTCGCCGCCCCGCTGCATGCCAGGCGGCATCGTCCTCCGAGTCGCCCCACTGGAGTACGACCTTAATCTGTTCTCCCGGCGGAACCAGCGCTGCGATGTCAGGCGGAACGGCAATCTGCCCGTTCGGCGCAAGTTTCCCGCTAAAGTCGGCGGTCTTCATCTCGATCTCTTTATGTATAATCTCACGTGCACGGGCCGGCCTTCGCATGCTCTGCCTGCACGACAACCATCAGGTATCCAGTCCGGTTAACCATATGGTATCTACTGTGCTTTAGTCAGGAGAGCGCCCATGCCGCGGTATCGAGTTCTGGTCCCCTACCCCGCCGAAGTCATTGCCGAGATCGACAAGATCGTCGCGCACGGGAAGCGGACCGCGTTTCTCGTCGAGTTGGCGAAGCGCGAGCTCAAACGGCGGCGGCTGCTCGAGCTGTTTGAGAGAACCGAGCCCATCTGGAAGCCGGAAGATCATCCCGAGATCGACGATGCCGGACCAACATCCTCGTTCTCGCTCTGCGTCGAAAGCTTGGCAAGTGGGAGCTGTTGAGAGGACTGGTAGCCGCCGGGGCGACTCTGTGCGGCTCCGCGATCACCATCGGCGAAGTGTACGCGGGCATGCGACCCCACGAGAGGGCTGCGACGGAGGCGCTGCTGGCGGAGCTCGACTGCTACGACGTGACCACCAAGATCGCGCGCAACGCCGGCCTGCTCAGGAACGAGTGGAAGTCCAAAGGGCAAACGCTCGCGCTGGGTGACACTTTCATCGCCGCGACGGCCATTGTGCACCGCCTCATCCTGCTCACAGATAATCGGAAGGACTTCCCGATGCCCGAGATCAGTCTCTATCCACTGCCATGAGCGTTGCCCGGCACGCTGGTCAGGGGAGTGAGAACTTCGTCGTCAACGCGCCGGAGCTTTTCCGGGAGGTTGCCGAACATGAGCCGGTCGGGGACGCCGGAGGGCGATAGTCATAGTATAGGGGGTGGGTGGAATTCGGTTCACAAGGAAGCCGTTTCCGTCGGGATTATCTGAAAACGCTGGAGTGACCTGGCGCCGCGTCATCGTGCTCGCGCTCGCTGCCTGCGGCGTTGCCGGATGCCAGACGGCGCAGAATGTTCTGGTTCTCGTCAACGAATCGTCGGCTTCGTCTCGCGCGATCGCCGAATACTACGTGCAGCGCCGCGGAATCCCTCTCGCCCACGTCTGCCGCCTGCCCATGCCGGTGAGCGAGACGATTACGCGTGCCCAATACGACGGCGCCATCGCCGGACCGCTCGGCGTCTTTCTCAAATCGCACGGCCTGGTGGAAAAGATTCTGTACATCGTGACGACATCGGATGTACCGTTGCGCATCGACGGCAGCGGCGGACAGGGTGGAGACACCGCTTCGGTGGATTCCGAACTCGCGGCGTTCTATCAGGACCTGCACGGGCACCCTCACCCGCTGCCAGGGCCGCTGGCCAATCCCTTCTTCGCCCGGCGCGAGGCCGTGTTCCGGCACCCCGATTTCCCCATGTATCTCGCGACGCGGCTCACCGGCTACGATTTTCCGGATGTGCGCGGCATCATCGACCGCGCGCTGCGGGCGAAGAACCGGGGACGCTTCGTAATCGACCTGAAGTCTTCCGACGACGCGCCGGGCAACAACTGGCTGCGCACCGCGGCGGTGATTCTTCCCGCCAGCCGGGTGGTTTTCGACGAATCCGAGCGCGTGCTCATCAACCAGAGCGACGTGATCGCCTATGCTTCGTGGGGCTCCAACGATCCGCACCGTAAGCGGCGCGATCTCGGATTCCACTGGCTGCCCGGCGCGATTGTTACTGAGTACGTGTCCACCAACGCACGCACTTTCCGCGAGCCGCCGGCCTCGTGGACGCTGGGCACCTGGGGCGACCAGCGCGGCTGGTTCGCGGGATCGCCGCAGAGCATGACCGCCGACTATATCCACCAGGGCGCCAGCGGAGCGTCCGGACACGTCGCCGAACCGTGGCTTACGTTTACACCACGCCCCGATTACCTGCTGCCCGCCTACTACGGCGGACGAAACCTGGCCGAGAGCTACTGGATGTCGATCCCCGCCGTCAGTTGGCAGAACATCGTGGTGGGCGACCCGCTTTGTTCGTTGGGAAAGCCGGAGTGAGAAGCGGACCGCTCGGTCACCGTCGCGGCTCGGTTACGGAGCGGCCTCTACCGCGCCGGCTTCTGTTCCGCCTGCGAGGTGCGCGGCGAGCGGGCCGGGCGCGGTTCACGCGGCTTCCAGGCGCGCGGCTTCGGCTGGCTGGTGCGTTCGCGCGGGATACCGGTCTTTCGAGTAGCCATGGTCCGAGTTTGCCGGGTGGTCCGCCTGTCGCCAGCGCAAGTGCTTCAGGGGACACGCTATAATAGTTGTTCCCCACATGCCCGTTCTCCTCGATATCGACGCCATTCGCGAGATTCTCCCGCACAGATACCCTTTCCTGCTGGTGGATGCGATTCTGGAGCTGGAGGCGGAGCGCATCGTCGGCATCAAGAACGTGAGTTACAACGAGCCGTTCATGATGGGCCACTTCCCCGATTATCCGGTAATGCCGGGCGTGCTCATCGTGGAAGCCATGGCGCAGGTGGCGGGCGTGCTGGTGCTGAAGAGCATTCCGGATCGCCACAAGAAGCTGGTGCTGCTGGCGTCGGTCGAGGAAGCGAAGTTTCGCCGGCAGGTTCGCCCCGGCGACACGCTGCGCATCGAGATGATGGTGGGCAAACGCAAAGCCAGCGTCGCCAAGCTGCACGGCAAGGCCACCGTGGACGGCGTGGTGGTGGCCGAGGCGCGGGTCATGTGCAAGCTGGCCGATCGCGATTCGGCGGAAACCCCGGCCCCCGACACCGTCACCTGAATCGTCCAGCATGCCGGTCCACCCGACTGCCATCGTCGATCCCGCCGCCTCGATTTCCGAATCCGCCGAGATCGGCCCGTATTGCACCATCGGCGCGGATGTCCGCATTGGCGCGCGCACCCGGGTGATGGCGCACGTGTGCATGGAAGGGCCGCTGGCCATCGGCGAGGACAACGTCTTCTATCCGTTCTCCACCGTCGGCCTCGCGCCACAGGACCTCAAGTACAAAGGCGAGCGCTCGGAAACGCGCATCGGAGATCGCAATCGCGTGCGCGAATTCGTGACCATTCACCGCGGCACCGAGGGCGGCGGCATGATGACGTCGATCGGCGACGACAACCTGCTGATGGCCTACGTACACGTGGCCCACGACGTTCAGGCCGGCAGCCACATCGTGTTCGGGCACGGCGCCACGCTGGGCGGGCACATCATGGTGGAGGACTGGGCGGTAATCAGCGCCGGCTCGGCCGTGCACCAGTACTGCCGCATTGGCCGCCATTCCATCGTCGGCGGTTACAGCGTGATCACGCAGGACGTGCTCCCGTATTCCATGACCGTGACCGAACGGGAGGTGCGCGTCTTCGGCGCCAACAAGATCGGGCTGGAACGGCGCGGAGTCAGCGCGCAGACCATCGACGAGCTGCGCAAGGCCTTCCGCCTGCTGACGAAGTCCGGGCTGAACACCACCCAGGCGCTGGAGCGAATCGAGGCCGAAGTCCCTGCGTCGGCGGAGCGCGACACGCTGATCGGGTTCATCCGCACGGCCCGGCGCGGGTTCGTCAAATGAGCCGGTACGCCCTGATCGCCGGCAACGGGCGCTTCCCCATCCTGGCGCTGGAAACGGCGCGGGCCATGGGACATGAGATCGTCGCCATCGGCATCAGGGAGGAGGCATCGCCGGAGATCGAGACGCTGGCGGCGCGCTGCCACTGGGTGTCCATCGGCCAGCTCAGCCGGCTGATCGAGATTCTCAAGGAAGAGCAACTCACCGAGCTGATCATGGCCGGGCAGGTGAAGCACGCCAGCATTTTTTCGTCGATTCGCCCGGACTGGCGGCTGCTGAAGGTGCTCACGTCGCTGCGGGCGAAGAACACCGACGCGCTGATTGGCGGCGTGGCGCGGGTGCTGGAGGACGAGGGCATTCGCCTGGTGGACTCGACGCTGCTGCTGAAGCCGCTGCTGGCGGGGCTCGGCCCGCTGACCAAGCGCAAGCCGAACACGGAGGAGGAGAAGGACATCCGTTATGGCCGTCGCGTGGCCAACCGGCTGGCTTCGCTGGACGTGGGCCAGAGCATGGCCGTGTGCGAGCGCGCCGCGGTGGCCGTGGAAGCGATGGAAGGCACCGACGCGATGCTTCGGCGTGCCGCGGGTCTGGCCAACGGGCGCGCGCTGCGCCTGGTGAAGGTGTCGCGCCGGCGGCGCCATTTGCTGTTCGATGTGCCGGTGGCCGGGGCGGCGACGATCAATGTGATGCGGGAAACGAACACTACCGCGCTGGCCGTCGACGCGGGCCGCACGCTGCTGCTGGATAAGGACGAGATGATTCAGCGGGCGAACGAGGCCGGGATCGCCATCGCGGGTTACGAGGCGGAGGAGTAACCGGGGGACATTGCAGCGTGTCGCACTGCTATTTCAAGAGTTCCTGTCGCCTCTCCTCATAGGTGCTGCTATTGATCTGGATGTCCGTGCCGCCCGTTAGTTTTTCAACAGTAGACTTGTCAAACGTGCCGTCAAAAGAGTCGATGGTTATCCACGGCCCCTCCCTTGTTCTCAACAGGACTTCCGCCCTATAGCGGCTAGGCATTTTCGGGTCGCATGGCGGGCCCTCGATACCGAACTGGACGAGCTCTGAGAACTCCTGTCGCGGTAGCAGCAGGATCGGCGCGAAGAGCTCCTTGTAGAATTCCACTTCGGGCCTTTGCGCTACCTTCTTTGACAGGTAGTCGGGCAGGTAAAATCCAGCAGGGAAGAAACTGCATCGGTTCGATTCCCCGGTGGTTTGCGACTGGAAGGTGCACCTTACGGCCAAATCCTCGATGGTGCCGACCGACGCTCCGTCGTTGACGATCCGGATGGGTACGATCATCCGAAGCTGGAGCGTACCCTTGCTTCCCTGCAATATGACCGACCCGGCCGATCCGACGGGCCGAAAAGGTTTCACCCATGAGTTCCAAGCGACAAAGCCACTTATGACTAAGCTCAGGACAGCCAAAGGTTGGGCCTTCCAGAAACGCTCAAGACCACCCGCCGCCTTGATGTCTCCGTCTTTTGCCTTTTTGTCTGGCTTCATGGCATTTGGCTGTCATCGTACCACCATGAACCAGAACCTTCGTGCCCAAGCCGGAGCACCAGAGTACAAAAGTCGTCGGGGATGGGAACCCGGCGCCACGAGGGTTCAGCCGCCGAGCCGCATCCAAAATGACCGGCCGAAACGCGGGCGCTATACTTCAAAAGGAGATCGGGGATGACGGACCTGACCATCGCCGAACAAGTCCGAGAGCGACATGCGGAGATCCTCCGCATTGCCGCCAGGCACGGCGCAACTCAGGTCCGGCTTATCGGATCGGCCGCGCGCGGTGAAGCCCGCCCCGACAGCGACGTCGACTTGCTCGTGACATGGGCCGAATGGACCAGCCTCCTGGACCACGCCGCTCTCGTCTTGGAACTGGAGAGTGTGCTGGCCCGGAAGGTCGACATAGCGAGCGATGGTTGGGTGAAACCTTCGATCCGGGAAGCGGTGTACCGGGACGCGATCCCCCTGTGAGGACCGGCGCGGATCGCCTCGGGGACATTCTGCCGGCAATCGCGAAGAGCAGGGAACGGGCCGCAGGCCCAGCCTCCCGAGGAAGGCAGCGCATCATAAAAGGGGTGGCGCCCCTGCTGACGGCCTGATTGAGCTGTAGAATAGAGACTAGGGCGATGGGTATGACGAACGCTCAGCTTTACCTGGCAATCGGGCTCCCGGTGCTTGCGGTCATCACCAGCCTGGTGGTCAGCCTGGTTCAGATCTCGGCGATCCGCGAGGATAGCCGTTCCAACATCTCGTCAATCCGCGAGGACAACCGGTCCAACATGGCAGAGATCCGCACCGATATCCGCGGGATCCGCGACGACATCAAGCTCCTGACCGGCAAGGTCTACGAGCTGATGGCTCAGCAGAAGTAGAGCCCCCGCCTCCACGCTGGCGCATTTATACAACAACTCCGGCGGCTCAGTGACCTCCGTGCGGTCCCTCGCCAGGGCATAATGGAGGTCGGATTCATGAACCAGACGCTCCAACTTGGTGACACGCAGGTCGACGGCCCGTCGCTCGCGGCGGTGTGCCGCCGCTACGGTGTCAGGGAACTGTTTCTGTTCGGGTCGGCAGCCCGCGGCGAGACGCATCCCGGGAGCGACATCGACATCATGGTGGAGTTCGAGCCCGGGGTACGCATCGGTCTGATCAAGTTCGAGTTTCTCATTGAGGAGTTGGAATCGCTTGCCGGGCGCAGAGTCGATCTCGTTACCAGGAGCGGACTGAAGCCCTGGATACGCCCGCACGTTCTCAAGGATGCCCGGGTCATCTATGCGGCATGAGCCGTCGTTCCTGAAAGACATCCTCTCGGCCTGCCGCAAGATTGAAGCGATCGTGGCGGCAACTTCAGAAGACGCATTCCTCGGGGACGAGGTCTTGCCCGCGGCGGTCCTTCATCACCTGACGGTGATCGGCGAAGCCGTCAGCGGCTTGTCTGTTGAGTTGAGAGAACGCCACCCCGAAGTGCCGTGGAAGCAGATTATCGCGGTGCGGCACAGGATCGTGCATGCCTATTTTGATCTCGATTGGCAGATCCTCTGGGATGCGGCCACCGGTGACATTCCCGAGCTCCGCCGGCGGGTTCTCGACATCCTCACAACGGAGTTTTCAGATTCCGGAATCGAGTGAAGTGAGACCCGTGCCGGGAGCCGGGCTTCACTCACCCACGCCGGTTGCAATCGCTCAGTGTGGATTCGAACCTGAAAACGGGAGGCATCGCCGGAGATCGAGACGCTGGCGGCGCGCTGCCACTGGGTGTCCATCGGCCAGCTCAGCCGGCTGATCGAGATTCTCAAGGAAGAGCAGCTCACCGAATTGATCATGGCCGGGCAGGTGAAGCACGCCAGCATTTTTTCGTCGATTCGCCCGGACTGGCGAGGCGCCAGCGGAGAACGCGGCTCGCCGCGTATCCCCGATTCTATCGCGAATCGCATATGATGCTTATCGTGGACACCATGAACCGCCCACCGGAGTCGCATTCATAGCTGTAGGTCTGCTCTTTTCGGTGCTTTCGTTTACATCTCAAGTCGCAAGACACCGAAGTGGGCCGGTCGGCTGGTCTTTTTGGCTGTTGGGATTGCGTTCGTTTATATTGGCGCTGCGTTCTTCCTGAGGCAATGACTCTGGTTACTATATCGCTGTCCGGCCGCGTCTGTCCGCGCGCGACGGAGCCAAATCTGTTATCGCCCGGACAGCCGTCCTCGGGGTCAGCGACCCGCCTCACTCAGAGGATCGAGTCAGTTTCTTTACAACCGTCATCGTGCCCCCCGGCTTGTCGGCAAAAATGGAACAGATTCAAATGGGTGTGCGGGACACTCGGCGGCAGTCGCGTCATTGCGGTACAAGTCGCGAACGCGGCTGCCACCGCATGTCCATGAATCGCTCGCTTACAATGGACACGGAGGCGTACCCATGATCGTGGAAGCGGCTCCGTCGCTGGCGAACGAGACCAACCCCTGGCTGGCGGCGGCGGCGAGATTTGACGAGGCGGCCGACCGGCTTGGCTTGGACGAGGGTCTGCAGAAGGTTCTCCGCAACTCCGCCCTCGAGCTCACCGTGCACATCCCGGTGCTGCTCGACGACGGACGCATCGAGCTGTTCACCGGCTACCGCGTGCAGCACTCCATCGCCCGCGGCCCGGCCAAGGGCGGGATTCGCTATGCCCCCGACGTCAACCTCGACGAAGTGCGCGCGCTGGCCGCGTGGATGACCTGGAAGTGCGCCGTGGTGAACATCCCCTTCGGCGGCGGCAAGGGCGGCATTATCTGCGATCCGGCGGTGCTGTCGGAAAGCGAGCTGGAACGGCTCACCCGGCGCTACACCGCGGGGATTATGGACATCCTGGGGCCGGAGCGCGACGTGCCCGCGCCGGACATGAACACCACCGAGCAGACCATGGCCTGGATCATGGACACCTACTCCATGCACCACCGCCACACCACCACCGCGGTGGTGACCGGCAAGCCGCTGGATCTGGGCGGCTCGCGCGGCCGGCCGGAAGCCACCGGGCGCGGATGCCTGTTCGTCAGCCTCGAGGCGCTGCGCCGCTTCGGCTTGCAGCCGGCGAGTACGCGGGTGGTGATTCAGGGCTTCGGCAACGTGGGCGGCATGGCCGCGAAGCTCATGGCCGAGGCGGGTTTCCGCATCGTTTCCGTCATCGAGTGGGATGGCGCCGTGTATAACTCGGGCGGCCTCGACATCGCCGCTTTGATGAAGCATCGCCACGACACCGGCTCCATTCTCGGCTTTGCGGAAGCCGAAGAGATCGACCGCGACGAGGCCATGTACCTTGATTGCGACGTGCTGCTGCCGGCGGCGAAGGAGAACGTGATCACCAGCCTGAATGCCGCCCGGCTGCGCGCGAAGATCCTGTGCGAGGGCGCCAACGGCCCCACCACCCACGAAGCGGATCGCATCCTCGCCGGCAAGGGCGTCTTCGTGATCCCGGACATTCTGGCCAATGCCGGTGGGGTCACCGTCTCCTACTTCGAATGGGTGCAGGACCGCCAGGGCTACTTCTGGAACGAGAAGCTGGTGAACGGCCGTCTTGAGGAGATCATGGTGAACAGCTTCGGCGACATTGTGAGCTACGCCGAAAAGCACAACGTGAACAACCGCATTGCCGCGTACATGGTGGCGCTGGACCGCGTGGCCTTCGCCATCCGCAAGCGCGGCCTGTACGCGTAGCGCAGGAGTTACGGAGACTTATGCTGGTGGCCGTTCGGCCAGTTCGGGGAGGGGTGACGAGTTTCCTCGCCGGGAAGCCACTTAAAACAATCCACCGGTTATCGCGGCATTTCGTTGCCGGTCCCCGAATTGGGCGCGCAGTCACTTCAGCGAATCCAAACATTCGCGTTTATCGGTGTTCATCGGCGGCCAATATTTGTGGGCCATTCTAAATCGATGCCTCGCAGAGCGATTATCAGCCGCCGATCGACGCTGATGAACGCCGATTTTGGGCGGAATGGCCGGGCAGGTGACATTGTCCAGTGACGCGTCGACGCCGCTCATGCGGCAGTACCATGCGGTGAAGCAGCAGGCGCCCCAGGCGCTGCTGTTGTTCCGTCTGGGCGATTTCTACGAGCTCTTCTACGATGACGCGGTCACCGCGGCGCGCGAGCTGGAGATCACCCTCACCTCGCGCAACAAGGAAAAGGGCCAGGCCATCCCCATGTGCGGCGTGCCCTATCATGCCGCCGAAGGCTATATCGCGCGGCTCATCCAGAAGGGCTATCGCGTGGCCATCTGCGATCAGATGGAGCTGCCCTCGGCGAAGAAGCTGGTGCGCCGCGAAATCACGCGCGTGGTGACGCCGGGCACAGCCACCGAATCCACCCTGCTGCGCTCGCACGAAAACAACTATCTGGCGGCCGTCGCGCCGCAGGGAGCGCGTGCGGGCGTAGCCCATGTGGACATCTCCACCGGCGAGTTTCGCACCACCGAGATGGACAGCGTCGACGTAGCCGCCGCACTCGAGAACCTGAATGTCCGCGAGGTGCTGACGCCCGAGAAGCTGGATGGGCTGCCCGGCTTTCGCACCACGTTAGAGGACTGGGTGTTCGGCTTCGACTATGGCGAGGCCGCCCTGCGCGATCACTTCCGGCTGCTCACGCTGGAAGGCTGCGGTCTCGCCGGCCGCCCGCTGGCCGTGGCCGCCGCCGGCGCGGTTCTGCACTATCTGCGCGACACGCAGAAGTCCGCGCTCGATCACCTGGAGCGTCCCGCCTGGTACGACCGCGGCGCGTCCATGGTACTGGACGCGACAACAGTGCGCAACCTCGAACTGCTGGAGCCGCTGTTCGTGGGCGAGAAGCACGAAGCCACGCTGATCAGCGTGCTGGACGAAACCTGCACCGGCATGGGCGGGCGGCTGCTGCGCCAGCGCCTGCTGCGGCCGTCAGTGGATGCGGACGAGATCCGGCAGCGTCTCGACGCCGTCGAAGAAGCGCTGGCCGCCACCATCGCGCGCGCGGAGATGCGCAAGGTGCTGGGCGGCATTCTCGACCTCGAGCGCCTCACCGCGAAGCTGACCCTGGGAACCGCCGGCCCGCGCGAACTGCTGGCGCTGGGGCACTCTCTGGCCGCTACGCCGTCGCTCGCCAAACACGCCGCGGAACTGCGCAGCGAGCGGCTGGTGCGCCTGCGCGGCGAACTGGACGAAATACCCGAGCTGAGGGACCGCGTCCTCACCGCCATCGCCGAAGCGCCACCCGTCAACATCGCCGACGGCGGCGCCATACGCGACGGCTTCCACGCCGAGCTCGACCAGTTGCGCGACATCAGCCGCAACAGCAAACAGTACATTGCGCAGATCGAAGCGCGCGAGCGGGCGCGCAGCGGTATTCAGTCGCTGAAAGTTCGCTTTAACAACGTATTCGGATACTACATCGAGATCTCCAAAGCCAACCTGCATCTGGCCCCGCCGGACTACGAGCGCAAGCAGACGCTGGTCAACGCGGAGCGCTTCACCACGCCGGAGCTGAAGGAGCTGGAGAGCAGAATCCTCGACGCCGAGGACAAGATGCTCACGCTGGAGCGGCAGATCTTTCAGGAGATTCGCGCGTTCGCCGCATCGCTCGCCGGCCGCATCCGCTCCACCGCCGCCGCCGTCGCCGAGATCGACGTCACGCTCGCCCTGGCCGAGATCGCCGCGCGAAACCGCTACGCCCGCCCCTCGTTCTCCGACGCGGACGAGATGCGCATCGCCGCCGGCCGTCACCCGGTGATCGAGAAGCTGGCCGCGCGCGAGGCCGTTCGCTTCATCCCCAACGACCTGTATCTGAAATCGGAGACCGAGTTCATCGCCGTCATCACCGGGCCGAACATGGGCGGCAAGTCCACCTATCTGCGGCAGGCGGCGCTCATGGTCATCCTGGCGCAGATGGGCTCGTTCGTGCCGGCCGAATCCGCCGTGCTGCCCATCGTCGACCGCGTGTTCACGCGCATCGGCGCTTCCGACAACCTCGCCCGCGGCCGCTCCACCTTCATGGTGGAGATGACCGAGACCGCGGTGATCCTGAACACCGCCACCGCGCGCAGCCTGATCGTGCTGGACGAGATCGGCCGCGGCACCTCCACCTACGACGGCCTCGCGCTGGCCTGGGCGGTGATCGAGCACATCCACCGGCGCATCCGCGCCAAGACGCTGTTCGCCACGCACTACCACGAGCTGACCGAGCTGGCCGACCATCTCGACGGCGTGCGCAACCTGCACGTCTCGGTGAAAGAAGCCGGCGACCAGGTGATCTTCCTGCGCCGCGTTGAGCCCGGGCGCGCTGACCGCAGCTACGGCATCGAGGTGGCGCGTCTGGCCGGCCTGCCCCTGAGCGTGGTCGAACGCGCCCGCGGCATTCTCGCGCTGCACGAGAAATCCGAACACGCCGTCACCGAGGAGCTGGCGCCGCGGCCCGGTTCCGGCCTGCAGATCCGGTTGTTCGAGCCGGTGAACTGGCAGATCGCCGAGCGCATTCGCGGCGTGAGGGTGGACGAGTTGCGTCCCATCGAGGCCCTGCAACTGCTGCACGATTTGCAGCAAGAGTTGAAGCGAGGAGAATAGCGAGGACCATGAGGGTCGCCGGGCTCATCAGCGGCACGTCGGTGGATGGCATCGACGTGGCGGTCTGCGATATCACCGACGACGCCATCGCGCTGGTGGCGTCGGGAACCGTGCCGTATCCGCGCGAGGTGAGGGAGGCCATTCTGGCGGTGTCCAACGCCAGCGCTCACGTGGGCGAGATCTCGCGGCTGAACTTCATGATCGGGGAGTTGTTCGCCGATGCGCTGGCGCGGACCTTCCGGCTCGAGTCGGTGGAGCTGATCGGCTCACACGGGCAGACGATCTTCCATCACGGAGAATCCACGCTGCAGATCGGCGAGGCGGCGGTGATCGCCCAGAGGACGGGCAAGCCGGTGGTGGCGGATTTTCGCGTGGCCGACATGGCCGCGGGCGGACGGGGCGCGCCGCTGGCGCCGTTTCTCGACTACTGGCTGTTCCGGGACCCCCAGCGCGATCGCGTCGCGCTGAACATCGGCGGCATCGCCAACATCACCGTAATCCCGGCCGGAGCGCGGCCCGACGACGTGGTGGCTTTCGACACCGGCCCGGGAAACATGGTGATGGACGCGCTGGCGCCGCCGTTCGATCGCAATGGCGAGCGGGCGCGGGGGGGCCGCGTGAACGAGCTGCTGCTGGCCGGGTTGCTGCAGGATCCCTACTACGCGCAACCGCCGCCGAAATCCGCCGGGCGCGAGCAGTACGGCCGTGAGTTCATCGAGCGGACTCAAATCGATATCGCCACCGCGGCGGAGTTGACCGTGCGCACCATTGCGCTGGCCATCGAACGGTATCCGGCGACCCAGGAGGTCATCGTCTCCGGGGGCGGCGCGCACAACCTGTGGCTGATCGAGCGGCTGTGCGACAGCCTCCAGCCCCGCCTGATCGCTTCCGCCGACCTGGGCGTGGACGTCGACGCCAAGGAGGCCATGCTCTTCGCGCTGCTCGCCTGGGAGACCTGGCACCTCCGCCCCGGCAACCTGCCCTCAGCCACCGGCGCGACACGACCGAAGATCCTGGGCAAGATCAGCCTGCCGTAACGGGCGCTTGCATGTAACTACAAAAGGAGTTACAGTCGGATGAGGTACGAATGGGACGCAGCGAAGCGCCCAGGCAACTTCGCTAAGCATGGCTTGGACTTCGCGGACGTCGAATTGGTGTTTGACGGGCCTTGCGTCACGTTCGAGGACAGCCGCTTCGACTATGGAGAGGAGCGGTTGATCACTCTGGGACTGCTGGCCGGGCGGGTGGTCATCATCGCTCACGCCCCGCGCGGCGAAGCAACGCGTATCATCTCCATGAGAAAGGCGAACCGGCGTGAACAAAAGATCTATCAGGAGCGACTTGGCGAGAGTTGATAGGACGAAGGATACCGACATCGACTACTCGGACATCCCGCCTCTCGACAAGAGTTTCCTGACGAAGGCAACGGTAGCGTGGCCTCCCGTCAAAAGCCAACTGACCATCCGCCTTGATGCCGACGTGCTGTCCTGGCTCAAGTCCCACGGCCGCGGCTACCAGACGCGCATCAACCGCATCTTGCGCGTCGCCATGGAAAGCCAGCGCCCGCGCCGAAAATAGAACGGCAGTGTAGTGTCCGCGAATCCCTGTCACTCCTCCCGCAGCGTGGCCACCGGATCGATACCCGCCGCGCGGCGCGCCGCCGAGTAAGTGGCCAGCGCCGCCGCCGACGCGATCACCAGCACCGCCATCGTGAACACCGCCGCATCCGACGCGCTGACCCCGAAGAACATGCCCTGCAGCAGGCGCGCGAGCCCGTAGGCCGCGGGTGCGCCGATCACCATCCCCACCGCCGCCAGCTTCAGGCTTTGCCGGATGAACATCCAAACCACCGTCGACGTCGCCGCGCCAAGGGCCATTCGCACGCCGATCTCGCGTTTGCGCTCCGACACCGCGTGCGCCATGATGCTGTAGACGCCGACGCTCGAAAGAATCAGCGCGAGCACGCCGAACGATCCCATCAGCGAAGCGATCAGCCGCACTGGCGCAATCTGCAGGCTGAAGAGCTTTTCCAGCGTCATCACGTCGTAAACGGGCAGCTCGGGATCGGCGGCATGAATCGAGGCAAGCGCGGCCGCCGCCAGCCCGGCCGGATTGGCCGCGCGCAGCACAACGCAGAACGAATCCACCGGCGCCTGGCGGATCGGCCGGTACATGGTGATCTCGAATTCCTGCTGAAACGGGTCCGTGCGAATGTTGCCGGCCACGCCCACGATGGTCAGCCACGGACTCTGCGCCTCGGGAGGTCCCGTTTTGACCCGCTGGCCGAGCGCGTCTTCGCCCGGGAAATACCGGCGAACGAACGCCTCGTTGACGATGGCCACCGGCGTGCCGTTTTCGTCGTCCTGCGCGGTGAAGGCCCGCCCGGCCACGATGGGCAGCCGCATCGCCCGGAAATACTGCGGGCTCACGGTCTCATCCTGCGCGTCGGCGACCCCGTTTCCCGCCGCGGCCCGGCTGGCGATGGTGACGGTCTGGCTGCTGTGGTAGTTTCCGTACGGCAGATCCCGCACCAGCGCCGCGCTGGCCACACCCGGCAGCGCGCTCACGCCATCCAGCGCGCGCTGCCCGAAAATACGCTGGCGCGCCTCATCCGGATACTTCGCCGGGGGCAGCGAAACGCGCATGGCCAGAGCGTGCCCGGCATCGAGATTCGGCGCCGGGTCGGTGACCAGCCGCAGTCCCTTCACCATCATTTCGGCCCCCACCAGCAGCACCATCGCCAGCACCATCTGCGCCACGACAAAAACGTTCCGCAGGCGATGCCGGCGCGCTCCCGCCGAGGTCCCCCGGCCGCTCTCCTTCAGCGTCTCGTCCAGATCCGTGCGCGACGCGAACAGCGCCGGCACAATTCCCGCCAGCACGCCCGAGAGCACGCCCGCCGCCATCGTATACAGCAGCACATGGCTGTTGAGCCCCAGCCGCTCCCACCCGGGGAGGAATCGCAACATCTCCGCCGGCAGCATCCCGCGCAACGCTTTCGTCGCCCAGACGGCGAATAGCGCTCCCGCGGCGGCGCCGGCCAGGCTCAGCACCACGCTCTCGGTCAGAAACTGCGCCACGATGCGCCGCCGGCTGGCGCCCACGGCGAACCGCAAGGCGATCTCGCGCGTCCGCACGGACACTCGCGCCAGTTGCAGGTTGGCCACATTCACGCACGCCAGCAGCAGCACGAAGCCCACCGCGCCCATCAGCATGGCCATAATCGGGCGGACCATGTTGCCGGCGAGATTGTCGCTCATCAGCTCCACTTTCGCCCCGCGGTTCTCGTGGTTGCGCGGATTGAGCCGGGCGATACGGCGCGCGATGCCGTTCACTTCCGCCGTCGCCTGCCCAACGGTCGCGCCCGGCCGCAGCCGTCCCACCGCGGTCATGTACATGGCGTTGTGATCGGCGCGCTCCCCCGGCTCCAGCGCCATCGGGATCCACATCTCCGCTTCCGGCGGGTAGCGGAACTCTCTCCCCATCACCCCGGCGATCTCGTATGGATCCCCGTTCAGCCGAATCGTGCGCCCGGCCACACCGGGATCGCCGCCGAAGCTGGTTTGCCAGAGGCCGTAGCTGAGCACCGCCGCGTGCGGCAGGCCGGAGCAGTCGGGTGCGGCATGGAACAGGCGGCCCAGCAGCGGCTGCACCTCCATCGCTTCGAAAAAGTCCGTGGAGACGTAGGTCGCCTGAATCCTCCGCGGATCGCCGCTGCCGGTCAGGTTGATGTCGCCGTCGAAAAACACCGACAAGTTTTCCAGCGTGCGCGACTGCTCGCGGAAATCGGCGAAGTCGCCCGGCGACATGCTGCCAATTCCGAGTTTCATCTCCGGCACGGTGCCGATCACGTTCACCACCCGATCCAGATTGGCAATCAGCAGCGGACGCAGCAGCAGCACGTCGGTCATGCTGTAGATGGCTGTGTTCGCACCGATGCCCAGGGCCAGTGCAAAGACGGCCACTGCCGTGAAGGCGGGGCTTTTCCACAACACGCGTCCGGCGTAGCGCAGGTTCTGCAGCGTGGTCTCAAGCAACGGAAATCCGCGCGCGTCGCGATACTCCTCCTTCATCCCGGCCAGATTGCCCATGCTGCGCCGCGCCGCGCGTTGCGCCTCCTCCGCGGTCATGCCCTGGCGTATGAAATCGTCGGCCAGCAGCTCCAGGTGCGTGCGCAGCTCTTCGTCCAGCTCCCGCGCGATCCGCCGCTTCGCGAAAACCGCCCAAAGCCGCTTCATGACTCCTGCTCCAGCACGCGATTCACCACGCCTGTTGCGAACGCCCAGTTCTGTGCTTCGTCGGCGAGATGCGCACGCCCGGCCTTCGTGATCGAGTAATATCGCGCGCGCCGGTTGTTCTCCGAAACGCCCCATTCCGTGCCGATCCAACCGCGCTGCTCCAGCCGCACCAGCGCCGGGTAGATGGTGCCCTGGTTGAGGTACAGCGCGCCCTCGCTGACCTGTTCGATGCGCCGGGCGATGCCGTACCCGTGCAGCGGCCCGAGCGATTCGAGCGTCTTCAGCACCATCAGGTCCAGGCTGCCGAGCAGAAGCGCCGCTTTCCGTTCGTTCATGTTGAACTCCAACAGGAGTATCGCCGAGATTCCTGGGGTTTGTCAAGCCCCGGACACGTGGCGCACGTGGCGTGGAAGCTGTAAAGGATTCCGTGCGATGATCACTCGGTTACCCTCGTGGATCGGTAACATCCTGCAAACTCGAGACATCGTAACAGAGCCGCGACGGTCACGGAGCGGTCCGGCGAATCCTTTACAGCTCCGCAGCCGGCACCGGGCGAGTACGCGGCTGCCGCCGCATGTCCCATAGAGACCAGGCGGACCGCTGGCGGAAGGCTTCGCGAATCGAACACACCAGCGGCTACGGGCCGCTCGATGGTTTTGAAGACCGTGCCAGACACCAGCCCGGTAAGCCTTCCGCACCCATTGCAGCCGTCACGGCGTGCGGAAAAAACGTCATGCTAAGCTGGATTTATCGAACTCAGGCCGGCCGTTTTTCGTCTTGTGTTCCTGGAGACGTGTTCTCGTGAAAACGAAATGGAAGATCATACTCGGACTCACCCTTGTGGTGGTGGTGGTCGTCGGCATCGTCGCGAGCATCAAGTATAACCAGCGGGGAATCATCACGGTGCAGACCGGCAAGGTGGTTCGCCAGGATCTGGTGTCCACAGTGACCGCTTCGGGCGAGATCAAGCCCCGTAATTACATCAATCTGGGGGCCAATGCCATGGGGCCGCTGGTGTCCATCCTGGTGAAGGAAGGCGACCACGTGCGCAAGGGCCAGGTGGTGGCACAGATCGAGGCCACCCAGCCGCAGGCCGCCGTGCAAGGACAGCAGGCCACCATTCAGAGCGCTCTGGCCGACCTGGCAGCGGCGCAGGCCAATGAGAGGTCCATGGAAGATGCCATTGCCAATGCGCAGGCCACGCTCGAAAAGACGAAAGCCGCGCTGGACGTGGCCAGGCTGAACATGGACCGGGCGAATCAGCTTTATAAAGACAAGCTGATCGCCAAGCAGGACTACGACCAGAAGAAGGCCGACTACGAGACCGCCGTGGCCGGCGTGAATGAGGCGCAGACGCGCGTGGCCCAATCGAGGTCGCAGAAAGCCCAGGCGACGCAGCAGGTGGCCTCCGCGGAGCGGCGAGTGGCGCAATCGCGTGCCTCACTGGTGTCCGCCAGCGACATCCTGCAGAAGTATTCGGTGATAGCGCCGCTGGACGGCATGGTCACCAATCTCCCGGTGCGCGTGGGTGAGACGGTGGTGCCGGGCATCCAGAATTCCGAGGCGAGCACCATCATGACCGTTGCCGACATGTCCGTCATCACCGCCGAAGTGCAGGTGGACGAGACCGACATCGTGAACATCGGCCTCGGCCAGACCGCCGAGATCACCGTGGACGCCATCCCCAACAAGACCTTCAAAGGCCATGTGACGGAGATTGGCAACACCGCCATCCTGCGTTCCACCGGGGTGGCGGCGTCGCAGAGCAACACCTCCAGCCAGGAAGCCAAGGACTTCAAGGTGGTGATCGCCATGGACAACCCTCCGGACGAGATTCGTCCCGGGCTCTCCTGCACCGCCAAGGTCACTACGGCGACCCGGCATGACGCGGTCACCATTCCGCTGCAGGCACTGACCATTCGTCAGAAGGGCGATCTCGAAAAGCTGAATCCGGGCGGTGGCGGCACCGTGCAGGCGGCGGCGACGGTGGACCCGAAAGTGGAGAAGGCGAAGAAGGAAGAGCTTCAGGGCGTCTTCATCGTCAAGGCTGGCAAGGCGGTGTTCCGGAAGGTGGACACGGGCATCACCGGCGCCACCGACATCGAGGTCCTGAGCGGCCTCGATCCGGGCCAGGAGATCGTCACCGGCAGCTACAAGACCATCCGCACCATTCGCAACGAGACGAAGGTGAAGGTGGATAACACCAAAGCTCCCGAGAAGACCGAGACGGCGTCCTGATTCCCATGGCTACCGCAACACAGGAATTGCTCGACCGCGGCGAGGATCTGCGCCGCCAGGGCGTGGTCATCCGCACCTACGATCTCTGGAAAACCTATGTCATGGGTGACCAGCAGATCCATGCCGTGTCCGGAGTGGACATTGAGATCCGCCGCGGCGAGTACGTGGCCGTCATGGGCCCGTCGGGCTCGGGGAAGTCCACGCTCATGAATCTGGTGGGCTGCCTGGACACGCCGACGAAGGGCTTGTACTATCTGAACGGCAACCTGGCCAGCGAAATGAGCGACGACGAGCTGGCGCGCATTCGCAACAAGGAGATCGGGTTCGTCTTTCAGACCTTCAACCTGCTGCCGCGCGCGACCGCGCTGCACAACGTGGAGCTGCCGCTGATCTACTCCGGTCTGCCGGCCGCCGTGCGCACGGAAAAAGCGAAGCAGGCGTTGCGGGCGGTGGATCTGGAGGATCGCATGCTCCACAAGCCCAACGAGTTGTCCGGCGGCCAGCGGCAGAGGGTGGCGGTGGCCCGCGCGCTGGTGAACAATCCATCCATCCTGCTGGCCGACGAGCCCACCGGAGCTCTGGACACGGCCACCGGCAACGAGATCATGGCCCTGTTCGAGAAGCTGCACCAGCAGGGGAACACCATGGTGCTGGTGACGCACGAGAACGACATCGCCATGCACGCCTGGCGCGTGATCCACATCCGCGACGGCAAAGTGGAACGCGACGACAAGATCCGGTAGTCTCGGGGAGTCGTGTACGCACGAACCACTCGCCGCTCGTTTCCGGGCGCCGGCGCGGTTCTGTGCGCCGTTTCCGGCTCCCGAGCGTGCGGGCGATTCGCTCGCACCAGCTTGATCTGGACATCAGGGCTATGATCCTCTTATACTTGCAAACGTAGGGTGAGCGGGAGTAATTCAGTGGTAGAATGCCAGCTTCCCAAGCTGGACGTCGCCGGTTCGAATCCGGTCTCCCGCTCCATTTGCTTTCAATAATATAGCTTTGACAGATCGCCCAGAATGCGCCACCGCGCGCCCTCGGCCGCCTCTTAACGGTGTGAATTGGAGGGTGTGCGAAGTCATCCCTTTGGTTCCAACAGCTTAGCGCTCTTGACTGCCAGCCGGTCACGCTGGACGTCAACGTCGAGCCCTTTTGCGCAAGGGTGTGTTGCCGACCCTCGTTCTCATGCCCTGCATCGCCCGAATCGGCAAGCCATGCCCGCTTATGACGTTCTCCATGATCATGCATCGGTCTCGCGCGGCATGATCCGGATTGTGGCAGAACGGGCGCGTGCGCCGATCATCGGGCTGAGGTACGGGCTGCCGCGGTACCTGGCCCGGTAGGCATCGTCGATGCGTTCATTGATCGGTCCATCCACCGGCTCGAAGGTGACCTCCTTCGTCATGCCGGCCGCGATGATCCGCCCCGCCTTCTGCCGCACAGCGGCCTGATACCAGCGGGAGTTCTCGCCGTTGTAGCCGCGCACATAGAGGGCGCCATCGACCGCGACGGACCAGATCCAGGTTGGCGTGCCGTGCGTTTTCCCGTCCTCACGGAACGGTGCGATGTGCAGGTCGTCGGCCTCGGCGATCCTGCTCAACTCGTCTTTTGACCATGTGGTCATTGCGGTCCTCCTTTGAAGCCTCGGGCGGCCCGGACGTCGGTCGAAGTCCGCTATTTGGGACGTGCCTCGAAAACGCCCTTTGCAACAGGCAAGGCGGAAAAGACGTTGGGCCAACCCGCATAGAATGCTAAATGAGTGAGTGCTTCCGAGGCTTGGCGTTGTGTCAGGCCGTTATCCATCGCCCTGTTGAGGTGATAAGGGATCTGTGCCACCTGGCCCGAGGCAATCAGTGCGCTGACCGTCACCAGACTCCGATCCCGGGGCGCAAGCGCCGGACGTAGCCAGAGATCACGAAAGAGTACATCGGTGGTGTATTGTGCGAGACCGGGGGCGACTAAACCGAAATTCTGCTCGACGCTGGCTGCGCGTTCCGACTCGACGGCTTCATTAATCGGGAGAAGCTCAGGCGACGCGGCAGGAAGCTGATCGACATCGATTCCACGTTGCGCGAAGATATCTTTTGCGATCGAGACAGCAGAAAACGCATTCGGCCAGCCCGCATAAAACGCGAGATGTGTGATGATCTCCGAGATCTGGCCGGGTTTGACACCATTGTCAAGCGCGATGTTGAAATAGTGCAGCATCCCGATCGTCTGATTGCGCGCAATCAGGGCCGCCACAGTCACGATGCTGCGATCCCTGGCTGACAGATCGGGACGTTTCCACAGATCGTCGATGATCGAGCGTTGAGTGTATTTCACCAGCGCGGGTGATACCATATGCACTTCCTCAAGTGTCAGGGCGGACCGGGGTGAATTCGATATTGGCACAGTGTTCTGCTCCGTTTGTTGATTCTAGTGCTGCTTGAATTGGAGGGTGATTTCGGCGACACGCTCACCGAGGCGGAAGTGTGGCCATAGCCACTGTCGCAGACGACTGAAATCTTTCCAAGTTTTCGTTTCTGCATGGTTCTCCATCCTGCGCCAACGTCTTGCGCGATCGCGAAGTGCTGATCACGAGCACCGCTTAGTAGTGCTCCCAGGCAACGCTCCAGTGTTCATCCGCGCGAGTCGATTTCACGATGAGCTGTTTGCCCGAGAACTCGTATGCGCGTGGGAGGTCTTTGCCAATGAGTGCTCTGACCAGGGCGCCGTCAACGTGAAATGTGAAAGTGTGAGTGCTTTCGTTGAGCTCATACGTGCCATAGAAGGCCTCGTAGTCACCTTGGGAGTACTGCCGGGCCCCGCGGGCCTGTGCCTGCGGTTTGCGTTCCATGACCTGGACCGACATGTGACCGTCTTGCGTGTAGACGAGCAAACCGGAGCAGTCGATCCGGTGAACCTTTCCGTCTGCGCCTTGCTGTTCGAGCCAGCACCGCCGCCACGCTCCGACGAACCGGTTCCGCACGCTGTCGTCGACGCCGCGATCCTGGCCAGCGGTCACTGCGGTCATCCCAACAAACAGCGATACGACGCAAATCGCAAGCAGCTTCTTCATGTTCGGCTCCTGGTTACTCGCACAAGTCCCAGGGTACCCGGACGTGTCGCCTCGGCGCTTTCCCGATCCTGCCTGTTTTTTGCCTGATCGTGTTTGGACCTGGGGTTTTGTGCACACCGGCAACGCTCCGGATGTACGCTGGAGAAGGAGGAACCGGAAGGCAAAATGGCCCGGACAGAGAAGCGCGGAGATCTGAGCGCAGCAACGACCACAATGCGCACGGAACTGGCCCGCCGGATTGCCACGCACGCGCAATCGACCGGCGAGCATCCGACGGCGATCCCCGGCTTGACGCTGTTCCGCCGCACGGCGCCTAGCGCCTGTTATCGAGCCACCTGCGAACCCAGCCTCACGGTTTTCGCGCAGGGGCGAAAGCGCATCAACCTGGGAGGAACGGAGTACCTCTGCGGCGGATCGTCGTTCCTTCTGTCGTCGATCGATGTTCCCGTTCAGAGCCAGATCGTCGAAGCTTCAGAACAGGTACCGCTGCTCTCAATGCTTCTCCGGCTCGACATGCCGACAGTGCGGGAGATCCTGAGCCGGGAAGATCTGCCGGAACTCGAGACCTCCGTTCAAACCCGCGGACTCGCTGTTGGCGAGGCTACGGTCGGGCTGTTGGGCTCGTGCGCTCGGCTGATTGAGCTGCTGGAGGCTCCCGAGGACATACCGTTTCTCGGCCACTTGATCCAACGTGAAATCGTCTACCGCATCCTCCGAACCCCACAAGGAGAACGCCTTCGCGCCATCGCAACGACCGGTGATCTCAGTCACAGAACGGCAAGGGCCATCACCTGGCTCAGGGCCAACTACGCCAAGCCGCTGCGCATGGAGGAACTCGCCGCGACTGCGCGAATGGGAGTGTCCACGCTCCACCATCAGTTTCGTGCGTTGACGGCAATGAGCCCGCTGCAGTACCAGAAGCAGCTCCGGCTCCAGACAGCGAGGCAGCGCATGCTCATGGACGGGATTGATGCCACCAGCGCGGCGTACGAAGTGGGCTATGAGAGCGTGAGCCAATTCACCCGCGAGTACGGCCGTTTCTTCGGCCAGCCACCAATGCGCGATGTCAAAGCCCTGCGAGACGGCAAATCCGTAGCGATCAACGCCGCTTAACGCCGGATCGCCCGGCTGCCTAAGAAGCAAGACCGCGTGGGCCACCGGCACAGCCTGAAGTCTTATAGCCTGCGCCTTGATCGGGAACGCGGGTTGATCGGGAAACACGGACCGCACATTTCCTTGCCTCATTCCACACCATGACCGGCATGGTGATGCGATTATGTGGACTCGAAGCGACCACCGCAACAGCCGCAGATTCCCGTGCGCCAGGCGCCTCACTCGCGGACCGCTACCTCGGCTGGGGAACGATCCGCAAATAAGGCCGGGGGGCCCTCCAGCCGCCCGGGTACTTCTGTTTGGCCTCTTCTTCCGACACCGTCGGCAGGATGATCACATCGTCGCCCTGCTTCCAGTTCACCGGCGTGGCCACCTTGTGTCTGGCCGTGAGTTGTATCGAATCGAGCACTCGCAGCACTTCATCAAAGTTGCGGCCGGTGCTCATGGGATAGCTGAGCATCAGCTTGATCTTCTTGTCGGGACCGATCACGAACACGGTACGAACGGTGGCGTTCGCGGCCGCTGTGCGGCCTTCGGAAGTATCGCCGGCGTCGGCCGGCAGCATGTCGTAGAGCTTGGCCACCTTGAGTTCCGGGTCCCCGATCATGGGGTATTTCACCTTGTGGCCCTGCGTCTCTTCGATGTCCACGGCCCACTTACTGTGGTTATTCACCGGGTCCACGCTCAGCCCGATGATTTTGCAATTGCGTTTCTCGAATTCCGGCTGCAGCCCGGCCATGTAACCCAGCTCGGTGGTGCATACCGGGGTGAAGTCCTTGGGATGCGAGGACAAGATGGCCCAGCCGTTGCCGATCCATTCATGGAAGTTGATCGTGCCCTGCGATGTTTCGGCGGTGAAATTGGGCGCCTCGTCGTTTATGCGCAACATGGTTCGTCTCCTCTGGCTGTGTGACTGAATTCAGCCACGATCCATTGTGCCCTCGCGGCCAGCATCGATTATACGACCTCCAAGCGCCTCGATAACGCCCGCTCAGGCGCGCGCGGCGGGCGGACGCCCGAACCAGCGCTGACGTTCATGAGCTGAAAAGGGCGGGCCAACACGTGCGTGCGATCCGGGTCCAAAGTGACGGTGCTGCGCTTTACGTCGATTTGTTTCATTGGGCGATCGGGGCTGCCAGACCGGCTCGCAGAACGCCATTCGCGGTGTTCTGCGTCAGCCGCATTTCCGCAAGCGACAGGAGAAAGGCCAGCGTGGATTCCGCTCCCTGGTTTTCGTTGCTCCGGCCCGCGTGCAACCCATCGCGGCAGCCGCCGGTCTGAGGGCAGTAGAGTTCCAGCCCGAGATCGTTCCAGCCGAGGAACCAGTCGAAGGCGCGTTGCGCCTGTTCGTACGACCACGGGTCGGCTGTGGCGCGGCACGCTTCCAGACAAGCCGAAACCGTGGCCTGCGCCTCGATGGGCTGCTGGTCGAAGTGCGCGCGTGCGCCGTTACGCTTGTAGAATCCGTTGCTGCCAATGGGCCGCAGTTGACCATGCTGCGAAGTCTGTACGCCCGCCAGCCAGCGCAATGCCTTTATGCCTCGTTCGTACACGCTCCTTTGTCCGGTGGCGCGCCCGCTGACAATCAGGGCTTGGGCGAGCTTGGCGTTGTCGTATGTCAACCCCTCTTCAAACCACAACCAGCCGGGCTCCGCGACTTGGTCGAAGATTGTCACCAGACGCTTAATCAATTCGTCGCGGAGATTCCTGGCCCGCCGGTCACCGTTCCGCCGGCGCAGGTATTCGTGAATGCCAATCAGGCTGAATGCCCATGCGCGCGGCGAAGTGAATCTCGTCACGGCCGGTAGCGCCTGCAAGAAGAGCCGCTCGGCCATCGTTCGCAGGCTCCAATGCGGCGAGCGGCCCACCGCCGTGCCCAGCCCCCAAATCGCCCGGCCATGAGAATCTTCGGATCCCCGTTTATCGAGCCAGCGGCGGTCAATACTAAGGAAATTGTGGAAACGCGTCGTTTTGGGATCGAAGGCATGGTTCAGGAACTCGGCGTGGGTTGTGGCGAGCGCCGGGACACGCTCCGCAGCTTCTTCCAACTGGCCGAGCAACACCGCCAGGATGAACGCTCGGGCGTTGTCGTCCGTGCAATAGCCTTCCGAGAGATTCGGCGCAGTGTAGCTGGCGTGCTGGAGAATGCCTGTCGAGTTGGTCATGTGGTAAAGATGATTCAGATTCAACTCCGGCGATTCCTGCGGCCGGTGGTCGAACCCGTTCACCGCAACAAACTCGCGGGGCGCCACTGCTCCTTGCCGTCGCGCCAGTTCAAAGGAGCGCATGTACAGCCCCGCCGTGCTGCTCCACACCATTTCGCGGCCCAACCGGTAGGCGTTGTCGCTCATGGCGTTCCGGCGCGTTCCGTCGCGTAACAACCCGCTCACCTCGCGCGCAATTGCCCCCGGGTCCGCGAACGGCACCAGTACGCCATGCTGATCCCGCAACAATTCGGCGGCATGCCAATACGGTGTCGAGATCACGGCTTTGCCCGCGCCAAAGGCATAAGCTAATGTGCCCGACGTAATCTGAGCTTCGTCCAGATAAGGAGTAACGTAAAGATCCGCCGCGCCAATGAACTCGGTCAGTTCCCGCAGTTCCACAAAGCGGTTGTGGAAGACGACGTTGTTCTCGAGTTTGTTTTTCCTGACGATGGCCTCGAGGCCGAGGCGGTAGGCTTCGCCGCGCGCGCGCAACTCATTGGGATGGGTGGCGCCCAGCACGATGTAGACGACGTCGGGAAATTCCGCCAGGATGCGCGGGAGAGCATCGAGCACATGTTCAATCCCCTTGTTCGGCGACAGCAGCCCGAACGTGAGCAACACCTTCTTCCCGCCCACGCCAAACTGGTCTTTGTAATAATCCGCGGCGAAGAACGGCACGTCGGGAATACCATGCGGGATGAGATCGATCCTGGCCGGTGGCGCAAGGTAAACCTCCTGCAGGATCGCTTGTCCGCGCTCCGTCATGACGATCAGCCGGGTAGAGCGCGCCACCAATTCCTGCATCACGCGGCGCTGGTCGGCGTTCGGCGTGCGGAGAACGGTGTGCAATGTGGTGACGACCGGCGCCTTCAGCTCCCGCAGCAGCGCCAATAAGTGGCTCCCGGCCGGCCCGCCGTAAATCCCGAACTCGTGCTGGAGCGAGACAACGTCCACGTCGCTGGTGTTCAGGTAGTCGGCTGCGCGCCGATAAGATCCCGGATCCTGCTCCTCAATTTCGAAGCGAACGACGTCCGGATACTGATAGCACCCTTCGATGTCGTTGACCGGCACCGCGAAGCACCGGCTTTGAGGATGCCGTGCTGCCACTGCCCCCAGCAGGTCGGATGTAAACGTGGCAATGCCGCATTTGCGCGGCAAGTAGTTGCCGAGAAACGCGATAGTTCGAAAGCCGAGGGCTGTTTTCACGACTTGGATCCACCTATCTCCTTCGCCATGGCGAGCGGTTCATCAGACCGTGACAATGAGCGACAGGTCCGGCCGCGGAACGGCTCGTTCACGCGGCATCGACGAGAATCTCGCGCACAAAGGCCGTTCTCTCCAGCCCATCGCGACCGTCAGCGTCCTGACACTGTATACAACGTGACGCCCATGGCACGGCGGCGAAACGTAGGTTGGAATCACGATCCACGTTTCGAATCGCCAGATCTCGTCCTGACGCATACTGAATCTCATCCATTTGATCCGCGCTCTGCTCGCATGGTGTTCCCCTTCGCCCGTATGGTTGACTATGCGTCAATGCACGGGATGGTCCATTTGTTGAACCCCAGCGATTCCAATGCTGAGGTCCGCCGAGCCAGTTGGGGTTAACGGAAAGTTACCGGTGCCGAGATGCAGATGTCGCACCGGACAAGCCAGCCAGGGGGAGACAGGTGAGATGCCGCTTGACGGCCTGCTTGTCGTTCCCGCCCCGCCGGAAATGTGAATCGAGCGAGCCACAGGAATCCCGTGTTGCCGGCAAGTCTTGTAATTACATCGCGGACTCGCTCCGTGGGAGTGCGGCGATCAAGGGCTTTCACAAACCGTCCTTACGGACAGGCACTCCACCCTCCCGCGGACGTCTTTCCCGGATTGACGCGACAGGTGCGTCAGCCGCCACATTTGAAATCGGCCCCGGTCAGACAACCTCTCGCGGCACACGGATCGCTGACTTGTCCTGAGATGCAAAATCTGCACAGTGCGGCGACGATTTTACCGCTCCGCCCGAACCCACGATTGCCGAGCGTAATGCGACTCGCGCTGCTTCGGCCCTGATCTGAACAAGGTTCGTGAATTGCGGGAGAGTCGGTGACAAACACGCCGAGGCTCAGGGAATGCTGATTGATCCTATCAATCCTCGTTTCGTGGTATTCCGCCAGGCGCGACTGCTCTACCAGTGGCCCACAACAACGGCTTCCCTGACCTTCAAAAAGGAGTTCCAGCCGGGTCCGCCCTTCCTTATAAGCCAGCCCGTTCCCTTACTTCGGGCGCGCCTCTCCGAAACTGCACCCGGCGGCCGGGCGGCCTGTGGTGAAGGTGCGCGTCCAATTCGGGGACAGGCACAAGGTTTCCGTGGCGACCGGTGGATTGTTTTCAGCGCCTTTCGATGCGGAGGTGGCCGCGGAGTGCGAAGCGGTTCACTTGTACATGCAGCTTGCCGATTCAACCGACAACAAGCTCGCCGTGGAAGCGCTCAAGGACATAGCGGACGAGGAGCGTGTGCACGCTGGAGAGTTTCTGAGATTGCTCCGCGAGCTTGCCCCCCGATGAGGAAAAGTTCTACGCTGAGGGGGCGTAAAGGACCCCGCGCAACCGCTTTCATCGGAGACTGCGCAACAGGATCGCGGATTGGCTCCTGGAGAAGGCAATGCACGACTTTGTCCGGAACGATCCATGAGTTCCTGCTCGCAGGAAGGAAGATGAAAATCAATTCAAAGAAGTTCCGTGTCCGGCCCGGAGAAAAGGTCACACTCGGCAAGTGGCCGACGATTGTGAAGCCCTTTTGCAAGTCGAAGAAGCAGTATCAAGAGCTGCTGGATGAGCACGTTGAGCGGTTGAGTTCGCTGCAACGCCTGCACTACGCCTCCAACCGCTACGCGTTGCTGCTGATTTTTCAGGGTATGGACGCCGCCGGGAAGGACGGCGCCATCCGGCACGTCATGTCCGGGATCAATCCGGAAGGCTGCCAGGTTTCCAGTTTCAAACAGCCGAGCGCCGCGGAGCTGGAACATGATTTCCTCTGGCGCACGACGCTGCGGCTTCCGGAACGCGGGCAGATCGGCATATTCAATCGTTCCTATTACGAAGAGGTGCTGGTCGTTCGGGTGCATCCGGAGCTTCTCCGCAACCAGGGGCTCTCGGAAGAGTTGCGCGACGAGAAGACCATTTGGGAGGAGCGGTATCGTTCCATCGTGGATCTGGAGAGGCACCTCTGGCGCAATGGAACGCGCACCGTCAAAATGTTCCTCCACCTGTCGCAGGAAGAACAGCGAAAGCGATTTCTCGAGCGCATTGATGAGCCGGACAAGAACTGGAAATTCAGCCTCGCGGATATTAACGAGAGGAAATACTGGAAGCATTACATGGAGGCGTACGAGGCTTGCCTGAACGCGACAAGCACGCATCACGCGCCCTGGTACGTCGTCCCCGCCGATGATAAGGAGAATGCCCGGCTGATTGTTTCCCGGATTGTGCTGGATGCGCTCAGCGAGCTTAAGATGGCATATCCCCGGACCACTGCGAAACGCCGGCGGGAATTGAACTCTATTCGCGAGCTGCTAACAAAGTAACATCTGAATCATGGCCTCCACCAAGGATGTCCCGCTCTCCACCGGCCTCAGCAGCGATGAAGCCCGCCGCCGGCTCGATAAACTCGGTCCAAACGCAGTGCCCGACACGTCGCTGCATCCATTGCGCAGGGCCCTGACCAAGTTCTGGGCTCCGGTTCCGTGGATGCTCGAGGCTGCGATCGTGCTCGAGATTGTCCTCGGCAAGTACGTCGAGGCCGCGATCATCGCGGTTCTCCTGGCCTTCAATGCCGCTCTCGGGTTCATCCAGGAAGGGCGCGCTCAGGCGACTCTCGCCGCGCTGAAGTCGCGGCTGGCGCTGAACGCGTCGGTCCGTCGCGACAATGTTTGGGCGACGGTGCCTGCTGCCGGACTCGTACCTGGCGATATTGTGAAGCTTTCGCTCGGCGCAGTGGTTGCCGCCGACGTGCGTCTGACGGAAGGGTCGGTGCTGCTGGACCAGTCCATGCTCACCGGCGAATCCGTTCCCATCGAAGCTGGCGCCGGGTTCGAAACTTATGCGGGAGCGCTGGTGCGGCGCGGTGAAGCGGTCGCGGAAGTTACGGCCACCGGAACGCGCACAAAGTTCGGACGCACCGCGGAGCTGGTTCGCACCGCGCACGTCGAAAGCTCCCAGCAGAAGGCCGTTCTGCGCGTCGTGCGCAATCTCGCCATGTTCAATGGCGCTCTCATCGTGATGCTGGTGGGCTATGCGTACGCCCTTAAGATGCCGCTTGGTGAGATTATCCCGCTGGTGCTTACGGCGGTCCTCGCGTCCATCCCGGTCGCGCTGCCGGCTACCTTTACCCTTGCGGCCGCGATTGGCGCAAGGGCTCTGGCAAAGTTAGGCGTCCTTCCAACGAGGCTCTCCGCAGTGGACGAGGCGGCCAGCATCGACGTGCTCTGCGCGGACAAGACGGGCACATTGACGCGCAACGAGCTGAAGGTCACCGCCGTTCGCCCCATGCCCGGCTTCGACGAGTCGCACGTTCTGGGATTGGCCGCCCTCGCCAGCTCGGATGGCGGGCAGGATCCCGTAGACGGAGCTATTCGCTCGGCCGCGGCGCAAGCGGTCGCCTCCGATCTGCCGAAACTGGCCAGATTCGTGCCTTTCGATTCCGCCACGAAGATGTCCGAGGCCACGGCCGCGGATGCGAGCGGTGCCACGGTGCGTATCATGAAAGGTGCCTTTGCCGAAGTCATGGGGCGCACGCAACCATCGCCCGATGCATCCACGACGGCGGACCAACTGGAGGCACAGGGCTTCCGCGTGCTGGCCGTCGCGGCAGGTCCGCCGGACGCGATGAAGCTCGCGGGAATCATCGCTCTCAGCGATCCGCCTCGAACGGATTCCGCCGCGCTCATTACGGAGTTGCACACCCTGGGCGTTCGCACCATAATGCTGACGGGCGATGCCCCGGCGACGGCAGAGATCGTGGCGCGCGCGGTAGGCCTTGATGGAGCGGTCTGTCCGCCCGGGCCTATCCCAGACGGCGTACGCCCCGAGACTTTCGCCGTCTTCGCCGGGGTCCTCCCGGAGGGAAAGTACAACCTCGTTAAGGCGTTCCAGAAGAGTGGCCACACCGTTGGCATGTGCGGCGACGGCGCCAACGACGCGCCAGCGCTGCGCCAGGCGCAGATGGGAATCGCAGTATCAACCGCGACCGATGTTGCCAAATCAGCGGCCGGCATCGTGCTAACCAAAGCAGGACTCGGCGGCATCGTCGCTTCCGTAAAAGAAGGCCGCGTGACATTCCAGCGCATCCTCACTTATGCGCTGAATTCGGTCACCAAGAAAACTGTGCAGGTGCTCTTCCTCGCGGTGGGTCTGGTCATGACCGGCCACGCGATCCTGACTCCAATGCTGATGGTCATTGTTATGCTGACCGGCGACCTTCTCGGTATGTCCCTGGCGACGGACAACGTGCGGCCGTCCCCGACGCCCAACGCCTGGCGAATCGGCAGATTAACGATCGCGGGCGTGTTTGTGGGAATCTGCGAGCTGGTCTTTTGCGTCGCCGTGCTGCCATCGCCAGATTCCGAATGGGCCTTGGAATCGAAGCGCTGCAAACCGTGGCCTTCGTGGCGATTGTGTTCGGCAATCAGGCAACAACTTATGCGAATCGGGAGCGCCAGCGCATGGGCTCCGCTCCCCCAGGCCGGTGGCTCATCGGGTCGTCTGTCGTTGATCTGCTGATCGCCTCGACGCTGGCGACCCGCGGAATCGCCATGGCGCCTCTGCCTATGCTCGTGGTGGGAGGAACACTGGTGGCGGCAGCGGCCTTTGCATTCCTCCTGGACTTCGCCAAGGTCCCTGTGTTCAAGCGCCTCAGGATCGCATAGCCGCGGCCAACAGTGAGTACGACGGCGACCGCACCTGGCCCGTGGGTGTCGTCTGCCGCCGGCGGCGGCCCGAGGCCGGCAATGCCCGCAGAGGCCGGGTCGATGCCTACGAGCTGGCCTGCCAGCATAAGCAGCCTGTCGCCGGAGCAAGCGTCAAACGGTGCTGCCGGCATGTGGCCTTCAATCAGACGGTCTCAAGCGCGCAGCCGCGAGGCGCTTCCGGTACACTACATTTTGCGCCACTCGCTGCCTCTCGCCGTGCTCGCGTTCGCGGCCCTCTGCGGCTGCGGGCGGTACGCCGATTTTGCGCTGCCCGCTCTCGGACCCTCGAAGGACGTCACTTACAAGGTATCCTCTGTCTCAAGGCCGTTGCTCACTCGCGGCACGCCCGGCGCGTGGGATGCCGTCGACGTTCTGAACCCTTCCGTTCTTGTCTGGCGAGGGAAGTACCTCAACCTCTACTCCGGCTTCGACGGCCACACCTGGCGCACCGGGCTGGCCACGTCGTCCGACGGTCTCGAATGGAACAAGCTCGGACCGGTCCTGGCGCCCGACCCATCCTCCTGGGAGGGCGACTACATCGCCGCGAACGGCTCGGCGCTGCTCTTCCATGGCCGCCTCTTCTACTGGTATCAGGCCGCGAGACCGCCGCGCATCGGCCTGGCGCAGTCCTCCGACGGGCTCGCGTGGCACAAGCGGGAGCGGCCCGTTCTCGAGACCGGCCCGCGCGGAAGCTGGGACGAGCGCGGCGCCGCCGACCCGTACGTCGTCTCCTTCGGCGACTTCCTCTACATGTACTATCTCGGCCAGGATCGCGCGCACCGGCAAATGCTCGGCGTGGCGCGTTCGCGCGACGGCGTGGTCTGGACCAGGCTCCGCGGCAACCCCGTGCTGGAGCCGGGCGGGCCGGGCCAGTTCGACGAGCGCGGCGTGGGCGAGCCCGCCGTCTGGACCGCCTACGGCTGGTACTGGATGCTGTACACGGGCCGCGACCGCCATGAGCGGCGGCGTATCGGCCTGGCGCGATCACGCGACGGCGTGCACTGGGAGAAGGTTGGCGCCGGGGCGCTCTTTGCCGGTCGCGACGCATGGAACCAGCAGGTGGCCTGCGATCCTGCGGTGATGGAGCGAGGCGGCGAAGTGCGGGTGTGGTACGGCGGGGGCGATGTCCCGCGTCCCGACGAGCGCGTCGACGGCCAGATCGGCCTGTTCACACTGACGCCGGAGCCGGCCCGATGAGACGCCCGATGAACCGTCGGTCGCTGCTGCTCTGCCTGCTCTTCACCATCGCGCTGCGCTTCGCGTTTCTCAACCAGGCAATCCAGGGTGACGACGTCTACTACATCGCCGGCGCTCAGCACGCGCTCATCGATCCCCTGCACCCGCACCACGCGCACTACGCCTTTCTTGGCCGGATGGTGGACATGCGCGGCCATCCGCACCCGCCGCTGAACGCCTGGATTCTCGCGGGCCTGCTCGCGGCGTTCGGCGACGTCCACGAAACCTGGTTTCACGCGGTGTATACGTTGTTCTCGTTGCTGACGGTGGCTGCGGTCTGGTGGATGGCGCAACGCTTCCACGGCCCGCCCGCACTCTCGGCTCTGCTGGTGGCCGTCACGCCCGCCTTCGTCATCAGCGGCAGCTCTCTCGAAGCCGACCTGCCCCTGCTGGCTTTCCTGATGTGCGGCATGGCGCTGTTCATTCACGGCGTGGACAATGACTCGGGACGGTGGCTGGCCGCGTCCACGGCAGTTCTCGCGCTGGCCAGCATGACCGGCTACCAGTCCATCCTAATCACGCCGATTCTTGCGCTCTACCTGTGGTTCCACGCGAACCGGCGCCCGGCGAACTGGCTGGTGGCGGCGGTTCCCATCCTGACGGTGGCGGCCTGGCAGGGATACGAGCGCGTCACCAGCGGCAGCCTGCCGCTCTCGGTCCTGCACGGATACGCCAACCAGTACGGTTGGGAGGACCTCGGCGTGAAGCTGCGCAGCGCGCTCGCGCTCACCGTCCACACCGGGTGGATTGTGTTTCCGGCGCTCGCCGCCGTCGCGTTTCTGCCGCGCACGCGGACGGTGCTCGCCGCCATCGTGGTGGTCAGCGCGTGCCTGGCCGTTGTCGACGTCAACCCGCTGTTCTGGGTCTCGTTCGGCATCGGGCTGATGGTGCTGTCCCGCTGCGTCGCACTGCTTTCGAGGAACGCGCACAAAGGGGAGCCTCGGTATGCGCTTCTGGCTTCCTCGTCTCTATCCGCGCCCGCCGACGCCAGTGCGCTTCTGCGCGCGCGCGACGCCGACGAGCGCTTCCTGGCCGCATGGGTGATCGTGTTCTTCAGCGGCGCTCTGGTGTTGTTCTTTGCCGGGGCGGAGCGCTATCTTCTCCCCATCGCCGCGCCACTGGCGATTCTCACGGGCCGCTCTTTCGCCCGGCGCCGGAACTGGCTGGTGGCCGGTTTCGCCGCCCAGTGTGCGGTCAGCCTGGCGCTGGCGCTGGTGAACTACCAGCACTGGGATGCCTATCGCGAATTCGTCGCCCGGCATGGCGGTGACATACGGAGCCATCGCACCTGGGTGGCCGCCGAGTGGGGCCTGCGCTTCTACGCCGAGAGCGAAGGCGCACTGCCCATGCTGAGGGAAACGCGAGTGGAGCCCGATGACCGCGTGCTGAGCAGCGCGCTTTCCGATACCGCACTCAGCGGGCGCGGCGATCTGATCCCGGTCGACGAGCAGGGAATTGTCCCCACGCTCCCGCTGCGGCTGATCGGCCTGCACGCGCGCTCCGGCTTCCAGACTGCCGGGATGGGCCTGCGCGAATTCGACATTTCCACAGAGCCGCTGGATTTTGTGCGCGAGCAGAGGATGCTCGACCGCGAGCCGACCGTCTCCTGGCTGCCCATGAACTCGCCCGCCGCGGCGTACCAGATTGTTGGCGGCGCCTACGGTATCGAGAACGACGCGTGGCGCTGGATCGGCGCAACGGCCACGTTCCGGCTGCGCACGCCAGCGCGCCCCGAACGCTTTGCCGCCGCCGTGTTCATTCCGCCCGAGGTGGTCCCCTGCACGGTTGTCCTGAGCGTGAACGGCGCGGTGATCGCCAGGGCGACCTACACCGCATCCGCCAAGTATGAACTGGCCGGCGCCATCGCCGGTACGCTTCCCGAGGCGGTGACCGCAACTCTCTCCACGGACCGCACCTTCCGCGCCCCGCACGATGCCAGGGACCTCGGGCTGGTGCTCACCGCGATCGGTTTCGTCGATCCCACAACAGCAGCGCCAGGCACGCCAGCAGACCGGCCGCAGTGAGGCCCGCGCCGAATCGCACGGAAGCCGGCCGATAGCGCATCTCAACCCTGTGTACGCCGGCGTCCACGACGACGCTGCGCAACGCCCCCCAGACTTCGTACAGAGCCGCGGGCCGGCCATCGACGCGCGCCTCCCAACCCGGAACCATCGTGTCGCTCAGCACCACGAGGCCACGACAACCGAGGGTCGCCGTCAGGATAACGTCATCGCTATCCGGGCGCGCCACCGTCACCGGTTCCCCTGCGGAACATGATTCGACCGGGGGCGCCTGACCAAGGAAGACGGCGGTGCGGCGCAGGTCCGTCGCGGGGTTCTGCAGCATCGCCGCGAGTTCCGCTTCGCTCCGCGCCGCTACCGTCTCATGGACCACCCAGGCGCGTGGCAGAGCGGGCCCGGGAACAGACTCCACGCCGTCTCTTCCGGCGTGCAGCGTGACCCCCATCAGCTCCTGCGCGCGCGCAGTCTGCAGGGGCAGCCGCAGCAGGTTGGCGGGAACACCCGCGACGAACGACTGTAGTTGATCGAACCCGTACTGATCGCCGGGGTTGAACATGAGCGCGTTCCAGTCCACGGTGATTCGCCCATCGCCCACCTCGCTGCGCAATTGCGCGATCATGTCCTGATGATCCAGCATGGATGCCGCGCACACGGTGTGGCCAGGCGTCAGAGGCGCCACGCGAAACGCGGCTACGGTGGTCGCCTCCAGCAGCACGGCGAGGATGAGCACAAGGCCGCGGACAATCCGGTTTCCAGCGCGCCATAACAGCAGAACCGCAAGCACGGCCAGCGCGGCAACGCCCTTGGCGAAGTAGTGCGTTGGCACCCCGGGATACATCGGCGCGAGCCACCCGGTCCAGTGGAGCGCCGCAAACAACGCGCCCACTCCAATCAGGACGGGGACCGCGAACCGCAGCGAGACGCGGCGTTCCAGCAGCATGTCGGCGCCGCTGGCCGCCAGCACCGCCATCGCAAGGCCCACCAGGAACATTCCGCGCACCGGCGTGCGAGCTTTGTCCAACATCGGGAGCACGGCATACGCCAGGCGATGCAGCGGCGTGTTCGCTCCCAGCGAGTACACCAGTCCACCGGCTCCGAGCAAAGCGATGTAACGAAGCGGGCGATTCCGCCAGCCGCCGGCAAGTCCCAGACAGGCCAGCGTGACAATGGCGACGCCCACGAACATCGTGGTGTGCGCTTCCGCCGTAGGTGTGGGAAAGAGGAATCCCGGCAGGCCTTGCCAGGACAACGAATACTGCTGGTGTACGTAGTAAGGGACCTTGTCCTGCCAGCCGATCGGTTCCGGCGTCCCCACCCAGCGCTTCGCCAGGTGGCCGAATTCATAGAGCGGCAGGGACTGAATGGCGCTGATCGCAACCGCTATGGACAATGCCGCACCGATGGCGATGAGCATGCCTCTGGCGGAAACCGCTTGCTCACGCGCGCGGCTCGGAAACGCGGCGCGCCACGCCCACAGCGCCACCGTGAAAAGCAGTACCGCGTAGGAGATGATCAGGGGCGCCTCATGGTGCCCGGACAGCCAGCTCAGTCCCAGGAACAGCCCCAGCAGTGCCGCGCTTTGCACCCTTCTGCGGCCGCTCCAGATGCGGATGGCGAACAGAGCAACAAGCGGCGCCAGAGACGCTCCGTTCGCACGGTCCAGCCAGGGCAGGCTGCCGAAGTACCCGGCGCACGAGAACGCCACGCCTCCCAGCGTCGACGCGATGCGCGACAAGCCCAGCTCGCGGCAGAGGAGATAACATCCGTACGCGGCCACCAGGTGCAGTGCGATGAACCACCAGTTCAGGGTGGCCACCGCAATCGCCCCGTTGTGCAAGGGCAACGCGAGAAACAGAAGGTTCAGCGGATACAACGGTCCGGGTTGCCCGGAGCCAAGCACCGGCAATCCGGCCCAGACGTGCGGGTCCCACAGCGGAAAGTGCCCCGCGTGAATGCTGCGTGCCAGAAACGTGAAGCTGGGAATGGCGAGCTGGCACATGTCATAGTGGTCGAACCAGACGGAGACGGGGAGGATCAGCTTCCAGTACAGGCCAACTACCAGCAGGAACAGGCCGATCGCGGTCTTCATGACTCCTTCGGGGCCGCCCGGCAAATCATGAACGTCTGGTAGCCGAACAGCCCGGGCAGCAGCCAGGTGCAAAGGATCAGGAGCCAGTGCGCGAGCCGAATCAGGGGGTTGCGATCCGGCGAGCCGATCACCACCTCCAGCGGCATCACCGTCATTTCGTGGCGCACTACCTCGAAACCCGCGTTGCGCACCATCCGCAGCGCGCTTTTGCGCGTGAAGAACCGCAAGTGGGTGCGGTCCATGATGCCGCGGTCGCCATACTCGAAGCGGCCGAACAGCAGGGCCAGACGCACGGTGAGATTGGCCACGTTGGGGACGGAAACGAACAGGCGTCCGCCCGGGCGCAACAGAGCGCGCGCCTGGGCCAGCAACCGCTCGGGGTCGCGAAAGTGTTCGAGAACGTCCATCAGCAGCACGGAGTCGAACAGGCGTCCGCTCACCAGGGCGGACAGATTGAGGGAACCGTCGCCGAGATCCGCCTGCACAACCCGATGGCCCGACTTCCGCAGCTCGTCCGCAAGAAACGCCTGGCCACGATCGAGGCAGAGCACGTCGTCGCCGGTTCCGATGGTCTGCCGCAACAACGCGTGACTGGAGTGGCTGCTGGTCTTCACCGGGTAGAGAACGAAGTACTCCTGGAACTCGGGGTAGCGCCGGATGGAGCGCTTCGTCTGCCGATAACGGTGGACGGCGCGCACGATGTCGCGCGCATAGCGCATCCCGTTCACGTAGCAAATCTCGGTTCCGTAGAAGGTGGGGATGGGCACCTCGGTGATGCGGAAGCCCTGGTGGTTGAGCTTGATAATGATTTCCGTGTCGAAGTGGAAATCGTCGGTCATTCGCGCGAAGTCGATGCGGGCGAGGGCGTGCAGGCTGTAGGCTCGATAGCCGCTGTGGAATTCCGTCAGGTTCATGCCCAGCGCACGGTTCTCGAAAGCCGTCAGAATGCGATTGCCGGCGTACTTGTAGAGCGGCATGCCGCCCTTGAGCGGACCGCCGTAATCGCTCATCATGCGCGAGCCGAACACGGCGTCGGCCTGGCCGGTGACCAGCGGATGGTACATGCTGGCGAGGGCCTCCGGAGCGTACTGTCCATCGCCGTGCAGCAGCACCACCACATCAAAGCCGCGCTCAATGAAGTACCGGTAACCGGCTTTCTGATTCCCGCCGTACCCGAGGTTTCTGGCCTGCCGCAGGACGGTGAGCTTGGTCTCGTTCGAGACCGCCTTGAGCCCGACGGCCAGCTCGTAGGTGCAATCCTGGCTGGCGTCGTCGAAGACGGCGATCTCCTCCACGTTGGCCCGGACCGCTTCCGGAATCCTGCGCAACACGGACGAAAGCGTGGTCAGCGCGTTGTAAGCCACGATCAGAATGCCGACCCGCTTTCCGTGATTGGAGGCCTGCTCCGCCGCCAGGGCGGAGGTTCCCGAGATTACCGGCACGCCAGTCTGCACGATCTGTCAATCCATGTTACACTCCCGCTTGGCCATGGAAAACCTCTACGAAGAGTTCAAGGTGCAGGGGCGGGAACTGGTGGAGAAGGTCCGCCACCTGATTCACGAAGGCAACGTGCAGCGCGTCATCATCAGGGACGACCGCGGGCACACGTTTGTGGAGATTCCGGTGACGGTGGCGGCCGTGGGCGTCATCGTGGCGCCGGTGCTGGCCGCGGTGGGCGCGATTGCGGCGATGGCCGCGCACTTCACCATCGTGGTGGAGCGAGCGGGTCACGATGGAACGCCGCCGCCCGCGGGCTAGTTGAGACCGCAGAGGCCGGGCGTGGGGCACATGCCGCCCGCGCAGGGCGGAAGCTCGGAGCTTTTGCCCTTCGCCCCGCCGGCATGCGCGGCAAAGGTGGACAGCTCGGTTTTCAGGTGCGCCTGCCCGCAGGACGGGCACAGCACTTCGTCGCCCTGGCGGCGGACCAGCTTCTCGAATTTCGTTCCGCAATCCTCGCAGCTATATTCGTAGATCGGCATCCTTTCCCGATTTTACCGCGCCTTGCGATGAGCGCGGCGGATGATTTGAGGAGCGCTCCCTTGCCAATTGTTTACCCTCACGGCGAAGGGACCGCTTCTTGCCCGAAACGGCGCGGGACCGGCAATGAACCGGCGGGCACTCATCACTCGCGACTTTGCGCGGGGGAGCCCGGGATTTGCTTCCACGCCTCGTGATCCGCCTCTCCGATAAGTGAGCAACGGACTCTTGATTGGGAGCGTAGCAGAGCGGTGACGGGCTGTTGGTGGGGTGGGGATGTAAGTTGAGGGAAGCAGGGGAGATTGAGTTTGCGGGTTTTGTCAATATCTCATGGCGGCTCCGCCACAACGGGGCATGAAAAGCCCCATCGCCTGCGGCTGCGGGAACAGGCCAAAGGGCGAATCATGGAAGTTGTTGATTTAACAGGGCGTTGCGGCGGCCTTTTTTCGAAGGAACTGGCGCTACGGACTGCACCCGGGCATGGCGCCTTTCATCGCATGACCTCAAGGAGCGCGTGAAGCAACGTCTCAGAAATGGGAATGTGAGCGACGGCCATGATGATGAGGAGGAAGCCCGGATATACGGCGCAACTGCACATGACCGAAGCGGAGGTCACTACAAGCCTCGCCGCCGTGCTGAAGCAGGTGCGGCGCGGTGCGGAAATCGTGATCGAGCAGAGCTACCGGACGGTGGCCATCATCTCGCCCGTTAAAGGGCCAGGACGCCCTATCGATCATAGTTCCTCGGGAGCTTGTTTTGCTGAGGTGGTGCCTGACAAGCGCGTTGAGGGCGATGGGCCTCGACCTGTTCCTCGCCGGGTGGGTTCTCATTGCCCTTGGTCTCGCCGATGTTGAAAGACCGCCAGTTCTCAAACTTCACGCGAAAGCCGGCTTGCTCCGCCGTGACTTATTTGACAGTGCATTCGCAGATGCCGGCGTCCACATCGGCCTTACCGGCCAGCAGCGCCCGCACTCTCGAGTAATTGCACTACATCCTTGTGGCCATTCTTCAACGCCAGCATCGACGCCGTGGCGCCATCACTCATCCTGGCGTTCACGTCGGCGCGGGCGTCGAGCAGCGCCCGCACCACCTCCGGGTAGCCTTTCTGCGACGCGATTATCAACGCCGTAGCGCCATTGGCGGCTTTTGCGTTTACATCGGCGCGGGCGGCCAGCAGCGTCCGCGCCACCTCCGGTTGGCCACCGAGCGACGCGCCCATCAACGCCGTGGCGCCGTCGCCCATCCTGGCGTTCACATCGGCGCGGGCGTCAAGCAGCACCCGCACCACCTCCTGCTGGCCTTTCTGCGACGCCGCCATCAACGCCGTAGCGCCATTGCCCATCTTCGCGTTCACATCGGATCCGGCGGCGAGCAACGCCCGCACCACCTCCTGGTAGCCCTGCTGCGACGCCAGGAACAACGGCGTGACGCCATTGCCCGCCCGGACGTTCACGTCGGCGCGGCCGGCGAGCAGCGCTCGCACCACCTCCAGGTGGCCACTCTGCGACGCCAGGAGCAACGCCGTGCCGGTATTATTCATCCTGGCGTTCACATCGGCCCCGGCGGCGAGCAACGCCTGCGCCGCTTCCTGGTGGCCATTCTGCGACGCCAGGATCAACGCCGTGCCGCCATCGGTCTCCCGGGCGTTCACGTCGGCGCGGGCGGCGAGCAGCATTCGCACCACCTCCTGCCGGCCCTCCTGCGACGCCGCGATCAACGCCGTAGCGCCAGTGCCCCCTCTGGCGTCCACATCGGCCCGGGCATCCAGCAGCGCCCGCACCACGTCCTGGTGACCTTTCTGCGCCGCCGCTATCAACGCCGTAGTACCATTACTCGTCCTGGCGTTCACATCGGATCCGGCGGCAAGCAGCGTCCGCACCACCTCCTGGTAACCCGTCTGCGACGCCGCGATCAACGCCGTGGCGCCCTTGACCGTCCTGGCGTTCACATCGGCGCGGGCATCCAGTAGCGTCCGCACCACCTCCTGACGGCCGTTCTGCGACGCGATTATCAACGCCGTGCCGCCAGTGCCCATGCTGGCGTTCACATCGGCCCCGGCGGCGAGCAGCACCCGCACCACCTCCTGGTGGCCCCCGAACGACGCCATTATCAGCGCCGTGCTGCCATCGTTCGCCTTGGCGTTCACGTCCGCTGGAGCGGCGAGCAACGCCCGCACCGCCTCCAGGCGGCCATTCTGCGACGCCGCTATCAACGCGGTGGAGCCATTGCCCGCCCTGACGTTCACATCGGCCTTGGCGGCCAGCAGCGCCCGCACCACCTCCTCACGGCCCTCCTGCGACGCGGCCATCAACGCCGTGGCGCCATCGCTCGTCTTCGCGTTCACATCGGATCCGGCGGCCAGCAGCGTCCGCACCACCTCGTAATGACCCTGCTGCGACGCCACTATCAACGCCGTGCTGCCTTTGCCCGTCCTGGCGTTCACATCGGCGCGGGCATCCAGCAACGCCCGCACCACGTCCTGATGGCCGAACTGCGACGCCAGCATCAACGCCGTGCCGCCGTCGCCCGTCCTGGCGTTCACATCGGCGCGGGCGGCGAGCAACACCCGCACCGCCTCCGCATAGCCCTGCTGCGACGCCAAAATCAACGCCGTGCCGCCATTGTCCTCCTTCGCGTTCACGTCGGATCCGGCGGCGAGCAACGCCCGCACCACCTCCTGACGGCCATTCTGCGACGCCAGGATCAACGACGTGATGCCGTTACTCATCTTCGCGTTCACATCGGATCCGGCGGCCAGCAGCGTCCGCACCACCTCCTGCTGGCCGCTCTGCGACGCCGCCATCAACGCCGTGGCGCCATCGCTCATCCTGGCGTTCACATCGGCCCGCGCATCCAGCAACGCCCGCACTACCTCCTGCCGGCCACTCTGCGACGCCAGGATCAACGCCGTGGCGCCATTACTCAGCTTCGCGTTCACATCGGATCCGGCGGCGAGCAAAGCCTTCACGCGGGATAAATCACCCTTGACGGCCGCATTGATGAGATCGGTCGCTTGTGCGCTGGCCCGTGCGCCTGCCAAAACGCAGGCCAACGCCACCAGAATGCCCAGGGTTAACGAATGTTTCCGTAAGGATGTCATTTCAATTCTCCTTTCCGAAGATCGCGCAGTTCAGTTTGCAACCATATCCGGTGCGGCGCTCGCGACAGGTCCGCACGAGCGGTTTGACCCCGTTCGGCGAGCAACGCCTTTACGCGGGGTAAATCGTCCTTGCCAGCGGCGTTGAATAGATCGTCCGCTTGCGCGTTGGCCCGGTTGCCCGCTAAAAGGCAGGCCAACACCGCCAGAATGCCCGTGACTAACGAATGCTTCCGTGAGCGTGTCATTTCAATTCTCCTTCCCGAAGATCGCGCGGTGAAGCTGCAACCATATCGCTCGCGTACGGTCGCCGCGGGCCTGGCTTCGATCATACTTGGTTGCACCGCGCCTCCGCTGCGAGAGCGGCCGGGGGAAAAGAGTCCGTGGATGCGGAGGAGCAACGCGACGAAGCGGGCGTCCGCCCAACGCGGCTTCGCTGCTCAGAGCTGCCGCACTGTAAGGTTGGGGATCATCCGGAAGTGACGGGCGCCCAACGTGGCAGTCAATCCTACTTCTTCCCGTACTCCAGATGCAGACGGATACTCTCGATCCACAGCGGGCCGCGCGCCTGGTTGTAGGCGGGGTTGTTGACGTGCTGCAGGTCGAAGGCAGCGAAGACGCCCGCGAACAGGCGCGCGTTGTAGTAGCTCTCCCACACGTACTCGGGTGCGTACCGGAGTGCCCCGTCGCCGATCAGGAAGTCGAGGCCACCGCGGGCCAGATACAGCGCGTGAACGCCGGAGATGCCGCACACGGTCAACTCGCTGGCCACGGTGTCGAGCGGGCGATGCCAGCGCCGCCCGGCCAGGGACACCCCGCCGGTGGCCAGCCGGTCGACGGCGGTGAACGCGAACGATTCCGTTTTGCCGTCGTTCCAGCCCAGCCGCGCGAACACGCCCAGGTCCCCCGTGATTTCCTGGTCGAAGCTGACGCCGGCGCCGTACTTGAGGGTGCCCGGGCGCCGCGTGGCCGTGACATCGGGCGTCGTATCAGTCTGCTCAGCCAGGCGCAGGGCCTCCGCATAGTTTCCGGAATCGGTGTGCAGCAGGAAACCGAGCATGCGAATCGCGCCGGGGTGTCTGAGGATGGCGTAGCGCCGCTCGCTCTCGAACATGTCGCCGCGATCGCGAAACAGCCGGCGGTCGAAGCTCATGCCGTTGGCCACCTTCGGCTCGGCGCCGCTGCCATAGCGCCAGGACCAGTTTCTGGTGTGCAGCTCGTGAACCCATCCCCAGGTGTAGCCGTGGGTGTCGGCCGGGTAGTCCCACGCGCCGTTGTACATGATCGCCCAGCCCATGAACTGGCTGCGCGGGTCGTGGCTGTAGCGGTTGTCGTCGAAGAAATCGGTGACGCTGAAGCGCCCTGCATAGATGGTGTAGCGGGTCATGGGGCGCGAGCCGGCCAGTTGATTGTCGTCGCTTTCGTCGGACTCGCGCTCGTCGCCGAAGCCGAAATCGTGCTGGATGTAAGCGCGAGCCAGATATGGTTTGGGCGTCGCCGTCTCCACGCGCGGCATCTCTCCGTTGGGGGAGTTGGCCATGCCGTCCACAGCGCTGAAGCCGCGCCCGCCGGCCACCTCGGGATCGACGTAGATCACGGTGTCCTGGTCCAGACGAAACCCGAAAAACAGCGTGGTGGTGAGGGACGCTTCCTTCTCCGGGTGATCCGACAGGCTGAGCGGGCCGCTGTAGGCCGCTGGAAAAGCCCCGTGGGACTGGCCAATGGAAGTCGCCTGCCAGAACAGATTCCAGCGCTCGTCGGGGGTGACATCCGGAGTGGCGTCCTGAGCGCGGGCAACCGGCAGGCACAGGAACGAGGTGATGGCGAGGGCGAGGGAAGCGCGATACAATCGCCCATTATCGCGCAGGCGCCAAATCAGACTGCTACAATCTCGTGAATCCTGCTCGCGCGTCCACGGCCACCGCGAAAAGGGGAGCTTATTCTTCGCTGTTGCGGATGCGGGCGGCGACGGCCAATGCCACGCATGATCTCCACCACCGGATCACGCGCTCCGATCGGCGGCGTGTTACTCTCCCAGCGCGTTCGCCGTTTCGGCGATTCCGTCCGTGAATGCCAGCAATGGCTCCGCCGCCGGTGGAGCGGGATTGCGGCCTGCTGGCAAGCGAAACGCGCGTAACTTCCGCCGCATCGCGTTCGTTAGTTATGATAGCCGCAGAGGTGCTTTGTGTTGTCCCGTCGCTTGCCGTTTATTCTCGCCGTCACCGTTTTGTTGCAGCCGCTGGTCCTGGCACAGACGCCCTCGCGAACCGGCGCGCTCGCATCGCTGGTCCAGCCCCGCGTGCCGGACGACCCGCTGGAGCTGATTACGGGCGACGCGCAACCAGTTCAGAATGCCGAACAACGGCTCGCCGCCGTGAATCTGCTCGGGCGCGCCCACACCCTCTCGAACCTGCGCGCCCAGCCTTATGACCTGAAAACCACTTTTACCATTACCGGCTCGTCGTCGTCCGACGGCGTCTGGAACATGGAAGACGTCTCTCCTTCCAGCGGCGTCCACCGCTGGACTACGCAGGGCCCCTCGTATTCGGTGGTCACTCTCTTCACCGGCGGAATTCGCTACAGCAGCCAGCCGTCCATGGCCATACCGCTTCGCCTGATGCAGGTCCGCGCCGCCATCTTCTCCAACCATGCTGTCGGTGCACACGCATCGGTCCGCACGGCCAGCGCTACTCTGAACGGCGCTGACCTCAATTGCGTTCTGATTGGGCAGACGGCGCCCAGGAAACAGTCCGCCGGCGCCCGCCTCTGGGAGGAGTTGGAATATTGTGCCGACGCGCACTCCGGCGTTCTGACCACATGGTCGCCCGCGCCGGGCGTGTATGTTCTTTACGACTACTCAAACGCCCTCAGTTTTCACGGCAAGGTGATTCCCGGCCGGTTCACCATCACGGAAGCGGGCCGCACGGTGGTGGAGGCTCGCGTGGAAAGCGTAACCGATCCCGGCAGCCCTGATCCCGCGCTCTTCGATACGTCCACTCTGAGCCAGACGGGAGTTGGCTCCCTCTTTGTGCACGCATGGCACATTCGCATGTTTGTGCCGTTCTCGGTCGGCAGTACGAACGACACCCTCCAGACGGTAGTGGTACATGGCATGCTGACCCCAAGCGGCGAGTTGACGGAAACCGAAGTGGTCGCAAGCAGCAGCGCGAGTCTGAATCAGCAGGCGCTCGATATCGCCGCGAAGATGCAGAACTGGCACGGGGAAGACGAGGCTCAGCCCGGCGCTACACCGCAGCAGCACGAAATCTTCTTCACCGTCTTCGCCGTGCCCGCAACGAAGCGAAGCAAACCCCCGGCCGGGGGCAAAACGGGGACAGACTGACTGATGTGGTCTGACTCACCAAACGCGCACGCGGTGGTCTGTCCCAACGAAGTAAACCCCCGGCGGTGCAATCTCGTCTATAGTGTCGATGGAGCCAGTGGCAGTTTCAGGATTCCTGACCACCACCTTTGAAAGCGCCGCCGGGGAGCTGGACGACTTCGACGCCGTGGTGCGGCTCCACTGGCCGGCGGTGTTTCGCTTCACCCTGGCATCGGTGCGGGACCCCGACGCCGCGCAAGCCCTGACCCAGGATTGCTTCATGAACGTCTGGCGCGGACGGGGGACGTTTCGCGGCGGGTCCACGGTGAAGACCTGGATTATGCGCATCGCCGTGAATCTGGTCCGCGACCATGCCCGCAACCGCCGCCTGCAGTTCTGGAAGCGCACCACGGCGCGAGCGCTGGACATTCAGGCGGCCGGCGAGCGCATCCCGGACGAACAGCTCTCCGCGGAAGCGAGAATGCTGCGGAGCGAGCGGATCCGGGCGGTCTGGCAGGTCAGCGGAACTCTGCCGGAAAAGCAGAGGACGGTCTTCCTGCTGCGCTTCGTGGAGGACATGGACCTGCTGGAGATCGCCGCGGCGATGGGCCTGAAGGAGGGGACCGTGAAAGTGCACCTGTTCCGCGCGGTGCAGTCCGTGCGGGAACGGCTGGGAGGGAACGAATGAGCCCGCATCTGTCGTCGCGGGAGATTTCCGAGTGGGTCGCCGGGACGCGCACTCCGGAGCGAGAGAATCATCTGCACGAGTGCGCCGAATGCCGGGGCGAGTTGACCCGGCTGCAGGGAGTGCTCTTGGAGTTTCGCGATTCGCTGCGGGATTGGAGCGCCGGGCAGGCCGGTTCATCGCCACGGCCGGTGTGGCTGACCGAAGGCCCGCGCGGCGCTCACCGGTTGCGCTGGGCGCTGGTGGCCGTGGCCATGATTCTTCTCGCGGCGATCCCCATCTACCGGAGCCGCGAGCGGCAACGCCAGGCGGACACCAGCCTCGAAGATGCGGTATTGCTGGAGCAGATCGATGCGGGCGTGTCGCGGTCCGTCCCGGCGCCCATGGAACCGCTTGCCGGTCTGGTGTCGTGGGACTCCACGGGCTCGACGGCCAGCGGCAGGCAATCACAGCAGAAAAAATAACAATTCACAGAAAGGGAGAAGTTCGATGAAACACTGCACCAGGCAACTTGTATTAACAGTGCTGCTGGCCGGCGCTGCCGCGCTGGCGCAACAGGCGCCGCCTCCGCCGGCCGTACCGGGAGCACCTCCGCCGCCCCCGAACGAGGCTCCGCCCTTCGCACAAAACAGGCGCCCGCCGATGGAGCGCGCGTTCCACACCGGCGCGCCCGGGCGGTGGTGGAGAAACCCGGAAATGGTGCAGAAACTGGGGCTCACCACCGACCAGCAGAAGAAGATGGACGACATCTTCCAGCAGAACCGCCTGAAGCTGATCGACCTGAATGCATCGCTGCAAAAAGAGGAGACCATCATGGAGCCGCTGATGGAGGCGGATCAGCCCGACGAAGCGAAGATCCTCGATCAGATCGACCGCGTGGCCCAGGCCCGCGCCGAATTGGAGAAAGCCGACGCCAGAATGCTGCTGGGGATTCGCCGCGCGCTCTCCCCGGAACAGTGGAAGAAACTGCAGGCGGAAGGGCCGGGGGCGCACCACGACCATGAGGGACCGGGTGGCGGCCGACCGCAGGGGCCGCGGCCCGACGGCGGGCGGTAGCAGGGCCGCCGGCCCGGTGTTCGGCGCGGAGCAGATCGCCGCCGTGGGCCGGGAGATGGAAAACCGTCGCAACCGGACGCGAATCGAGCGATGATATGGACGGAGGGTTTATGCGAGCCGACCACGTGGAACTTTCATGGGGACCGGACAAGAAGAAATGGCTTGTCCGGATCAGGGTTGGTGAGGAGGTAATCCGCCGTCATTGCAGTGCGCCGCACGACGCGGACGAACAGCGGCTCCGCTCGGCGGCGGAACAGACCGTGCGCGATGAGGGCTACGAAGCCGATCCCGCGCAAATCAGCATCCTGCGCTAGGACACGCAACGCCAGTCGCGTTTCTCGGAGTCTGCGAGGAACGCGGCTGGTGCCGCATATCCCATGAGCGATCCGGACGCGGTGCGTTTTCAGGCCGCCAGCGACCAGTCGCTGCTGGTTTCCTTTGGCGGCGAGATTACCCCCGCTGCGCATGACCGGGTGCGCCGGCTGTTGCGCCTGCTTGAATCGGAGCGCATTCCGGCCGTCCGCAACCTGCATCCGGCATACTGCTCCCTGCTCATTTGTTTCGACGCGCTGGCTATAGAACACAATGAGCTGGAGACGATTCTGCGGCGCCACCTCGCCCGCATCGACGACGTGCCGCTGCCCCAGCCACACGAGGTGGAGATTCCGGTCTGCTACGGCGGCGAGTTCGGCGCCGATCTCGCGGAGCTGGCCGAAATGCATAACATGACCCCGGAGCACGTTGCCGCTCTGCACGCTTCGGCCAACTACACCGCGTACTTCCTTGGATTCACTCCCGGCTTCGCCTACCTGGGCGGGTTGCCGGAAGCGCTGGCCACGCCGCGCCTGCCATCTCCACGGCGCACCGTGCCGGCGGGCAGCGTGGGAATTGCCGGCAACCAGACCGGCGTGTATCCGTTTGCCACCGCCGGTGGCTGGAGGCTGATTGGACGCACTCCGATCCCCCTGTTCCGCCCCGGCGAGCGCGACATGAGCCTCCTGGCGATTGGAGATCGCGTACGCTTTCGGCCCATTTCGCCTCAGGAATTTGCGAAACTGGCCGGTGAATGCCGCTGATTCGCGTGGAGACGCCGGGCCTGTTCACCACCGTGCAGGACCTCGGGCGTCCGGGCTTCGGACCCATAGGCGTCTCCGCCTCGGGCGCGGCGGACCCCGTCGCGCTGCGGCTCGGAAACCGGCTGGTGGACAACCCGGAAGGAGCGGCCGCGCTGGAGATGACCTTGCTCGGCGGCGTGTTTCTGTTCCCGGAAGGGGCGAGGGCGGCGCTGGCGGGCTCGGATTTCGGCGCCACTCTGGACGGCGCTCCGGCTCCGTTGTGGACCGCCCTCGACATCCGGCCCGGCGGGATGCTGCGCATCGGGCCCACGCGCTCAGGCGCGCGCTGCTATCTCTCGGTACACGGCGGGATTGTGGTGAAGCCGTTCCTGGGCAGCGCGTCCACCCACGCCCTGAGCGGCCTCGGCGGTTTCGACGGCAGAGCGCTGCGGAAGGGCGACGTTCTCGGGATCGGCCCCGCGACCGTAACGGCCTTCCGCGAACGACCCATTTCCGCGGAGACCCTCGGGCGGCTGGCGCCCCGCCCGAGTTCCAGAAAGGTCCTGCGCGTCACCGACGGCCCCCAGAGCGACTGGTTCTCCGAGGAGTCGCGGAACATATTCTACAGTGGTGTATATCGGGTGACGGAAGAAGCCAACAGGATGGGAATTCGTTTGGAAGGCGCGGCGGTGGCGGTGCGCTGCGGTGGCCACATGATCACGGAAGGCGTGGCGTTGGGGGCCATTCAGGCGCCACCGGGCGGCCAGCCCATCATCCTCTTCGTGGAGCAGCAAACCACCGGCGGCTACCCGAAGATCGCCAATGTGATCGCGGCCGATCTGGCCAGCGTGGGGCAGCTTCGCCCGCGCGACGAGATCCGCTTCGAGCGCGTCGATGTGGCCACCGCGCGGAATCTGTTGCGGCAACAGGAGGAAGTGATTCGTGAGGTGCATTGACCTCAACAGCGACATGGGCGAGATCCCCGAAGCCATCGCCGACGGCACCCAGGAAGCGCTCATGGCGTCGCTCAGCTCGGTGAACATCGCCTGTGGCGGGCACGCCGGCGACGAGCACTCCATGAAGACCACCATCGAGCAGGCGCTGCGCTGGAATCTGGCGGTGGGGGCGCATCCGGGCTACCCGGATCCCGCCAACTTCGGCCGCCTCGAATGGAACCTGCCGCCGGACATTTTGGCCGATTCCGTGTTCGAGCAGATTCTGAGGCTGGCCGAGGTGGCCGTCCGGTGCGGGGCGCGTTTAGCGCACGCGAAACCGCACGGCGCGCTCTACAATCAGGCCGTGCGACAAGAGGAGGTGGCCAAAGCAGTGGCCGCCGGCGTGGCCCGCTGGAGCCGTGATGTGGTGCTGTTCGGGCTGGCCGGATCGCCCGGGCTGGAGGTGTTCCGCGCGGCCGGCTTCTCCGTTGCCGCCGAAGCGTTCGCCGACCGGCGCTACGAGCCCGACGGGAGTTTGCGGTCACGAAAGTTCGAGGACGCGGTGATCCGCGATCCCGCTGAGGCCGCCCGCCAGGCAGTCCGGATCGCCGAACAAGGGGTCGCTCAGACCATCTGCGTCCACGGCGACACGCCCGGCGCGCCCGAGATCGCCGCGGCGGTGGCGCGCGCTTTGCGGGAGGCCGGGATCGCTGTCAGACCACTTTCCTGAACAGGCGGCGGAACATCCACAGGCAGGTCAGGCCGATGGGCAGCAGAACCGCCGGCGACGGTTCCGGCACGGTTTGCGAGATGGTGGAGTTGGCGCTCTGCAAACTGTCGACGTTGATGGGG
>Ga0326728_10001849_pt1 | contig 72925 bp, 59 predicted proteins | sample MB3enrmetagenome_FD_207602 | JGI IMG/M metagenome (GOLD analysis project Ga0326728, IMG submission 207602) | Lab enriched peat soil microbial communities from McLean, Ithaca, NY, United States - MB31MN | ecosystem: Environmental > Terrestrial > Soil > Wetlands > Peat | place: USA: New York...
CCGGCGGCAATGATGGCGCTTTCGAGGCGTTGGGCATTTTTGGACAATCCATCTATGTGAACCCGGCAAGGCACGTCGTCATAGTGCAGACTAGCGCTTGGCCGGAAGCTTGGGTGCCAACCCTGGCCGAGGAAAACGCAGTGGTTCATGAAGCCATAGCGCGTGCGGTCGGGCGTTGATTTGATCCGCCGCAACAGGTTTGTAGTCCTACGCTGGCCGAATCGATGTGGGAACTGGGAAAGGAGTAACGATGACTCGGAAATACCAAGTGCTGTTGGTCGTCCTGGTGCTGATCATGCAGGCCGCGTCTTATGCGCAAAGCGCAGACAATAATGGCGACGGCAAGCCAGAGGGCGCGGCACCTGCTATCCGCATGACGCTCGAGCGATATGCCGAGTACGTGAAGTTGTTCAACGCTCGCGACGATCGTTGGGTGGAGTATTACAGCAAGAACGTCATTTTTGACCACGGCGAAGGGTATGGAATTTTGCAGGGCCGGCAGGAGATCCTGGACTTCTATCACCGTGTGTGGGCGGATGTTGACGAGGAGGTCGTTCCGGGCAAAATCGCCATCGATAACGAGAACGGCATCATGATGGTGGAGATAACCACCCGGCTGCGCGCAAAACACGATAATGTGAAGCTCGGGGCTTTCCGGGTGTTCCCAAAGCAGGGCGATCTCCTGGTTGTTCCCGGCGTCATTGCCTATGGCCTTGCCGACGGGTTGATCACGACGATCGCAGGAGTTGACGTCGGCGATGCCTCCTATCGGCCGGCGAGCACCGCACACGCGGCGCCGTTTCCCAAGGACACTGCAGTAGTAACACCGGAGGCGAAGGCGCAAGTCGAAAAAGCCTACCGCGAGTATCTCGGTTGCTTCAATCACCAGGATTTGGATTGTGTAACCAACTTTTTCGGGGAAGATTTTGTATTCAAGAGCCCAATCTGGACGTTGCACGGGATACCGGAATTCAAAACTTTTTACATCAATGCCTGGCGCCACTTGACCGAGCACCTCACGATCAAGTCCATCCAGGTGCGCCCCAATCAAATCATAGTCGATGTTTACAACCTGCTAAGCGTCTTCACCGATTTCCCGGATTTCTCGGCCGGCCCGCGGAAGAAGGGTGACAACTACGTAGTTACCGGGACGGTTGTCTACACATTGAAGGACGGCCGCATCTCTCGTATCGACTCGCAATGAGACGCGCTTTTCTCCGCCACAATGCGCCGCGGGGATTTGCGCAACCAAATGGGGGCGAGCAATGACATCTGTCGGCAGAGATGGGGCGATGCGGCAAACGACATTCTATGGCTGGAAATTGTTGGCGGTGTTGTGATTTGTCCTGATCGGGGCATACTTAGCCGGTTATGGGTATGACCACTTTGGCAGTTATGCGCCGGTATTTTACTTAATCGCCGGTTTGAGCGTCGGCGGCTCCGTTCTCTTGGTGTTCATGAGGCCTCCTGTCCGGCGGGCGGCAAAGAGGCAGGCAGCTGCAGCGACCTATTAGCAAACGTACTCGGCGGTACCGTGCCGAAAACTATAGAGCATCATTCAATCTAGCCACGAGGAGGGCTCCTATGACAGATGTTTCAACGGATATGCTGGGACATCCCACCAAGCTGGAATCCATGGTCCCGAAACTCGACTTCGTTTTCCAATCGCGGATTACCTTTAAGCCGGCGATTACCCTGGGAAACCTGGGCGGGATGGGCGTGCGCATGATGATCGGCATTCAGGGCGGGGATTTTGAAGGCCCTTCGATTCGAGGCAAGATTTTGCCCGGAGGGGCGGAGTGGCCGCTGATCCGGCAGGACGGGGTGGGGATAGTGGACGCGCGATATACCTTGGAAACCGATGACGGGGTACTGATCAACATACGTAATACCGGCTATCGCCATGGGCCTCCCGAGACGATGGCGAGGTTAAATGGGAGGAAAGAGGCGGTCGATCCCGAGGAATACTACCTTCGCACGTATACCGTCTTCGAGGCGCCTGTCGGCCGGTACGACTGGCTTTCCCGGCACGTGTTTATAGGAATAGCGGAGCGGCAGCCGGAGGTGCTTTTCTTGCGCTACTACGTTCTCCGTTAGCATCGCTGTGTCCGATGGACCAAGCAACGGCTGGTTTGCTTTGCCAGTCAGGCGCTCTGGTTCGGGAGGGGCCATGATCGGCGGCGAGAATCAACGATTGGACTGCTCAACCGTTACCCGGAGACGGCGTCAACGACGCGGATGGACGGAAGACTGTCATTGATATCGAATTCTGAATCGAATCGCCGGGAGCCGCGTTCTATCTTGTCCGATCGGCAAATACTGAAATCGGCGGAACCCGGCGCTGGCCGTGAGAGCCCAGCGCCGGGATGAGGAGGCCTCCTGTTTCGCTGCGTGCCTGAATTGCGGCTATTTCTGTGCTTCGCCCAGGTAGGTGCAACTCCAATTGGCCGCGCTGTTCACGTCGCCGTTACCGCTAAAGTGCGGCAGCATCGGATAGGCGCAGATCGGCCGTGTGGCAATCACCTTGCCCGCCTCGGACTGTGAAGCAATGAACTGGCTGGGCGCTCGCCCTTCTTCCACCCATAAAATCATCGCCGCAAGCACATCGTGTTCCGCGTCCTGGGGGTGCGATTCTTCGTTGAGGTACGGCTGTCCGAAGTCGGTCGGTCCCGTCCCCCCGGCGCAATGGCCCATGCCGGATACGACGAAAAGACGGAAGAAGCTGTCGGTTTCCGGTTTGCCCAGTTGATCCACCACCGCGTTGTAGTAATCGATGTTGGCCTGGGTGGGAACAGTCGGGTCCTCGCCCCCGATGTAAGTGATTAACTTGTGGTTCAGGCGTTCGAAGGGCACCAGATCCGTATCCCATATGCGCACACCCGGAACGACGGCCTCTGCCGCGGAAACGTCGCGGGCAACGTCGAAGTTGGCGAGATTCCAATTCGGATCCTGGTAGGTCCAGTCGCCGAAGCTGAGCGCGGGTATGAAGGCGCCTTGCTCCGGAAAGTTGCTGTACAAGGCTCCCGGCGAAAGCGCCGGGAAATAAGTTCGACCGTCCCTGCCTGCTAGAGGTCCGAGAATCGCCTTGGCATGTTGCACCTGGGCGGGCGTCAGTCCTGGCGTGCTCGCGATGTCGAATTTGCACGCAGCGGGATTGATGATGATGCCGTCCTTGACGCCGTCCAGCGCGTCGCATTGCTGAATGGCCGTCTCGGCGATCCGCTTCCAATCGTCGGGCTTCAGTTCGCTCGCCGGATCCTGTTGCGTCAGAACTTTGTCCAGCACCCAGCGCGCCGCGATACCGGGGAATGAGGTTCCCGATGCCCCGGCGATCACGCCGTCATAATCGGCAGGAAAACGCTGCACTTCGTTCATGCCGCCCATTCCCCCGCCCGAACAGCCTTCGTAATATGCATGGTGCGCCGGCGATCCGTAGTAGAGCGCGATAAGCTTCTTGGAATTCACGGCCATCAGATGATGAGCGCGCCATTCGAAGTTTTCCAGGCGATCGGGGTGCCCCAGCGCCCAGTGCGGGTCGCTGCGCCAATGGCCTAAATTGCTGCTGGCCGAAGCAAATCCGCGGCTGACGCCGTAGGCCAGGCTCGAGTAATTAATGAATCCCGCATCGCCGCCATTGCCAACTCCCAGGTAACGCTGATCCCAGTCGTCCGGCAGCCAAAGCTCGAACGCAATCTCTTGTTCAATCACGCCTGAAACGCGGCAGAACGGCACGCGCACCTCGGCGGCGCCTAGCCCGCCTAGCGCGTTGCCGGAAAACTTCCAAAGCGGAGCCGGATGGATCTCCTCGGCTGTGTCTATACGGACGTCCGGAATCTGCGCGTGCAAGAGATCCGCACAACTGATCTTTGCAAACACAGGAGTGCTTGCACCAGAAAGCAGAAGGGCGAATACGACTGTTATGAAACGCCGGTTACCGGAGCCGGAGCAACGCGTTAAAGGGAACATAATCCCCCTTGTTGTCGTATTGGTGCGTTCCGAACGTAAAGTGGAGAGCGAATATACAAATGATTGTAAACCTTGGGCCGTGCTCATTCCCCATTAGGGGTATTTACTTGCGTTTCCCGAGGGCGAGGCATAGTTCCGAGAGGAACACGAGCCTAGCCAGCCCTAACTGCATGTTGCCCCGATCGGGTTAGCAATCCCGCCGCAGAGCGCAGGACCTGAAGTCGACGCCGCTTCACTTAAAGTAGTGGGATTGGACCGGGAGTCAAAGTTCCATCGTGCCGGGTAGCAGGATAATGACGCATCGGGCATGCCGCCAGTAGCAGCATGCCGTCGCATCCAGAACGGCTCACCAGCACCCTATTTCTCAAAAAAACTCCGATCTTTCATGAAATCAGCATGATATACCGTCGACTTACTTTCACGTAGTCTGGGTCTAATGTTTCACGTCTTGGGCGTTCTCATCGCTTTTTGTTCTTAGTTCTTCCGTTCTTGCCGCGATCTGTTGCTTGAGAGCGTTGCTTTGCGACAGCAACTTTCGAACATTATCCGGAACCAGACTCGACGGCGAATGGTATGAAGGGGCGCACGAATCAACTTCCTTCGCGTTGTTCCCAACCCTGCAGGACACTCGCGCGGTGCTCGTCGAGATGGTGCGGCAAGCGAAGACAGGAAGCTGACTTGCACCTTTGCATTGCGTTGTTCCGCTGGAATAGCTGAAGATGTGCCCAGTCAATTGATGTCCTCTTCACATTTTCCTGCGGCTTTAGCCAAGGCTGGAACATCAGACTTGTAATGAGCAATCTCACCGAAAGCCATGTGGCGCCTCTGTTTCAGCCTTTTCACATGAAGAACCTGTCCCTATCCAACCGGATCGTGATGGCGCCGATGACGCGCTCCAAGTCGCCCCGAGGCGTTCCTGGATCGGAAGTGGCAGCCTATTATCGCCGCCGGGCCGAGGGCGGGGTCGGCCTGATCATCACGGAGGGCACCTACGTTCCGCATCCGGCTGCGGGTTCCTATGCCGATGTGCCGCATTTCTACAACGAGGAATCCCTGGCTGGATGGAAGCGTGTGGTTGAGGAAGTCCATGGTGCAGGCGGCAAAATCTTCCCCCAGCTCTGGCACGTTGGTTTGACGCCGGCTTCGGATCGAACCTTCCGACCTGGCGCCATGGGTCCCTCAGGGCTCGCTAAACCCGGCGAGAGAATTTCAGAGCCGATGACGCAGCGGGATATTGACGACGTGATCCACGCTTTCGGCCAAGCTGCCCGATCGGCCGAGCGTCTCGGGTTCGACGGTGTGGAGATTCACGGTGCCCACGGCTATCTTCTGGACCAGTTCTTTTGGGATAAAACCAACCAGCGTACCGATGGGTACGGCGGCGATCTGGTCGCTCGCGCTCGTTTCGCAGTTGAAGTGATCCGCGAGGTCCGCAGCCAGGTGGGTCCGGAGTTCCCAATCTGTCTCCGTTTCTCGCAGTGGAAGTTGCAGGACTACAACGCCAAATTAGCGCAAAGTCCCGCCGAGCTGGAGAGTTTCCTTGCGCCTCTGGCAGCCGCGGGTGTGAATCTGTTCCATTGCTCGCAGCGCCGCTTCTGGGAACCCGAGTTTGAGGACAGTTCGTTGAATCTGGCGGGCTGGACCAAGAAGCTCACCGGCGAGCCGACCATTACCGTTGGCTCGATCACACTCAATGAGGAATTCACGCGCACGTTTCAAAGTGCGGGCACCGCCGCCGTCACCGGAATTGACGAACTGGTGGAACGCCTGGAACGCGAGGAGTTCGACCTGGTAGCAATCGGACGGTCGTTGATAGTGAATCCTTCCTGGCCGGCGGCGGTTCGGCGCGGTGCTGTCGATGAGTTGCTGCCGTTCCAGCGGGACGTTTTGGCGCAACTGATCTAAGACCAGCATATCGGGGTTCGAATCCACGCGAGAATAATATTTATAATCAAGCACTTACATCAACAATGGCCCGCGTGAAAGCACAAAAAATGTGGGTGTACCCATAAGGTGAAAGTTTGACCCATTCTTTTCAATCATTTCCAGGGCAGCAACCTCCATAAGTTGAAAGTTCATGACCCCAAAAGGTGAAAGTTTCGCCGACGATTTACGCATAAGGTGAAATCTTCGCAAGCCACATCCCGAGATGAGCATAGAATATTTACAATCATTAACTTATAAGAGGATTGGGTTACGGCCGAATCGCCGGATGGCGCGGGCACTTCCCCAGGTAGGACTCGAACAGTCCCGCCTCATCCAGCCCCTTGTGCAAATCCACCGACATTTTGTCACAAATATTGGAAAAAGCAAGGACTACGTCACTTCTCCTTTGCCACTGACCACATCCTCTGAAATCGCTAAAATCGCGCGAATGAGCATCCCGGCGGCACAAAAGCAGTACATTTTTGAGCTTACGACTTGCCGGCCTCATCAGATCGCAAGGACAGTGGACGGTCTCTCGATCCACCTATGTGTGGGGGAGGGTGAGCCGTTCGCTACGCAGGAGTGCCGGGCGACAGTGCTAGCTGAAAGACAAGACACAGGCGCAGACGTCACATGTGACTTTGACTCGTGGGCTCGGAAATAAAAGCACGAAATGCCAAATCCGCAATCGTTCGCATCCTAAAGGTCCTCAATCACCCTTAAGGTCTGATTCGACGACACCCAATACTATGAAACAACACTGGAGAACACACGGTCGGGACACCCTCCTGAAGCAAAGAACCGGCAAAACGGTTTGAAGTTACTGAAGAGAGCGGCTGATCGTCGTTGTAGGATGTCAGCTGGAGAGACATATGGCGAAGAGTCCCTTCGGTTGTGGTTGTCATGGTGCGTCTTCGGACCACTGCATGACGCGGAGGTCCTGGCTGTATGGGGCCGGAGTCACAGGGCTGTTGGCGATAGGCAGGGGTTTGTTGCGGGCGACAACGCGTGTGAGCGGCATCATCGACGTTCACAGTCACTACGCTCCGCCGGAGTTTATCCAATTCTATCAAGACCATCAGGTCAGTCCACTGCCCTCTGGCGCTTGGGACTTTGAGAGGCAACTTCGGGACATGGATGCTGCTGGCGTGGCGGTAGCCATGCTTTCTTCTTTCACTCCGTATGACGTTGGAACAGTTGCGGAGCGACGAACACTGTCACGAGCCTTGAACGACTTCGGGGCCGGACTCGTGAAGCAACACCCCAAGCGATTCGGCCTGATGGCAACCGTTCCCTTCCCGGACGTTGACGCCTGCCTCGGCGAGATCGCCTACGCATATGACCATCTGCGAGCTGATGGCATCATCGTGTACACGAGCGCAGAAGACCGCTGGATAGGGCATGCCGATTTCGATGCTCTTCATCGCGAGTTGGATCGGCGGAAGGCAGTGGTGCTGGTTCACCCATCGGCGCCGTCGTGCTGCCGCGGTCTTGTTCCGGGAGTTCCGGATCCGATCATTGAGTTTCAGACCGACACGTCACGGGCGATCGCGAGCCTGATATTCGGCGGGGTCACGCAACGCTACCCCAACATTCGCTTCATTTTCTCCCATGGCGGAGGCACGATGCCGTTCCTGATCGAGAGATTCCTCAGCGGAACGCAAGCGGAACTCGTCCCCGGCGTCACCACTGAAGGCGGCAGGGTGCCGATGAAAGTGCCGCCGAACGGTACCCTGGCTGAGCTGCGGCGAATGTATTACGATACTGCGACGGTATCGAATCCGGTGGCGATGCGCGCGCTGAAATCGGTGGTCACGCCATCTCAAATCGTGTTCGGCACCGACTTCTGGTACGTCACCGCCGAATACACCGCAAGATCGCTGATGGATGGGCAGGTCTTCGACCTTGAGGAACTCCAGAAGATCGCTTACCTGAACGCGCAAGGGTTGTTCCCTAGATGGAAAAGTCTGTAATCTGAGCGAAAGCGGGAAAAGACTGAAACAACTTGTTAACGGTTTCTGATTCAGGGGCAAAGGAGACGCCAAATGCAGGGAACGATTTCGTTCACTCTAAACGGAAAGCCGACGAACATCAGTGTCGAGGATGGAAGGCATCTGTTGTGGGTGCTTCGCGAAGATCTCGGTCTTACCGGAACGAAGTTCGGCTGTGGTGAGAGTTACTGCGGCGCATGCACGGTGCTTGTGAACGGTGAAGCAGTGCGGTCCTGCGCGGTCGCGATGAAAGACATCGCAGGCAAGCAGGTGCTGACCATCGAAGGCCTGAGCCAGAACGGCAAGTTGCATCCGTTGCAGGAGGCTTTTCTCGCTCACAGTGGCTTCCAGTGCGGATTCTGCACGTCGGGCATGATCCTAAGCTCCTATTCCTTGCTGTTGAAGACGCCGCACCCGACGCAGGCGCAAATTATCGAGCACATGGACGGCAACCTCTGCCGTTGCGGCGCCCACGTCCGCATTATCGCGGCCATCCAGGACGCTGCCGAGACTTTGGCTGGGAGGACGAAATGAACGACCGTACTCATCGCAGCGACGATCCTGTTTCGAGGTCGGGTCATGAAGTAAGCCGTCGCACATTCCTGGCTCTCGGTTCCGGCTTGTTCCTGTATTTTCTGGTAGAACCGTCAGAACTGTTGCGCGCGCAACAAGACCGCCGCATGCCCTCATACCCCACCGACTTCAACGCCTATTTGCGCATCGCCGAGGATGGCCGCGTGACTTGCTTCACGGGCAAGGTCGAGATGGGACAAGGAATCTGTACGGACCTTGCCCAGTTGCTCGCCGAGGAGATCGACGTCTCCGTGGACATGGTCGAAATGGTGATGGGCGACACGGATCTGTGCCCGTGGGATATGGGGACCTTTGGCTCCTTATCTACCCGCGCCTTTGGCCCCTTGCTGCGCGGGGCGGGAGCGGAGGCCAGGACAGTACTGCTGAAGATGGCCGCCGAGTATTTGCACGCGCCGGTGGAGCGCCTCCAAGTGAGCGCGGGCGTGGTCACGGATCCCGCCTCAAAGAACACCGTGAGCTACGGCGCCTTGGTCAAAGGCAAGCGCATCGAATGGCATCTGGGCAATGTGCCCGGAAAAGCATTCTCCGCGTATTCCGTCGTCGGGCGCTCGGTGCCCCGTAAAGATGGACTGGAAAAGGTCACCGGGAAAGCCAAGTACGCGGGAGACATGAGCCTTCCTGGCATGCTGTGCGCCCGTGTTCTCCGCCCGCCGGCCTATGGCTCCGTTCTGAAGAGCGTGGACACGACAGCCGCAGAGCGCGTCGCCGGAGTCCGGGTCGTAAACGTGGGCGGGCTGGTCGCGGTTCTACACGAGCATCGCGAAGTGGCAGACCAGGCTCTGCGGTTCATCAAGGCCGAATACGAGCCGTCACCGTCGCGGCTGGACGATCAGAACATCTTCGACCACCTTGTGAAGGCCGCGCCCCAACCCAAGCTCGTGGGCCAAGCAGGTGACCTAGCGGAGGGAGCGAGACTTTCCACCTCACTCTTCGAGCAGACCTTTCTCGACAGCTACGTCGCTCATGGAGCCATGGAAACCCACTCGGCGCTCGCGAACATGCTGGACGGAAGGATGACCGTCTGGGCGAGTACCCAGCTTCCGTTCGTGCTGCGCGATGAGATCGCCGGAAAATTGGGAATGGCGACGGACAAGGTGCGCGTCATCCCTCCGTACCTGGGCGGCGGATTCGGCGGAAAGGGCGTTGAAGGACCACTCGTCGAGGCCGCGCAGCTCGCCAAGATCTGCGGCAAGCCGGTCCACATGATCTGGAGCCGCGAGGAGGAATTCGCTTTCGATACATTCCGCCCTGCCGCCGTCGTGAAGATCCGGTCTGGAGTGGATGCAGCGGGCAAATTGGTTTTATGGGACTACTTCATCTACGGTGGCGGAGACCGTGAAGCGCGGCAGTTCTATGCCATCCCCAACGAGCGCACTCTGGCCGCGGCGGGATGGATGCCCCAGGATCAGGTTTCTGGTCTGCATGCACTTCCTGTGGGAGCGTGGCGCGCACCTTCGGCCAATACCAATACCTTCAGCCGCGAGTCGCACATTGACACGATCGCCGCGAAATTGAAGATCGACCCGGTCCAGTTCCGCTTGAATAACCTCAAACATCCGCGTTTGCAGCGTGTCCTTGAGATCGCAGCGGAGAAGTTCGGATGGAAGCCGGCGCCCGGTCCGACAGGACGTGGCATGGGTGTTGCAATTGGCACGGACTCGGACTCCTTTGTTGCAAACATGGCTGAGATAGAAGTGGACAAAGCCACTTTTCGCGTGCGCGTGAAGCGCGTCCTTTGTGTTCAGGACATGGGCATCGTCGTGAATCCTGAAGGCGCGCGCCAACAGATGGAAGGCTGCATCACTATGGGCTTGGGCTACTCCTTGAGCGAGCAGATCCACTTCAAGAACGGAGAGGTCCTGGACCGTAATTTCGGCGTTTATAAAATCCCGCGTTTCTCGTGGGTACCAAAGATCGAGACGGTTCTGATCGACAATCCGAACGACCCGCCTTCAGGTGGCGGCGAGCCGGCGATCATCGGTATGGGCGCAGTCATCGCGAATGCTGTTTTCGACGCGGTCGGCGCTAGGGTGCTGCGTTTGCCGGTGACACCCGCAAGGATCACAGAGGCCTTGAAAAAGGCCTGATTGCTGACTTGTCCTAATATCCGCTAAAAGGTACATTATCAGGATAAAGCCGCGTTGAGAAAGAAGCCTCTCCATGTGGCCCACGCGGCCTGGGCGGGGTGCATCATACTCTAGCCCGAAACAGACTTGATCGACGCTCTGGGCAGTGATGAAGATTGGAGCGTGCATCTTGCGGACATGCTCGCCACCCTGAAACTCACTGGATATCTTGCGGGGTAGTAGGATTGTACCGGGAGGATCTCCTCAATGCTTGAGAAAGACATGATTCAACAGCGCGGATTCCGCAATGTTGTCGAAGACGGAAGCATGTCCGGATTCCAGTTAAGGATTCGTACACCATATTATCGCGGCATCTGGGCATCGCTTCTGGAAGGAGCCAACGTGACCGTCGACGGCGAGGTATTTGCCAAAGAGGATATTCGTTGGACTTTGGCGGGGACCAGTTTTTCCCTCCAGGAACTGGAGAACTCTTCAGGGCTGCGCTGGCAATTCGACGACGCGGCCACGCTGACAGTTCCAAAGGCGGGTGGGCTGGAGCCGGGATTGCACGAGGTCAAGGTCGAGCTGCGCTTCCGCGCTTCCTATATGCCAGAGAACATGCAGCCATGGATTGAGCGCGCACAGCGTAAGATTACGTTGGTCGCCTGACAGAACGGAGAAGAGAGAGGATCCATGAAAGCGAAATTCAAGCTGGGTGCCAGCCTGTACTGCTATGTCGGCGACTTCACCGTCACAATGACGCTGGAGGATTGCATCGCGGATGCAGTGGACGCGGGTGCGAAAGGCATCGAGATCCTGAGCGAGGCGCACATTCCAAACTATCCAAATCCCTCAGATAAATGGATCGAGCACTGGCACGAGGTGTTGGCCAGCTACGGCGCTGTGCCCACCTGCTACGACTGCTGGGTCGACTCGCGCCTGCGCAAGGGGCGCCTGCTCACTGCTGAGGAATCGCTCAACTTCCTGCTCGCGGACATGAAGCTGGCGCATCGCCTGGGCTTCAAGATCATGCGACCCAAGCTTGGCGTCATCAGCGACGACCTGCTGCCCGACCCGGTGTGGCGGGAAATGGTGGAGAGGGCGCTGCCCTTTGCGGAGAAATACGATGTGCGTATCGCGCCTGAGATTCACTCGCCCACGCCGCTCAAGTCGAAGACCGTGGACGGCTACCTGGACTTGGTGGCCAAGACCGGAACCAAGCACTTCGGCCTGCTGATCGACGCCGGTATCTTCAAGGTGCGTGAGGGAAGAAAACTGGAGCCGGGCCAGTGGGCGGACCCGATCCTGGCCATCGATCCGCGGGATCTGTTCCCATATTTGCCATACATCTTCCACATCCACGGCAAGTTTTGGGAAGTCACCGAGGACCTGATTGAGACCAGCATTCCGTACGACAAGGTAGTGGCTGGCCTCGTTGAAGGTGGCTATGAGGGATACTTGTCCGCCGAGTACGAAGGTGATCGCACCCTGTACAGGGGTTCGGAACAGATGCGGCGCCAGTTTGCCATGATCCATCGCTTCACCGCACAGGCTGAGGCCGCCGGGAAGTGACCGCCGCGTGGTCGCAATGCGCTGGCCGGAAGCTGCAATTCTGCAGCTCCGCCCAACCGTGCGCATTCACCGATGGCGAATCGCGGTGCGATCCGGCAGGCCTTTAGTTCTCGCCCATCACCGTGTAGTTAATTGCGGTGCCGCCAAGATCGATTCCTACCACATCGCGCATGGGAGTATTTCTATCACTCTCCTTAACGACTCGAGTTTCAATATGTGCCGTATTCCCGAGTGGCTTCAACCCATGCTTTCAGCAGATTCCATTTGCATCCTTGCAGCTCACCGATGCTGGGATACATGATGAATCCGCCTCCACAGCCGACCTCCTGGCATACGCGCTTGGTGTGCTGCTCAACTTCGCTTATCGTTCCACCCCATAGCAGGGAGACGGGCATTCCACCAACTATGCACATCGTATCCCCGAGCATCTCCTTGGCTTTGAACAGATTCGTATCTTGGAACTGCCCGATGATTTTTCCCTTGGGAAGCTCCTGCAGATACTTCAGCCTCTGATCCCAAACGCCTTCTAACGATAGATACGGAGTGATGCCGTTCTCAATCAAACGGAAGATAATCGTCTTCAACTGCGGCCAGTAGAAACGCTCGAAGTCCCTCAAGGAAATAAATCCGTCGGAACCGCGATTGGTGGCGATATGCGCGTAGTTCGCGTTTCTGACGCGCGAAACCTGCACTGAGTGTTCGACAAAAACGTCAATGATGCGCTCTTCGGCGGCGAGCAGTTTTTCGGGGCAGCGCCGCATGTCAAGAAAGATGCCCTTCATGCCGCGCAGTGAGTTCCCGATAAAATCGAAGGGGGGCCAGATAGTCGCGCCGTTGTAGAAGGGAATCCCTGGAAAACCGAGCTTTTCCAATCGCGCCGAGCACTCCATCAGGTGGCTTATCCAGCGCGCATTCGATGCGCCGGCGCTTTCAAGCGCCCGCAGCGCTTTGACAACGGGCGGCAAGGTGAAAATCATGGCTCCCTGCAGAAATCCAAAATATCCGCCGAGGGAAAGGCTCACGGGAGGTAGCATGGCCAGGCCTTCAAGCTCGCTGAACATGCGAGGCAAGAACTTGCGAATGGCGAAGTCCGACGGATCTCGTAAGAGTTCGTCGTATTCCGATGACTTCATGAACTCTTGTTCGTGCACCTGAAAGGAGTCGTCGTCACCGATGCCGTGTCCTGGCCACAGGACCATGCGATCGCCGAGTTCTAAGCTGATTCCCGGCGCCAGGGGCATGCCCGTTGCCGCATCCGGCTGCAACTCCAGAACGGCGCGTTCCAGGACGGGAATTTCGCGCTCGGGATGCTCGTAAAGCTCGCGCTTGGTGCATCCCGCCAGCTCCGACATCAGGTTACCGAATGTGGCTACAACCGGAATGGCATCGGGCCGCTTCAGTTGAACTGCGTCTTCGAAGCGCTTCAGGCGTTTGGCGAAAAGCTCTGATGCATTCTGCGGCTTGGCGCCTGGCGCCGATTTATCCTGCGTTTGCATTCTGTCTCTTTTCCTCTGGCAGGAAATCGTAGTTGCCCCTTGCTCAGAACACCGGAGTGTTGGCGGCTTCTTTTGAATTGAAAAAGCGGACCCAGAAACTCAATCGGTCCTTGTCCGCTATAGGCATGGCGCCTGTGTCTGATCCAATCTCGATGGTGAGTCCGGCGCCGTCGGCGGCAGCAGGCCACTGCGGCAGGCCCACGCTATTGGGATCGCCGCTGCCGGCGAAGTTCTTCAGATAAGAGGAAGCCAGCTCCAGAACTTTGAAGTCCGCCGGCTCGTAAGGCCGATCGAGCAATTTCAAATTCCTGAAGAAATACGGAATCTCGCCCGTATGAAATGCTCCAAACTCCGGATGCTGCGGCCAGGGAATCGCCCGATCGAAAAAGTACGTGTAGACCGGGGAGTGGTGGTTCTTGGCGCGCTGACAGGCCCATACATAGGCGGAGGCGCGTTCACGATCGCGCGTGCTCAACTCCATCATCTTCCGGGCCTCTTCCACATCCTTGGCCGGATAGAGCTTTAAAAACTCCGGCGTCATGGATCCGTATATCTTTTGCGCGTTCTGTTCATAGTCCGCGACCCTGGAAATAGTGGAGGCAAAGAGAAGGCCGTCGTTCGCCATGTTGCCGGTCATGATGGGAACATCGTTATCCACGCCCTTCTCGCTCAGCTGGTCTGGCGTCGCAGGCAGAATCCAGCCGTCCAGAATTGGGGACCAGCGCTCCTCGGAAAAGAATGCGGTCTTCGGCAACAAATCCGCGGCGGGCATGGCGCGAAGCTCTTTGATGGACGCCGCGTGACGGCTGGCGGCAAACTTTACGCCGGTTGCCTCTGCATCGGCCAGCGGCATAAGAGGGAGGCCGGCGACGCCAATGCCGCTGTTGGCGACAGCGCGCGAGAACAGCCCCGCTCCCAGAGGCGATGCGATCAGATCCTGTACGCTGAAGGCGCCGGCCGACTGCCCCCAAATCGTAACGCGCGCGGGATCGCCGCCAAAGTTGCCGATATTTTCATTAACCCAGCGCAGCGCGGCGATTTGATCCATCAGGCCATAGTTGCCTGAGCTGTGATGTTCCGATTCTGAAGTCAAATCGGGATGCGCCAGAAAGCCAAAGACGCCCACGCGGTAATTGATCGTAACAACGACAACTCCCGTTGCAGCCAACTGCTCCCCGTCATAAATTGCGATGCCGCCCGATCCTCCGCCGAATCCGCCGCCGTGAATGAATACCAAGACAGGCAACTTCGCGCTTGTTCCGGGCCGTGGCGTCCAAACATTCAGGTAGAGACAGTCTTCGCTCAGTTCATTCTGCGTCATGAACTCGCTTGTCCATGGCAAATGCTCTTTCTCCGTGACCTGCATGCAGCTCGCGCTTAGCCGGTCGCCCTTGCGCACGCCCTGCCAGGGCTTGGCCGGCTGGGGCGCGCGCCAGCGCAACTCGCCCACCGGCGGAGCGGCGAAGGGAATTCCCTTGAACGAGACGGTCTTTGTCTTATCGCTGGCGACGCCAGATACTTTTCCGGAAACCGTTTTCACGACAACTTTCTGCGCCCGGAGCGGTTTGGTCGGAAAAGCAAGTCCGGCAAGCAGCAGAATTCCCGTAATTATCAAGACCTTACTCATCAAGTAATTCTCCTCGCCCTTATCTCGATGACCTGTGCACCGCATGTTCAAAAGATACCATGGCTCAAAACTGCACTCCTTTACGGCAGTTTAGAAAATAGTGTAGAGTCACCGAGAATCAGCAGGGCCGCCGCTCCCTGTTGGTCGCGTCGACTTAAAAAATGTGGCTGATCATTACAACCTTTCCCAAACTGCTATAGCGGTTCGTTCCGCTGGAAGAGTGCGGCCTTGAATAAAATCAACGTTGCGCCGCAACTGGCTCCTTTGAAGTAGCGGATTGCCGTGGCAGCTCAGCGCTCTTATGGAAAACCCGTGATCGTCCAGCCGCCTCTTGAACTCGATGAGTTCTTTCTCCGAGTGAAGCATGGAGAGTTTGCAGTGCGGGTCGCCGGAATAGTTGCCGGTTGCAAATTCCACGGTGCGCACGATGAGCGCCGCGAGTTTCTTGAGCACGTCCTCCAGCGGAAGTGTGCCCAACAATGCCGCACAAATTCGACATTTCCCGGACAGTGGGCAAAAATACGAGTTGCAGCCCAGCGCGGGGGCCCGCGATGGTGCGCAGCTTGAGCATCGTCTCCGGGCTGTGGACCAGGTAACCGGGGTGCATCTCGAGAGCGATCTTCACGCCGTGATCGGCGGCGAAACGCGCTCGCTCCGTCCAGAAAGGCGCCGCCACTTCCTCCAATCTGCCAGCGCAGCACGGCTTCGTTGGCAGCGCGGCCAGTCACGTCGATCAGTTCGTCGCAGGCCAACCGGCACTGCTCGATCAGTTCCACCATGGGCAGCAAGATCTGCCCATTCTTGGCCAGAAACCCAGCCAGTTCCTGCTCGTTCCCTTTTCTTTGCTTGCCTATGGTATGGTAGCTTTGCTTCACAGCGGTTCTCCCTTCATGGTTTGGCAACCCGATTCTTTCAGAATCAGGTTGAACCGCCGCTCAACTTTCAACTATAGGTTGGACATCCTCGTAGCTTTGGTAGCAAAACCTATCCAGCCCAGGGTGAATGGCGAGCGGCGCCGAGGCGATGCCGGCGAACGTATGGGCCGGCGGCAGTTCATTTGGAGAAATGGAGAATTCTATGTCTGAACGAATTCAATCGCGTCGCAAATTCTTGCGCTCGGTCGGCTATAGAGTCGCAGGAGCGGTCGTATTACCGAAACTGTTGCGGGCCGCGGGTCCGCAACGGGATGTTGTGGACGTTCACTATCATGTGACCACCAGCTACATGCGCGCCACAGCGAATGATGCCGGAGTCTCTGCGCTTCCTGAGTGGTCGGAGGCGAACGCGATCGAGGCCATGGACCGTGACGGCATCGCCACCTCGGTCATCTCCATGCCGGTAATGGCAACCCAGATGCCCGGCGGCGCGGAACAGCACCGAAACTATGCGCGCAGCTCCAATGAGGAGTCGGCGCGGATTGTCGGCGGCAACCCAAGCCGCTTCCGTTTCTTCGCCAGCACCGCGCTGCCATTCGTTGACGAGACGCTCGCCGAAATTGCCTATGCGCTTGACGTGCTCAAGGCCGACGGAATTTACATGTGCACCTCCTACGGCGACAAGTGGTTGGGCGATGCGGCCTTCCGGCCGATCATGGAAGAGCTGAACCGCCGCGGCGCTGTCGTTTTTACGCACCCGATGGGAGCGGCCTGCTGTACGAATCTGCAAGCCGACGTTCCAGTTCAGGTGATTGAGTACGGGACCGACACGACACGCACGATAGCCAGCCTGATTTTCTCCGGAACTGCTCACCGGTTCCCACAAATCCGCTTTCTGTTCAGCCATTCCGGAGGAACCGCGCCATATCTCTTTGAGCGATTCAACACAGAAAGCCAGCAAAGGAAAGACGTGGCTCCCGAAGGCGCAATCGCTCTGATGCAGAAGTTTTACTATGACACCGCGACCTCCGCGAATCCCTACGCACTGGGTGATCTGATCAGGCTTGTTCCGCGCGGCCAGATCCTTTTCGGCAGCGATTCGCCCTGGTTAAAGCCTGGCCCACAGCTCAAAGCAATTGACGGGCTCGGATTCGACGCGGCGACCGTCGCGGCGATCCGCGGCGGTAACGCGCGGGGGCTCCTTCCGGGGCTGCGCGCATAACGCCAGTGCAGCTCGGCTGAATCGCTGAGCCCTGCGCTACGGCGGTTCTCCAATTCACGTGCAGTTTTGAAGCGCGTGCAATGTGGCGTTTTTCTTGATGAAACGCCACTTAGCGGTTGTGGCTCCGCTCTACACCAACTGGAGAACCGCTATAGCCGCGCTGCGGGCCTTTGCCGTCTACAACCGGTCTCATAAATGCCGCGATTCTTGTCCTGTCGGCTGTGAGACCCGCCAACAAGGCGGGGCTCATGATCCCGTTGTGTCGGCGCCGATGGTTTACGTGACCGGCTAAGGGAGACTCTGTGAAGCCGCTGCAATCCCGCTGCCCTCTACACACGAAATTCAATGCCTGTGAGCCGTTCGGCTTCGCGCCACAGGCGTTCGGCTACTTCTACATCTCTCGCACAATGCGGAATTTGAACTGCAGTGGGATAGCCCTTCAATTCGCATAGGCCACTTGGGCCATAGTAACCTCCTGCTCGGGCTTCCGGAGATGTTGCCGCATAGAGAATCGGTAGTGCACCATGCGCCGCACCCTGGGCTGCGATCGGCATGAAGAATGCGTCGAAGAAGCGACGAAGCGAATAGCTATTCCCGGGGCCGCTGGTCTGTATGTTCGTGATGGCGTATCCGGGATGTGCCGAAGTGGCGATTACCGGTGAGCCCGCGGCTGTCAAGCGGTTTTGCAGTTCAAACGCGAACAACAAGTCGGCAAGCTTCGATTGCGAGTAGGCCTGGACCATTGGTTTGTACAGGCGCTCACTCTGGAGATTGGAGAAGTCGAGCTTCGCCCATTTTGTGAAAGAGCTCGCCACAATTACGATGCGCGTGCCCGGCTGCACCCGCAGTTGAGGATAGAGAAGCGCTGTAAGCGCGAATGGTCCTAGAAAATTGGTTGCAAATTGGCGTTCGAAACCGTCTATGGTTAGTTCGCGCTGCGGTACCGCCATCACGCCGGCGTTGTTAATTAACAGGTCGATTGAGGCTCCCGGATAACGCAGTGCATACCACGAGGCGAAGTCATGGATACTCGCCTGCGAGGCAAGATCCAAAACGGCGGAAACTACAGTTGCCGAAGGGATTTCGCAGCGGATACGGTCAGCAGCGTCCTCTGCCTTTGCCGCAGTGCGGGCGGGAAGAACGATTTCTACGCCTTTTCTGGCCAGTTCACGCGCTGTTTCAAACCCGATGCCGGAGTTAGCACCAGTGACAACCACGCGACGCCCCGATTGGGGTGGAATCAGATCAGCGGTCCACTTGCCAGAGGCCATGATCTGAGTGTATTCCGTCTCTATATCGAGATCATCTCTGATGTCCGTTTGTCTCCGGTGGTCGACGACTCCACAACAGCCTTGGAGCCGCAAAGGTAACCAGCGTTACATTGGACACCGCCCGATCGCGGGCTGATGAATCTCGTGTGATTACCCAGGGAGGCCATCGCTAGCGAATAACCGCGATCCTAGGACATGCTCAAGAGGGCTCGGAAGGCGCTGCGTGCGGCGACCAGTCCGGCGAGGCACCCTGAAAGAACGATTACGGCGGCTTGCACGAAAAACACAGCTTGACTCATGCATTCACAGCATGGAGAATGCTCGGGGGACGATTTCAATGCATCTCAAAGGCTTAGACCTCAATTTGCTGGTAGTGCTGGACACTTTACTGGCGGAAAAGAATATTACTCGTACAGGCGAGCGGATTAACCTGAGCCAGTCCGCAACCTCAGGCGCTCTGGCACGGTTGAGAGAATTTTTCGGAGACCCGCTGCTTGTTCAGATCGGGCAAAGGATGGAACTCACTCCGCTGGCCGAGAAACTTGCGCAGCCCGTCAGGGAAATCATCCTCAAGGGAGAATCCCTTGTTGACAAGAATCAGGGTTTCCGCCCGGAGACTTCGACTCGAACCTTTCGCCTGAATATGTCCGATTATGCAGCTGCCGTCATCTTGACCGGCGTGCTGGGACGATTACGTGAGCTTGCTCCACAAGCTCGTCTTGAGATTTCTTCGATTATTGACGAGCCGACCATCGATTACCTGGACCGGGGATATCTGGACTTGATCATTTGTCCTACCGAGCACACATCACCGTTGCATCCGTCGGAAACTCTCTTCGATGATAAGTTTGTCGCCGTAGTTTGGTCCGGCAATCAGAATGTGCAGCACGAGATGACGCTTGAAAACTACCTATCTCTCGGTCATATCGTCGCACGGTTCGGCAAGATTCCCGGTTGGGCGTTCGATGAGGTTTTCATTGCGCGGTCGGGATATCAGAGGCGCATTGACGTTGTTGCTTCCTCTTTCAGCATGCTGATCAATCAGGTCATAGGAACCCAGATGGTTGCTACTATCCATGAACGCTTCGCTCAATACTACGCCCAGTATCTTCCGATCAAGATTTTCCCTGTGCCGATTCCGATTCCACCCTTCAAGATGAAGATGCAGTGGCATCGCTTCCACGACAGCGACGCGGGGATTCAGTGGCTGCGGCAGGTCTTGCGGAAAGGTGCGGAAGGACTTAGGCCGCTGGCATGCAGCGCAGGTTCGAGAAAAGGCGGCGCAGGCAGATGACCCCTGAAAAGACTGGCCAAGGGCTCATGATGTGACCGTGCCCCTCGCGTTCTTTGCAAGCGTGAAGGGCAGCACGATTGATCGAATGCGATTGATGAGAAAACCTGCCCACTGCGCTATAGAACGACTTGCATCACTTCAGGCCATACCTAAAATCCGCTTACATAAGACATGGTGAGCCTGAACCTTAGGAATTCCATCCTCATCGCTGCTGGCGTGCCCTTCCCATTCCGTGGACATGAATCCGCTGTAACCGCTATCGCGGAAGAGAGGAAGGATGTCCCCGTATGGAATCGCAACTTCGTCCCCGTTCTCGTCGAAGTCATAGCACTTTCCGTGAATATGTACGACCTGAGGCATGATTTCAAGCCAGGCGCGGGGGTCCATCCGGGCTAGAACTGAGAAGATTACTGTCATTCTTCCGATTTCGAAATCAGTAGCGCCGGCAGCCTTCTCCCGTTTTCGGTACTCGCCAATACGCTCCTGCAGAGTGCCGCTCAATTCCCAGCATTCGAGGGCGAGTGCAATCAACTCGTCGCGGATGCCCTGCTTACGGAAAGATTCTGTAAAGCTCGGCGGTATGGCCCGAGCGCACGCGCCGAAGTCGGGGATAAAGCCCAGGAAGGGAGAGTCGACTTTCGCATACATCTCGCGAAACGCCAGAATCGAGGGTGTATCTACGCGTTCCGGAGCATGGATTTCCAGCCCCAGCTTGACATTCAGTCGCTCGGCGAGCGGTACCAATCTACGCGTAACCTCAGGACCCGCTGGAAGCTGGTGGCGCACCACCGGAAAACCGAGTTTTGCAGCGGCTTGAACCTGCGCTACGTGGTAGTCATAACATTCATCCTCGGTCATGCGGTGATCGCGGCGGATCTGCACATCTGCATTCAGGCCCAGGCAGGAAGGCTGCAAGCCGTTCTGATCAAGCAGCATTTTGAGGTGGTCAGCGAATTCGTCGGTGACCGTGGGAAAACCGCGCACATGAGAGAAACCGACCAGTTCAACGCCGGGCCCAAGGTCCAGTTCGGCCACTTTGGCGATAAGCTGGTCCAGGGTATAACGCCGGGAGTGATATTCATTGGTAAAGCTATAGATAGTAGTGCCTAGGCGAAGTCCGTTATTAGTCGTCATAATGCGGTTCCTTTCCTTCAGTTAGCTGGCGCAGATCCGGCTTTTGCCTTCGTGGGGAAAAGCGATCCCAGGAATGTAGGGCGGATACAGGGTTAAGGTTACCCCAACCTCGTAATTCCGACCACGCTGTGGCTCCTGATATGTAATGCGCAGATATGCCGAGTCGAGAACAAACCAATACTCTTTGGACAATTCTGCGAGTTCGTCCAGTCTGAGATTCTTACCATTGATTTTTAAGCTGATTTTGGCGGCATCGATGGCCTGTCCCTCAATGCTGACGTCCTTAATCTCCACTGTAGAAAGAGGCAGAGCCCTGTACCATGGAAGTCTGAGCGCAAGATCAAATCCCTTCTCTGTCACGCGAAGGCTGTTGTCGCTGAGAATATTCATATCGTTGTTGTCTCCTTATTTAGGGGTACGGGTCTCAAGACATTCGGTCCCTACAGCATTTCTCCCTCAGATATCGCCCTTGTTGACGATGTGTAAGGTTGCGAATTCTTGAGGAAATCGCAACTGAGGGCGTTGCCTTCGGAATACAGCAGAAGGAGAAATGCGTTAAGTGTCCGGAGACCCATGGCACAATGAAGGATGAGCCCATCACGTGCAATGTCCATTGAAGAAGTCAGGTGCAGGATATAGTGTTGTTTTCGTGTGAGCGAAGGCCTTTCTGCGGATGCACCCTATCGGCGCCGGCGATGACAGAGGTCATGCGAAACCACTGCGCCGCTCGGATCAACGACCTAATTCCCACGCTCGAAGACCAGACGTTGCTCCGTGTCTCGATGGGAGGAGTGCGATTCCACAATCTCGATGAGTTCTGCGCCATCGCTGGAGAGGTAGTACCGGCGACATGTCGTCGTGGCGCCCTCCGTGCTGTTACCGCGCTCTGTGATGGCGAGTGTGCCGCCCTGCCACTCGGGCGAGACCATCAATGTGGGCGCAGGCACGCCGGGAAAGGGAATCGCCCCCTTCACTTCGCGCTCTTTTTCGTCCAAAATCAACGTGTTAGTGATCTTTGAATCCGGCATGGGAATATTCACGATGGTCTGATGAACTGAAATGTCGGTCATTGTGACTTCATCGCTCTTCTGCTCGATGATTTTGGTCAATTGATATTCGGGGCTGGGGTGTTCGCCGCCCAGAAAGCTTCTTGCAAGATTCAGCCGCCAGGTTCCGGAAAAATCTGGTTTCTGAGCTACGGCGGGGACTGCCAACACCCCCGCGAATGCCAGGAGCATCCAGCCCGTGTGTGCGTAAATATTGTTCATCTCTTCATCTCCTTTGTGCCGGGCTGGCTACCGGTCGAATTCCAGCAACGCGATTCCGTTGGGAGGCAGAGTAATGGAAAACTCTGCGGGCTCACCAGCCGGGAGGGGCAACAATTCCGGCGGTGGCAACTCGGCCGCAGCACGCAGTTGCTTGATCTGGTCGGGCCTTGGATACTCGGGACTGCCCATTGCCTTCCATGCCGGGATCGCCGTACCTATTGCGCTGTTCACCTGCCTGACCTTCACCTGCTTGCGGCCGGCTGCACCGGCGATTTTGAGGCGCAACGCGAGCTCGCTGCCCACCGAATGCTCGGTACCCGCGTTCGCGGCCGCCGGATTGCCGTTGGCGAAGAATCTGACACTCTCTTCGGGAATAAGATTCCAGACAAGAACAGCAACCGAACCGTCGGCCCGGCGCGTGGCCAGCACAGGACCTTCGGAGGTGCGGAGTTGGGTTTCGCCAAGCTTGTGCATCAAGGCGAACGCGTGCAGCGCGGGGCGGGGAATTCCCCACTGGCCGATCATGCCGTATGAATTGTTGAAGATTCCCCTGGGCACACCTTGCTCTTCAAAGACGTTACTAAAGGTCCAGTAGGCCATAGCATCGGCAAGACCGATGCACTCTTTGATTGTGTGGGCGATGAAGGCCAGATTCGAGGAGCTCCATTCGGTGATCCAGATGGGCAGATGGGGCATCGCCGAGGACTCGACCTGATGCTTGACCTGCGCAACGCCGCGGGGAATCACCTCTTCATAGGTGTACATCTTGTCGCCGCCGAAGATGTGGCTTTGGGGATCGAGTGGGTAGATGTGCGAGCTGACAAAGTCCAGCGGCAGGTCTTTGCCTGCGCAATACCTGATCAGATCGGGGATCCAGTCCAGTTGTGCCGAGGCCGGCCCGCCCACCTGCAGGCGCTTGTCCACTGACTTGATGGCCAGCACCGACTTTCGGTAGAGCTCGAAGTACTGCTCCTGGGTTCCCGTCCAGAAGTCGATGTTGGGCTCGTTCCAGACTTCGAATCTCCAGCCGACAACTTCGCCGATTCCGTAGCGCTGGACACAATGGCGCGTGAAAGCCTGCACCATGTCGTACCAGTTCTGCCAGCTCCTCGGCGGCGAGATATTACCCTTATAGGAAAAAATGCGGTTACCGCTGGAAGCGAAGGCCTCCGGCATAAAGCTGAGCTCGACGAAGGGCCGCACGCCGTGCTCGATCATGAAGTCGTAGATCTGGTCGACATAGAGGAAGTTGTAATCCCCAGCACCCTGCGCGGCGATGCCCATTTCGTCATCGAACAATCCATGGCAGCGCACGGACTGCATTCCGAAGTCGCGATGGGCGCGCACCAAGTCCTGCCGCCACTGATCGCGGAGACCCACCGCCGTGCGGTCCGAGCCGGCGCACATCTCCCAAAAGTGCGGCAGCGGGCCTGTGACTTTACCCAGTTCTATATCGATTGCCTGCGCAGTCGCATGGCCGGCCGATTCCTCGCCGAATATGCTGCCTGCCATCGAGCCAGCCAATACGGCGCCTGTGGCAGTCAAAAACGTTCTTCGATCCATTTTGTTCACTCCTCAAAGCGTGGGCGCCTGCGCTCACGCAGTTTTCCGTGGGTCAAAAGGCTCCATTTACCAGGGCTCCATTTACAAACTGCAAGAGGCGACCTCCGATGAGTACGCAAAACGCAGCCGTGGAAGCTCTTGATCAGTTGGCACGATTTCAACTTGACAGCGATTCCTCAGTATCAGACAACCAGACACCGGGCAACTTGGTCAGGAACAACTTGGTCAGGAAGTCGATGAGGAACAATCGGGCCGTCGTAGAAAAATTCGAAGAGATCATTTTACAACCAGGGAAAAGTCCGGACTGGGATCGAAACGATTAGGCCGGCGGGCGCTGATTGGCTGCGTTATCAATATCGCGCAATCAGCTGCGAGCCTTCCTGAATGTTTCGATCCTGAGAACCCGCCTTTCCGGTTTGGCGCATGGATTTTCGATGCCCTTTCCTACTTGCCCACAGCGGCCGCCCAATAATTCCTGATCATCAACTGCTGCCGGCGGACTTGTTGCGATGCCGCAAACGGGCTCCGGTCTCCCTCGTATTCGCTGGACAGGAATCCGGCGTATCCGGCATTTGCCAGCACTGGCACAAGCTCGCTGTACGGAATGCTGTTCTCGTCGGATAAATCTTCAGCTACTTCGTAGCATTTGCCGTGAATGTGGATGGTATAGGGAATCAGAGCCTTCAATTGTTCTGGCTCGTTCCGCTCGCGGGTGGAGTAGGTCAGGTGATAGACCATTGCGGTCAGGGCCACCCCTGGAATTCCGCCGCCCATCTCGTTCACCTTGTGTTTGACCGTCTCTTCATCCACAAGGTCTTCCCGCGACTTATAGACATAATCAACGATTTCCTGCGGCAGACCCCTGTCGAGGAATATCTCCGGACGAAGGGACGCCGGAGGCTTGCGGACAAAGATACTCATGTCAGGAACAAAACCCAGGTGCTTCGTTCCCCTCCTGTCAATGTACTCAATCGTCTGTTGCAGCCATTCGGAGTCGATGAGAAACGGAATATGAAGCTCCTCGCCAATCCTGACATCGTACTTCTCGGCAAGCGGCAGGATCTTGTCGTAGATGTCGAACGGCGAAATCCCTTTCCACACCGTTTTTTTAGAAACATTGTCAGAAACGCCCAGCGCCGCGGGCCACGAGCTGCCCAGCCCGCGGTAGCCCCCGCAGCCCAGAACATTTGCCAGCTTGAGGTCCATTTCGATCAAATCCGCGATCTCCTGCACGGAAAGAGCGCGATGCTTGTACAGCTTTGTATCGGCTCCGCCATCCACAGCAATGGGGGAGAGCTGATACTTTTCCAGCCATCCGAACCACTTCTTCAACCATGTCTTCGGCGGGTTGGGATAGTTAGGAATGATCGCTTCGGGCAAAAACTCAAAGCCTTCGGCTCCCATATCGGCTAAGTCGGCCAGGCAATCCTCCAGCGTCATCGTCCCCGTCTGCAGGTCCCCGTTGTAGCTGTAGAGAGATGCGGCCAACCTGGGTTTGCTTGCAGGAGCCAGATCGGCCGAACCCGGCATCAGAACCAGCTTGTCCTTAAAGACAAATCTGACCGGGTTGAACGGCATGTAGGAGATTCTAAGGTTGACGACGACCTGTACCTCATGGACGCCCAGCTTCAGGCCCCCCGGCTTGGCGACATACACCGTCGCAGGTTCCAGCCATCCCCAGTGGCGATTGCTCACCTTCTCCAACTTGTCCAGGGTATACGTCCGGCCGCCAGTCTCGAAACGGATGTTGCTGCGGTCGAAGCTTTCCCCATCGACTGTTACTTCTATACCTTCGATCAGCGAAAGCGCAACCCCGCGATAATAGGCAGTCTTGACGAGCAACTGAAACCCGCTAGGCTTGCCTTCGCCTGGAGTGTTCTTGAAACCTCTTTGCAGAATGTTGTATTGAATTGCCATTTGTCCTTCTCCTGATCTCCGCGGCCTTATTTTCCGCATCGTGCATATCTTTGCGGCTCTATACCCACCATGCCGCGTTCGGCTGCTCGGCCATCACCACTTCCTGAAGAAACGTGACAGACTTCCTGAGACCTTCATCGGCCGACAGCAAGCTGTCCTCGTGCTCGATCGAGAGAACGTAGTCATAGCCGAACATGCGCAGCGTTGAAGCGAATTCCTTCCACCACTCCGCCCCGTGGCCATAGCCGCAGGTGCGGAAGATCCATCCTCGGTTGCGCTCGTCGGTGTACGGCTTCGTGTCCAGCACCCCCGTTCGGGGCAAGTTGGCGGGGTACATCTGCGTATCCTTCGCGTGCACGTAAAATATCGCATCGCCCAGAACACGAACGGCGGCGATTGGATCGATTCCCTGCCAAAACAAATGACTGGGATCGAAGTTGCAGCCGAGCGAGGGTCCCGCAATAGAGCGCAGTTTCAACATCGTTTCCGGGCTGTAGACAATGAATCCCGGATGCATCTCGAGGGCCATCTTCACGCCATGTTCGGCAGCAAACCGCGCCCGCTCCGTCCAGTAGGGTGTGGCTACCTCTTCCCATTGCCAGCGGAGCGTTTCAAGATACTCGCCCGGCCAGGGGCAGGTCACCCAGTTTGGCCGTGTCGCGTGAGCGGAGTCGCCCGGGCAGCCGCTAAAGTCGACAACTACCGGCACCCCCAGCCGCTCGGCCAGAAGGATTGTCTTCCTGTTGACCTCGCTGTCGTGCCGGGCCTTCTCCGGATCAGGATGAAGCGGGTTGCCATGACAACTCAGGGCGCTGATCGAAAATCCATGATCGTCCAGCCGCTTCTTGAACTCCGCAAACTCGATCGCCGACTCCAGCATCGACAGCTTGCAGTGCGGATCACCCGGATAATTACCCGTACCCAATTCGACAGTATGAACGCCAAGCTTTGAGAGTTTCTGCAACACGCTTTCCAAAGGAAGCGCGGACAGAAGAGCCGTAAATACTCCAATTTTCATTGTGGTTTCCCTCCTATTATCGCTGTCCTCTAAGGTCGGATTAGGTTTCCCTTCAATAATGCCTTTGTCAGCCCTGGAGGCTCCAAGCAAAGCTGCCGAGGGGACAGCCCGTAAGCGTTGCGAAGCAGTGATTAATTAACAGCCAGCGACCGCGTCAAGCGCGGCCGAGAATTCTCTTGCATAAAGCCTGATGTGCCTCCACCATGGGGAATCCTGGATCGTCACAGAAAAAGTGCCCTTCCCACTCGCTGGACATAAAACCTGAATATCCTCCCTCAACAAACACCGGGAGAATCTTCTCATATGGAATCGCAGATTCGCTGCCATTCTCATCGAAGTGATAGAACTTGCTGTGAATATGGACCACCTGCGGCATGATCTCAAGCCAGGCGCGAGGCTCCTGCCTGCTGAAGAGACCAAATACAATGAAGCATTCTGCGATGTCTTCCGGACGGAAACCTGCTTCACGGGCTTTGGCTTCGAAAATCTGAATCTTCCCATGAGGATTCTTCGGATCGTCATCCTGCATCCAGAGTTGCTGCACTATGGCAATCAAACGCTCTGGCAAGCCGAGCTTACGGAAATAGTTGATGAAGGCCGGCGAAATCCGCCACGCGGTTGAACCGAAATCCGGAATAAAGCCCAGATAGGGCGAATTCACCTGGCCGTACATCTCCCTGTACATCTGCACGTTTGGAGAATTGACCTTCTCGGGTGCATGAATTTCCAGACCCAGCTTGACTTCCAACCGTTCGGCCAAAGGGAGCAGACGACGAATCACATCGGGACCTGCAAGAAATTGATAACGCGCAACCGGGAATCCGAGCTTGGCCGCGGCATGAATCTGCGCCTCATGATAGGCAAAAGATTCTTCCGGCGTCATGGGCTTGTCCGGGCGGATCAAACTGTCGGCCTGGATGTCGAGGCACGATTGTTCAAGACCAAGCTTGGCCATCAGGTTTCTGAAACGTCCTGCAAATTCGTCGCTGATTGCCGGAAATCCGCGTATGCTCTGAAAGCCCACGACTTCGACGCCCGGTCCGAGATTCAGTTCCGCAACCCGTTCCAGCAATTGATCCAGTGAATACTGGCGTCCGTGATATTCATTGGTAAAGCTAAAAAGCGTACACCCGAGACGAAGGCCATTTTGCTTCGACATACCAATCTCCTGTAACCCTGTGTTCTCTTATACGACGGCAAGTTGTTTGGTGCATTCGGTGAGCCGATAGAATCCCGGAATGTATGGAGGTTTGATCCCCACCGTCGCGGTGACCTTATGTTGAGTTCCGGGTTGCAGTGTGGTTCCGCTTACGTGCAGATACGCGGAATCGAGCACGAACCACCACTCCTCCGGGTGTCGGCTCAGCTCATCGAGCGCAAAGGTTTTTCCATTCAACTCAAATTGGATGGCATCGGGTGCAATGGACTGGCCATCGATCTTCAATTCGGCGATGCTGACCGTAGAAAGCGGTAAAGACCGGTACCACGGCAGGCGAATATCGAGGTCGAAGCCCGTCTTGCTCCATCGAAGCCCCCCGTCTGAAATTACGCGCGTAACAAACATAGATCCCTCCCATTGCAGAACAAATCTCTAATTGCGCCCCTTTGATGAATTCGGATTCCACTCATATCGTGCCCCTTCACGGTTCTAGCTGAATTGCAGGCCATGATTGTCTGGCACTTGGTCGCTTTTGGGTATGCAACTGTGCCAGCTAACGTGGTCCACACAGGAGAATTGTCCATTCGTCCGCTTCTCAATTCACATTGCCCGATATTTGAAGTTGCGAAACCTCACTGTTCCAGACCTAGCGGCAAACAGACCCGGCCTCAAGCTCAACAGGTCGCCAAGCGTATTGGTGTTGTACCCAGATGCCTCGAAACGGATCCCATGACGGCTCCAAGTGACACCATCTTCGCTGTAGAAGAAAGTTACGATATGATGATCGTTTTGAATTCTCAAATAAAGCCGGTTCGACTTCGGAGCATTCTCTTGCCAGAAACTGACCTGCCCTCCGGCATATGTCGTCAACTTTGAACCATCGATACCCATTCCCAAGTAGCAATTCCGGTTGTAGAACAGGAGAAGTCCCCCTTCCGCACCGCCTCTGAGTTCAACGTCGACACTCGCTTCATAAGCATGGTCGCCCACAACGCACGTTACTGGCGAGCAATCAGCCGGTGACTGCCCCTTGGAAGTAAGCACCATCGATTCCTCAGCGAAGACAACCCTTGTGTTCTCGTCTTTGGCAGGATTGTAAAACGTCCACTGGCGTCCGAATCTGTTTTCGCGAAAATCATCGCTCAGAGGGAACCCATGGGGTCCAGTCGTTCCGCCGCGCGGTTTGGGAATAGGGGTGGATAGATCGCCGCCCATAGCACGCGGCCAGTCGTCCGTCGTCCACTCGACGGGCTCCATCAGTACCTGGCGGCCAAGGGTTCGAAAGCCGTTTTCGTACCCGTGATAGACCATCCACCAGTCGGCGGCAGGACCCTGAACAAACGTCGCGTGGCCGCGTGACCACCAGGCGTCTTTGCTGCTCTGCGTGCGTACGATCGGGCCTCGCGGGCAGTTCTGCCATGGCCCATCTACGGACTTTGAGCGCGCCACAATCACCATGTGCCCCGTGGGAGGTCCCGAGGTACCTCCTTGTGCGCTCACCAAATAGAAGTATTCTCCGCGTCGAAAGAGCTTTGGTCCCTCGAGAGCAACAGCCTCTACAACCCATGTGTCGGGGAATTTCCAACCGTCGTATACGTGCTCGATTTTCCCGTCCGTGGCAAGTCCATCGTCATTCAGACGCACTCGGCTAATTCCACTTAGGAAGAGATATCGCCGCCCATCTTCGCCGACCACGTGTGCTGGATCGATATAGCCCGAGATATTCAGGGAAATAGGCGCACTCCAGGGTCCGTTGATGTCGTCCGCATGGATCACGTAGATTCCCGAAGCGCCGTTTAGGCCCGTAGACACCTCACTAGGAATGATGGGAATATAAATGTAGTAGCGTCCGTTGTATTTGCAAATGTCGACCGCAAAGACCGAACCAATTGGGCGCGTCAACGCAGGCTTCAAGGGAGTCCAGTTCACTAAGTCCCGCGAGTGCCAGATAATCAGAGCCGGGTCCGACTTGAACCCCGAGAAGGTCATGTAATAGTCATCGCCGTCTCTCAGGATCGTCGGGTCCGGGTGGTCGCCCGTCATAATCGGGTTAAGATAGCGGCCATTGCCTAAGTCAGCCTTCCGTTGTCCCTCAAAGCCTCGGCCCCACTCAACGTAAGGCCGAGATATTCCATTGGCGAGGGTGGCGTGTGCGTGCGCGCTGAGGGCAGTCTTGCCGATCCCCACACTGCATATACCTGCCTTTAATACCCAGCGTCTTGATCGTATCCCGGTCATTGTCGGCCATTGTCCCTTGTTCGCGAGCTCATGACACCGGCCTCTCTGAGGTTCCGGCTTCCAGGTCCTCGATACAGCAAGTTTTCGAACGCCCGCAGGCGAAGGCCTGCGGGCGTTCAGGGTTGATTGTTAGTACTGCAGTTTCAACGCAAACTGGAATACTCTTGGGAAGGTTCCAAAGTTTACGCCAGGGATAACTCCGAAGTTGATGTTGTTGATGTCGTTCTGCGGATTGGCGAAATTGGCTGTGTTGGAAAGGTTGAAGCACTCCGCACGGAACTGCACCTTCAGGTTCTCCTTTATATCGACGTTCTTGAAGGCAGCCAGATCGAACTGGCGTATGTGGGGCCCATACAACCCATTCACCCCGTCGTTACCGAGCTGGTAGTAGGTCGGGTGGTTGGCATTCGCTTCGTTCAACGGATCGGCGAACGCGTTTATATTGAGCCAGTTTCCGATCGACTTACTCGACGAGTAGGGGCTCTGGCCAGACACCCTGTCGGCCTTCATGTTGTAATTTGTGTCACTATAGGCGCCGGCAGGCTTATTGCTGGTAACGGCCCCAAACGGCAACCCGGTCTGCCAGTAGCCGCTGGAGCTGAGAGTCCAAGCCTTCAGCAGCACTGCGCTCGCCCCTTTGAGATTCTTACCGAGCGGAATGTCGTAGGTTGCTGTGTAGCCAAGACGCCCCTTCACGTCGAGGTCGGAGTTGCCGTAGTCGTAAGCGTAGTTGAATCGCCACATCCCAGGCGCGCCCGTGCTCCCGATGCCGGACCAGTCGTCCAGCCCATGGGACCAGGTGTAGTTCGCGTTTACATGCAGACCCTGCGCAACGCGGCGATCCAGGATGATTTGGAGCGCATTGTAGTTGGAGGTTCCACCGTATGTCCAATACTCAGCCTGGCCAACGCCCGGCAACTGTGTGGCATAATAGCGCGGAAGCGCGCCGCCAGTCAGGCTCGTGCCGCCAACGAAGTCGATTTGGCCCTGGATATTGGGTACCGGGTAATTCGCGTCCCAGCCATTGATCTGGGACTGATGACGACCCAGGGAACCGACATATCCCAAGGTAACCGCGTTGGCGCCAAACTGCTTTTGCAGCGCGAGGTTGAATTGTTGCAAGTAGGCTGTGGGGTTCGTCTTATTTTTGCCGACTACACTCACCGTTCCACCCACCGCAGCCTCGGTAGCGGCCAGGCTATAGATGACCGTAGGGTCTACATGCGCAGGAGCAGTCGGCGGACCGTCTTCAGGCCGGCAGCCGGCGCCCACAGGCCCATTGCAATTCACGCCGACATTGTTTGGAAGATTGAGCAGAGTGATCTCGTTGGCGATATCGCCTGGGTAATAGACGATGCCGTATCCGCCGTGCATCACTAGCCCGTGGCCGAGCTGAGCGGCAAAGCCAAAGCGCGGAGAGATATTTGCGTACTTTGTTTGCACGCCTCCCGTGCCGCTTATGTCGAAGCTGAGTGTATTGAAATCGAAGTTCGAAAGCTTGTTCTTTGCTTCGCTAAGCGGCGTGAAGATCTCATAACGCACGCCTAGATTCAATGTCAGCCACGGCAGCACACGCCAATCGTCCTTGGCATACACGCTCGGCTCCCAACTGCGCATATATTCTCTCTCGCGCATATTCTGGCGGTTAACAAAGACGGGAGTGAATTCCAAAGACCCAAATGTGCCGGCTACAGTGCCCATCGCCATCTCTACAGGGCTAGGCTCGGGAGGACCAGCAAACGGTCCAAAGGGGATATAAACCGGGACATAGAAGAACCAGCCCACAGGCGCAAATTCCTGCAGATAGTTGAGCTGGCGCCGGACCAGAGCCGCGCCTGCCTTGAAGGTATGCGCGCCGTGAATGTATGTAACATCTCCGTTCCATTGGAAGCTGTTACCGATGTTCTGAATTGGATAGGCGATCTGGTCGCCAAGGTCAGCATATCCATCGACAAAATGGAAGCCCGGCATACCCGTGGAGAGCGGATCGTCATTTGGCGTGTCGGCATTGGGAATGCCAAGTTTGGTACCGGCGTTCGATCCCCTACTGATCGGTTCCGAGTCAATATTGATCCGGAAGACGCCGGTGCGAAGCTCCATGAGAAGGTTGGACGAAAACTCGTGCGTATAGTCGAGCTGCCCGCCAAAGGTGGTGGTTTTATTGGTTCCCGGGAACTGGCCGTTGGCGATAAACCCGGCGCCCACAGGATTGATCCCTTTATCAGCCGCATTCCCGTTGCAGCTATTCGCCGCAGTCCCGCACACCGGGAAGAAGGCAGGAAAGAACGAGGTCGTCGGGTTGTAATCGAAACGCGCAAAGAACTGATCCTTCGACGAGAAATGCTGGTCGAATCGCGCGTCTACCGTTGTGATGTGCTGCGTCTCGCTCGGCGCGGAGACGAAATAATTGGTTCCGGGAACGTTAGGCTCCGGATAAAGGTCGAAGACATTCTTTCCGGCCGGATCGAACTGCCCGGCAGGCAGGGCCGCTACGTACGCGCGGTCGGCATCGCTCGGCACAAGCTCCTCAGGCGAGCTGATGCCCTGCACCAGCCGCAGTTCCTCAATGGAGGCGAAGAAGAAGCTCCTGTCTCTCTTGATGGGACCTCCAACGCTGCCGCCGAACTGGTTCTGGCGCCATTCCTGGTTCCGCGCTCCGGGTGGCGTAAAGTACTCCTTGGCGTCAAAGATGTCGTTGCGGAAGAACTCAAAGACGTCGCCATGGAACTGGTTGGAGCCGGATTTAGTAAGAATTGAAATGGATGCACCGGCAGCGCGCCCAATATCGGCACTGAAGTTGCCAGTCTGCACCTGGATCTCCTGCACCGCATCGACCGAAGGCTTGACGCCGCCCAGTCCATAAAAACGCTCGTTGTTGTCGATACCGTCCAGCACGTTGTTGTTGAAGTACTCTGCCTGTCCGTTTGCCGAGACCTCCGACGACTGCCTGCGATCATCGGGCCGCGATCCATTGGTTGTGCTGCTCGGCAAGCCTGCGGACACGCCGGGTTGCAGGGTGACAAGGTTGGTCAGGTTGCGGCCATTCAGTGGAATGTCCTCCACCGTCTCTTGCGGAACCGTGTCACCGACTGAGGAGCTGTCAGTTTGTATGGCCTGTGCAGCGGCTTCAACTTCGACGGTTTCGTTGGCCGCGCCCACCTGAAGCTTTGCATCCATGCGCAGGCGGTCTCCTGCAGAGACCGAGATGCTCATCAACTTGAACGGTTTAAAACCCGCTGCCTGGACCGTCAGGTTGTATTCGCCAACAGGGAGAAGGGTAAAGGTGTATTCTCCGCTAGCGTTGGTTTGTGCCGTGCGGGTGGCGTTGGTCCCCTTGTCTTGTATCGCGACATTGGCTCCCGAAATCACCGCGCCATTCGGATCGGTGACGGTTCCAAGCACATCCGCGGTAATGTTCTGACTGTGCAGTGGAACGTAGAACAGGCCAATCAACGCCATGACTGCGAGCGTTAAACTGCACTGAAGCGATCGAAATCCGGTGATTCCTGATCGACTGTGATTCAGTTTCATGTTTCCTCCCATTTGAGGCCTCCTCGGGCTTATAGCTCCTACGGCTTGCCCGCGCCATGCTGGCCGCAGGCGTTTGTCATTTGTACCGGCCGGATCAACTGGTCGCACAACGAACTCCGGCCGCTTGACTTCTTGCCAATCCCGCGATTGGCCTTGTTCTTAAGTCCCATCCCTACGAAAGTTCGATCGTCTTGCCTGTCTCGGCGGACTTGTAAACCGCTTCGAGAATCTGAGTAACCACAAATGCCTGTTCAGGCATCACCACTGGATCGGTATTGTTCACAATGGCGTCGAGCCATATCTTCAGCTCCGCATCGCCAACGCGCCACGGATCGCCGCCGAAATCGGCAGGCCCGGGACCGCTGAGTTCCCTCGGCGCGATGTCGACCAGTTCTCCATTACGCGCAGTGTTGAAGACCGCCCTGCCTGTACCATTCACAGGCGTAGTCGGCGCGCCCGCGCCCTCGCCCACCAGCTCTGCGCCCGCCTTCGTCCCGCACAGCATGACAGTTCCTTCGCGGTCCTTGCAGATATTCAGCGCCCAGGACGCCGCAAGATTGATCGTCGCCCCGTCCTCCATCTTGATGAACCCGAAAGCGGAATCCTCGACCTCATAGGTCTTGGGGTCCCAGGGACCGAAGAGATTTCCTTCGTAGTTGTCTTTCATCTTCTGAAAGACCGACCCCGACACCTGCTTCGGCTTGTAATTGTCCATCGACCAGAGCGCGATGTCCAGAGCATGCGTGCCGATGTCGATCAGCGGACCGCCGCCTTGCTTGGATTTGTCCGGGAAGACGCCCCAGGTAGGAACGCCCTTGCGGCGCACCGCCTGCGCCTCGGCATAGTAGATATCGCCCAGGTCTCCGGCCCGGCATGCCCGGTACATATTCTGAACGTCCCGGCGGAAGCGGTTCTGGTAGCCAATAGTGAGTTTCTTGCCCGTGCGCTTCGCGGCGTCGAGCATCTTCTTCGCATCTGCCGACGTTACCGCCATCGGTTTCTCGCAGAGCACGTGCTTCCCGGCGAGCAGAGAGTCCACCGTCAGCGCACAGTGAAAGACGTTGGGGGTCAGCACGTGGATCATGTCGATCGACTTGTCTTCCAGCATCTTCCTGTAATCGACATAGACCTTTGCGCCCTTGCTTCCGAACTTGGCTGCGGCCTCTACGGCGCGCTCCTCGATGAGATCGCAGCAGGCTACAAGTTCTATGCGGTCTTCGGCTTTCGCTATGGCGGGGAAATGTTTGAGGTTTGCAATTCCTCCGCAACCAATGAATCCTACTTTCAATTTGTCCATTCTGTTCTTCTCCAGATCAGGTCAGTAGTTATACCGTCGCGTCTCGCCGAAGCTTGAGATCGCCGGCAATCGCCGCGTATTGTTGATCGAGCTTGTACGCCCACAAAATGATGCCTGTCACAGATAACAACGCAAGAGGAATGGTAAGGAACATTGACTTGATTGCGAATAGTGCAGTGGCTGATTGCACATCGGCGCCACCCACGTAGCCAGCCAGCCCTAAGATCCATCCCACGAGCACGTTGCCGATTCCGATGGCGATTTTCATGGCCAGAACCATCACGCCGAACGCCAATCCGTCTGCCCGCACCCCGCTCTTCCATTCCCCGTATTCGATGGTGTCGGCAACCATCGCAAACAGGGTTCCAACCAGAGGAGACGCTCCAATTCCCCTGATCACGGTGCCAGTCGCAACCATCGCAAAGCTCGTCGGGGCCAGATAAATCATTGCCTGCCCGAGGATTGCAACGCCGGTTCCCAAAAGAGCCGTATTGCGCTTTCCAATTTTTCTTATCAATGGGCCGAACGAAACCATGCCGACGATAAGCGTGATCTGGTACATGGTCATCAATGGCCCAAACTGGTCCACGTTATGCAAACAATACCGGCAATAGTAGAGATTTGCTCCCAGGAACCCATTCATCATGAACAAAACGACGGCAAGCCCTGCAATTAGCAGCCAATACTTATTGCGCATCAATGAAGCTACGGCAAGCTTGATCGGCACCCGCGCCTTTTCAATCGAGGCCGGCTTGACACGCTCTTTGGTAAAGAAGAAACACACTAGGAGAAGGACGGTTGTAATCGCGCCGAATACGATAAATGCGCTTTGCCATCCACGCGCACCGCCGCCGAGAAACTGCACCAGCGGCAGCGTAATGGCAAATGAAACCAGCCCGCCTAACATCGCCAGCGACATGCGGGTCAGACTTAGGGTTGTCCTTTGGTTCTGGTTAGGCGTGATCAATGGAAGCATCGCGCTGTACGGAACATCGATGGTCGGATAAATAATGGTCAGCGCCAGATTATACGTAATAAACGCATAGACAACTTTGCCAGTTGGCCCCAATGCGGGGGCCGTGAACAATAGAACCGCACTTATTCCGAGTGGAACCGCCATCCATAAGAGCCACGGCCTGGCCTTGCCGAAACGACTGCGCGTGCGGTCAACCAGCAATCCCATCCCAGGATTCAGCAAATCAAAGACCCTGGAAAAGAGCATTAATGTGCCGACTGTGGCTGCTGCAATTCCTGCAACATCGGTATAAAAGAACACCATGAAAGTGGTTGCGGGATTGAATACCATCATTTCCGCGAAGCCGCCCGAACCGTAGGCGAGGGTTTCGCCAAGTGCCGATCGGCTCACATTCTTCGATATCGGGGTGGCCGAGACAGCCGTTTCCTCATGCATTGAGATCTTTCGCTTTCAATCAAAGCCGAAGTTTATGCTCATTGCAGAATCGTTGTGAAATGGTTTGGATGGATGGGGGGTATCGGCACTGCGGATGTCGACTTACATCTCATAAACGTTTGCAGGGCAGTGATTTACAGAACCGAGGGCGTTCAGAGCGCCTCTGCGGTCAGGCAGGTGGGCCATGGGCAGTGACACCCGAATAAACGTGTTGGTGGAGCGGGTAAAGTCCAACCACTCCTGCGCTGTCAGTAAGCGCCCTTTGTACAGTCGAGGATCCGCCTAGCAGTCATAGCAGGTAGGCTTCCCAACAAGCGCCAAACTGCTCCAGAAATCCCCCTGCCACAAACTTCATGCCCCCGTAAGTAGCAGCCATGGTTCAGCCGATTTTCAAATGCAATTGCCCTGGCCGGGGGGGTGTATCCATGCAATCAATTTCCCAAACCACGATAAACTGGAGTATCTTTTTGTAGGTATCCTTGGCCGCTAATCAAACTCGCTGCTGATTCTCTTTGAGATCCCCCTCGTCGGGTAATAATACATGGAACGCATCCGCGTATTCCGTCTGTGTGCATAGGGGAAGAACTCGAGTTCCTACAGCGATTTTAAGTGTTTCTGCAGTACCGTTTGTGCTCAAGGACTGCCAACCGAATTGGGCGTCAGATTCAAAGGAGACTGGGATGAAAAAGATTATCGGCCTGTCATGTGGCAGACCAAATGCCTTTTGCGAGACGTTTCTAAAAGAAGCCGCTATGGGAGCTGAAGAGTTCGGCATTTCGACTGAGATCATCCGGGCGATGGGTCTCAAGGTGCGACACTGTACTCAGTGCGGGGCTTGCGATGAGACCGGCAAATGCTCTCACAAAGACGACGCGGATTGGATTCTGGAACGGACTTGCGTTGACGATTGCGCATTGATTATCGCCGTCCCCTGCTACCACGTGCGCGCAAACTCACTGTTCGCGGCCATCAACGAGAAGTTGAACCACATCTTTTCAAGAGACATGAACATCTTGAAGAAGACGCGCGTTGGCGCCATTATCGGAGTTGGCGGATCGGGATACGACGGATGGACAAGCCTGAACCTTCCCATGGTTGATATCTTCGTTCAGCACACACGCAAAGTCGTTGATCGCATTCAAATCAATAATTGCGCGATTCGCGAGTTCAATCTTTGGGATCGAACCGATATGACCCCTGTCACCTATAAGGTGCGAACCACGGATCTGCCATACGAAGAGATGCAAACGGCGTATGGACCCCAAACCAGCCGGGTCGATTTCTTCAAAAGGGCGCTTGCGCGAACGCGTCAACTAGGGAGAAACGTCGCCACGGCCATGTCCATGCCCATTGAAGACGTTCGCTATCTCGGCGAGAAGAGCGGCGTCGAATGTCCGGTTTGCCACAGCAACATTCTGCACATACACGAGGATCTCCCTTATGTCGATTGCCCCTGCTGCGCCGTCCGGGGAGAGATTGTCATCGATGCCGGCAAGATGAAGGTGAAGTGGAACGAACAGGACGCCAAGGTGCCGAGGTTCTCCTACGAGGGCGATTCTCATCACATGGCTTGGCTTCAATCTCACTATGGCAGTAAAGATGCACAGGAATACTTTACAGCCGTTGAAGAGTTGACCAAGCCGCACAAGAGCTATGGCAAGATTATCAGGCCAGAACCCGCACTCGCTGCAAAATGATAAATAGGCTCGCTTCTCCGCCGTGGGCCTATGACTGTTTGGCCAGATGTCCATCGTGCGGACCAACACTCAATGAACGGAATGCCGCCTGTTGTTGTACTGATCGCGAACCGGCAGACGGAAGAACTCGCCATTTCGCCATATCCATCGGGCCAGTTGGCATGTTCCGCCGCATCGCTCGCACTGAGAAGTTTCTCGAAAGCACGCTTTGAATCTCGTCTATATTCCCCGCGCTGGCGAAGGTGGAGGAGAAATCCCTTTCGGCTGCTATGCACAGCACACTTGCCTATCGAGACAGCTTACTTGGGGTAATTGACGCTTCGACTAACAGGCGCCCAGGCTTTTGCCTCTTGGAGCCGTTCATTCCAGATCATCTGAGCTACTTCTGTCGCCTCGGCGCTCATCAGCAAACGAGTGGGCGGATCGGGTCTGCCTACCAGGTCCAGAAGCACTTGGGCGCAACGCTTCGGATCACCGGCGGCATGTACGTCCTCTCCGCAGGCCCAACGCTCTCGCTGCTCGCGCATAATGTTCTCGTAGGCGGGCAAGGGTTTTGAATGCTTTACACCGTGCCCGACATCGGTGTGGATGCCGGCCGGTGCAATCATAATGACCCTTATCCCGAGGCTCTCAACCTCTCTTTTTAGGGCCTCGCTCATGCCCTCAAGTGCCCACTTGCCGGCCGCATACATACTGTTGCCGGGCAGTCCGCCGACTGCCGCGAGGCTCGATACCTGGACGATTGTGCCACGGCCGCGCTCCCGCATGTGACGCACGGCCTCCTTGGTTATAAAGAGGGGGCCAAAGAATAGTGTTTCAATTTGCTCGCGAACTTCCTCTTCGGTCGTCTCCTCAAGGGCGCCGAGAAGAATGTACCCAGCATTGTTCACCACGATATCGAGATGGCCTAACTTTGTGACAGCCTCATTGAAGGCTCTCTTGATCGCCGGCGTATCAGTAACGTCAAGCTCGAGGGGAAGAACCGCCTGTCCGAAACGATCAACCAGATCTTTCAGCGATTCCGGATTTCTTGAGGTCGCTGCAATATGATCTCCGCGCTCCAGCGCCGCCTCTGCAAACGCGCGCCCTAGTCCTCGTGACGCACCTGTAATCAGCCAACACTTCATAGCATCTTCCCCTCTTGCATCATTAGAAATTGATAAGAGCCAACGTACTCCAGCTATCGGGAACCTCCGTCCGCCTCTCAATGAAAAAAAAGCAGACGAGCCTCGACAAACGACTTGGCCATCTTGACGTTTGCAAAGTTCGGGCACTTATGTGAGGCGAAAACGGTGCCGCAATCGAGCTAGTTCTGCCCGGGAACGCGCAGTTGTCTTATGTGCCATTCAAGTCTCAATACTTTCACGGCAGCATGGAGGCGTACTCAACGACCGTGAATGCAGAGTAATAAGGCCAGGCCCTCCGTCGATTTTCACCGCTTACATCGGGTGGTGGAAGTGTAACGGAGCCAGTGGCCGCCCATTCCGCGGCCCTGCAGAACAAGCCGACAAAGCCAACGCGCTTTATGGTGTCTGGACCATGCCCAATTGAAATCACAAACGCGCGTCCCTTACCGTATTGGTTGATCCACGCCACCGCCTGATCCTTATTCACGCCGAGCAAGTTTTCAACCGGAACGCCCTTTGGGAGCCCCGAAGCATCGTACGCCGACATATTTCGATAGTGTTCGATATCGTCAAACACTGTGGCTAGAACTTCGACTTTTGCCTCTGGATGCCAAAATGAGCCTGCAAACAGATCCTCACTGGTGACAGTCCAGGAAGGTCTTAAACCCGCCGTAATAGGATGCTTACCAGTATCAACTTTAACGGCAAGTTCATCCCCGGGAGCCCGACGACTACCAGCCGCCATGTCACAATACCCACCCATCATCCGCAGAAATTCCTTGGGCCATACAGTTGCGAAGACGGATGAGTGATAGAACACCACTCCCTTGCCAGAGCTTACAAAGTCGAGAATCGCCTTCTCAGCCCGCTCCCCCAAACGAACGGGTTTAGGATCAGCTACGTTCATGACCCCATCACCGCCATCGTAGTTGATCAGCACCAAGTCGTATGGAGCGAGAGTCTCAGCGCTCGCGCCACGAAATTCCTCGGTGATCTTCACTTTAAAGCGGCCTGTTGACTCCAGCATTCTACGTAACATTGAACTGACTTTAAAATCGTGTTCTCCGGTCACCTCTCCGGTGATCAGTAGTACCTGAATCTGCGCTTCATTTGTCGAGGGCATCACTTTTTCGCTTTCTGAAGAGTTGAGTTATTACGAACATTGTTTTCTGGGGCAGGGCCGAGGCCGCGGATTGCTGACGGCAGGCCTTCAGCGGTTGCTCGAACGAATGTATACGATGGCGTTCTCAGCGGCAATGCGGGCGGAATTGACGGCAAATCCCATCGTGTTTCCCGGCAGGATAAAGACATAACTATCGCCGAAAATCGAGCACGCGTCGGTTCCAGCGGCATAGAGACCTGGAATCGGATTCCAGTCTCTGCCAATGACCTCTGCTTTGTAATCGATCTTGATCCCACCCAAACTTCCGTACGCACCAGGTCCGAATTTCGCAGCAAAGTATCTCGGCTTTCGAATAGGCCGCAAATATCGATGCTCCTTGTTGAACTGCTCATCGTAGCCGCGATCGCAATATCCGTTATATCTGAGAATCGTCTGCGTAAGTGTTCCGGCAACAATTCCAGTCTTGTTTGCAAGTTCCTCTATAGAATGAGCGGCAAATACGCTTTTGTTGCCGCTGTTCAGCGCCGTTTGCAAGTCAGTGTCAAGGTCAGGTGCACTGGTCACATAGTGAACGACACTCAAAAAATCGAATGACGACTTCATGCCGTTCTTGACCTCATCATCGAAGATTAGGAAAGCACAACGGTTGCGCTGCAGCGAAATCGCATTTCCAGTAAAAGTCACATTGGGCATAATTGATTCGCGAAGGAAGCGCTCCCCTAGCAGATTCACCATTAAGTGAGGCTGACGAAAGGCCTGGGCCAAGGCCCCGCTCACTCCCGTGTCATCCGGCATCCCGTACACAAGTTCCATACTTGTCTCTGTAGCAAGAGCGCCAGCCTCCCAGGCCATGCGCATCCCATCCCCCTTGTTTCCGGGAACTCTGAACGAAAAAAGGTCGGTGCCCCATTCGTAACCGGTTTGTTTTTTGATCATTTCGGGATTGTCGCCAAACCCGCCGGTGGCAATGATGACCGCCTTGGCCGCGGCTTCAATCGTTTCACCGTGCCCATCTTCTGCAATCACGCCGACTACGCGGCCATCCTGCTTCACGAGTTTTTGCACGGGCGTTTCAAACAGGAACTGGACGCCCATTTCCTTGCCGCGATCAACCAGCACTTTGACCATTGCGGCCGCGGCCATTGGTCCAGGGGCACCGGATGCCGGTTTGACGATGTGCCACGTAGGGTAAGAACCCGGAAAGTAAGCGGCTGGCTCCACAAATTCCACGCCTAGATCTTCAAGCCATTGTATGGTGTCACCTGACTTATTCAAATAAGCTCGAACCAGGTTTGCATCCACTCGCCAGTGGGTATAGTTCATGAATATTTCGAAAGCTTCGTCCTTCGTCGGACTGAATTGCTTTTGTCTCGTCAACCTGCTCTCGATCCCCAGCGGCCCCATGCCCTTGTTTCCTGCACCGCCGGGGATTGCCCCCTTTTCAAAGACGATCACGCTCAGCCCCGCTTGCGCAGCAGCGACAGAAGCTGTCAATCCCGCAACGCCTCCCGCGACAACAATCAGATCTGCTTTCAGTGGATCCATGGCGACTCCGTCGATGATTCCCGTAATTGGCCTGAGCCCGTTAATTTCGAGCCTCGGGCCCAGCTACTCGACCCTGGCAATGTAGGCGTCACGTCAAAGGACTGAAGAGTCGCTGCCCTAACTGACATGGTTCATGGAGCCTTGCTTGTTGCAGAACTCCACGAAGCGGGCTACTGGACTCCGATTTATGAAACGGGCTGCAGCTTCAGTCTCTTTGCGCCCTTGCCGGTAGAGATCGAAGGCGCGGGCAAGTAAGAAATGCGGAGATACTCCACCATGGAGACCTCATGCTCTCCCGCAGCCAGTCCTCCGGCTTTCGGAAGCATCAGGGTCGCCGGCTCGATCATCTCCCAGCGTTCGTTATACTCGGTCTCCATTTGCTTGTGGGTGAAGGTCTTTCCGTGCAACTTGAAGAGCACATCGGTGCGGGGATATGCCTTGCCGTCCACGCTGACATCGAACCCCTCCACCATAGAGAGGCCCAGTCCCCGGTAGTAGCCAATGCGCACATCGAACTGAAATCCGGTAATTTTGCCGTCCTCCACAACATTGCGGAGACTATCTTCGCCAATCAAATATCTGTCAAACATTGCGCTCCTCGCCTAATTCTTTGCCTGTGCAATCAATTTGCCGAGCATCCGCTGGTGACGCCGCACCTGCTCGATGCTGTCCACCGGGAATGCATCCTGGATATGCCGGTTGCCCTCGTACTCGCTGGAGATATAGCCGTCATACCCTCTCTTGGCCAGAGCCGAAACGATCGCATCGTAAGGAATGCTGAACTCGCGGCCTTCTTCGGTCATCTCGTAGAACTTGCCGTGGATGTGCTTCACCGCGCTCACTATGTCGCCGAGCTTCCTGGGATCGGAATAGCAGTAGTGGCCCACCATCCTCGCGAAAGCGACGTCCAGCGCGTTGCCGCCTAGCTTCTCGATTTCTTCCGGCAGGCTCTTCAGGTCGACGTGGCTGTCATAGCGCTCCACAATCTTGCGCACCAGATGTTCTTGCGCTCCGTCGCGGATGTAACGCTCGTAAACGACGCGCGGGAATCGCTCGACATAGATGCCCATATCTGGGATTACGCCCAGCTTGTCGGTTCCGACGCGATAGGCAACTTCAAGATGCCGCTGAATCCACTCGTGTGTAATAGGAAACGGCGAATGCACCTCGACGCCTAGCCAGACGCCATGATCGGCGGCGATGGGAGCGCAGCGCTCCAACAGGTCCGCCGGGCAGGTGACCAGCATGCGAATGCACCTGGCGCCGAGCTTTGCAGCATGCTTGATATCTCGAGACACCTCGGCCACCATCTCGTCCATGGTCAGCATCCGGTCCTTGTACTTCTTAAAGTCGAGAAAGGCGTCATGGCAAGTTGGGATGCCGCCATAGATGCGCATCCATTCGCGCCATTGTTCATAGAAGGCGTCAGATAGCCTGGGAAAACCGGGCATCATTTGCTCGGCCAGGGTTTCAATTCCATAGGCGCCCATGGAAGTGGTTACGGCAATACACTGCTCCAGCGACAGCTTGTGCAGAAAGTACTCTTCCTGATAGCTGTAAAGACTTACACCACGTTTGATTTCGCTCATAACTCACCAATCTTGCCTGGTTTTTCCCAGTACTCGTTGTGGAGAGGTCACAGGGCTTCCTCCCGTCATTGTCTTCTTGCCCGAAAGGCCTGGGCTGGCGCAACATCCCTTCCCCGAACCACCGCCTGTTCATGTGCGGCCAGGGTTCATCAGTTTTCTCGCCCCCGTCTTCCGGCCCAAAGAACCACGAAGCCCCTCAATACTCGAACGTCTCGCTGAATCTTCGATAGGGTACCGGCGGCTTCGCATCCAAAGTCTGACTGCCGTCTGTTCGATAGGATACTGTGAGGATCGTCGCGGGACCGTCCGGCTTGGGCATGAATACCGGCTTGCCGTCTTCACCGAAGTACATTAGATCGGAGTTGAAGCTTTCATCTTGAGCTTTGGCAGCAAAACCTATCCAGCCCAGGGTGAAAGGCGAGCGGCAGATTTCAAAGCAGTGGAAGTGCCAAATCTTCCACTCACCGTCCTCCCGGAGAAAGTCCACTCCGTACTTAAGCAGAACCATGTGTTGCCACACGCGTTTGCCGTCTACCGCGCCCGGATCATACATATAATCCGGGGCCTGCGCGGCGATCTCGGGATCGGTCAGGCCGGATTCGACGCCCGATACAATCCATAGCCCTTTTGCTGTCCTTCCGTCGGCGGCCACCTCGATTATCGGGGTCGTCGTATAGTGAACGATCAGTTTCCCCTTCGGCGCCGGACGATCGGAATGGTATTGCGTAATGCTTTCCCAACTCGTGTAAACGCCATTATTGCTATATTGTGCGCGTATGCCTGGCGTGCCTTTCTTCGCCCACAAGTTAATGATCTCGGAGTCATGGAAGGCGTTGTGAAGATACATGTACTTCGAAAAGAGATTCTCCACGGCCGCACGATCTTCGCTCGCTCGGGTTCTTGCCTCGAGGTTCTTCATGGCTTTTTTGAGGAGCGCAACCTGGGTGCTGATTGCAGTCGCCTTTTTCGCAGGCTTAATTCCGGACTTGCTTTGCTTCCCACTCTTCTTTGCCATCATTCCCTCTATTCTTAGCCAGTCATTCTCTTTACTGCTCGGATCCCACGGGTGGGGCCCCGGTCAAACGTGGTGCCGGCATCCACGGCTGAATCGAAGTCTCACCGCAAATTCTCGCGTGTTCAATCCCGGTGAAGTACCTGTATGGTCCGGTGAGTTCCGGCGCGCTGACTTCGTTCAGACGCGCAGCCAGTTCAGCGGGAATCTCGAACTCGATTGCAGTCAGATTCTCGGCAAGCTGCGCCGGCTTGGTCGCCGCCGTGAGGGTTGAGGTCACTCCTGGACGTGTTGCTATCCAGTTCAGCGCAACCTGCCCGGGCGTCTTGGAGAGATGCCGTGCAATTTCTACAACCATTTCCAGCGTGCGCCAGTTCTGATCCGAGTAACTTTTGGCAAAAGCTGCGCCTAGTTTGGCCAGACGCCCCTCGCCACGTACCCCAGCCGCCTCGCGTTTGTATTTGCCTGTAAAAAAACCTCCGTCAAGTGGACTCCATGGGCAGATTCCGAGCCCCAGTCTTTGAGCGGCGGGAATGTGCTCGCGTTCGATCGTCCGCTCGGCCAGTGAGTATTGCAGTTGCAGGGCGATCAGCCGTTCTTTGCCCTGCAGATCGGCCAAAGTCTGAACGCTAGCCACATACCAGGCGGGCGTATTTGAGAAGCCGTAATAACGAATCTTTCCTGCACGAACCAAATCAGTGAGAGTTGAGAGCACTTCTTCCCCGGGGGTAATGGCGTCCCATGCATGCAGCCAGTAGAGATCGATGTAGTCCGTTTGCAAGCGATGCAAAGACGCTTCGACTGCTTGATAAATGCTCTTTCGTCCATTGCCGCCCCCGTTGGGATCTCCTGGGTCAAGATTGAATGTGAACTTGGTCGCCAGGACAACGCGATCGCGCTGCCCATCCTCTTTCAGAAACTTGCCGAGCATTTTTTCGCTGCTTCCGAAGTTGTAGACATTTGCGGTGTCAATGAAATTACCACCCGCTTCGAGGAATTGCCGAAGGATTGCGTGCGACTCCTCCTCCACTGTCCCAATTCCCCATTCGGTTCCAAAGGTCATGGTGCCAAGACACAACGGGCTGACCCGCAACCCTGAGCGCCCTAGCGTGACGTAGTCTTTGATGCACATGCGATTTCTCCTGTTGGCATTCTGTTGTAGGCCACGGTTGGATTTCATCGCCCCTTTCGGCATTTCCTGCAAGGCAGGGAATCGGTGGGCCGGCGCCGTTCTACCTCCTGCCTTGTGCGGATTACTCAACGAACGGGACGCTACTACGTTCTTCTTACAGCTGTGGATGCAATACATCGTGCGCACAGCGAGGCGGTGTCCACACTTTCCCCCTCATCCGCACAAAACCAGCTCGGCGAGTATCTGCGCACCTGGTTCTCGTCGAGCGTCTTGATCCGCCGCGCTTAAGCCTTTGCCAGAACTTGTTTCTTGTACCAGCCGTTCAGCATGACGCTTTCTTCCGCGTGCGCACTTTGGTCGCTTTCAGCAACGACCCATCCCTCGTAATTATGCTTATGCATCGACTTGAGCAGTGCCGGAAAATTCACCAAACCTCCCGGCGTTCCCATTTCGTAGTACCAACGCTCGATTCCGCGTTTTTGGCCGGCAAGCGTAATGGCTGTCGGCCAATACTCGAGTTCTGCATTCTGTTCCTTGTACTCGTCCTGGCTGTCTGTCTCGACGGCGTCCTTAAAATGGAAATGACAGACTCGATTGTGATGCTTCTCGTAGAACCTCACCGGATCGATCCCGGCTATAGTGAACTCGGCAGTGTCCATCACGAGTCCGACAAGTTCCGGGTCCGTGTACTTCAAGAAGGTCTCGATCGCATCTAGATTGCGCAAGCCGTTCAGGAAGTCCACGTGCACCGCCGTCTTCACTCCGGAGACCTTTGTAGCCTTTCCGGCGTTATTCCAGCACTCGGCCGCGATCTTGATCTTCTTGTCCGTAACCGGAGCCTCTTTCCAGAAAGGAGGCATGCCCCGCGTTATGAGGCGCTCCGCACCCAACTGGGCCATGAATCCGGCGATGCCGCCGGCCGCGCCAACGATGATCGGGTGATCGTCGGGATTAGTGGAGCGGAAGCCGCCTTTAAAGAACGATCCGTTGCCCAGATTGAGGAAGAAGCTGCTTACCTGGCTGATCCCGCAGTCGTTCAAAAAAATCCTGAACTTCTGCGCCGAGCCAAAATGTCCAAGGATGTTTTCGGGACCGTCGAGAATGCCATCGCAGTCGGATAGCTCGACGGCCTCGAAGCCGCACACTGAAACCACCTTCAAAGCGCTCTCAACTTGATCCTTGCGGGCGAGGTCTGTTTCCATGTTTCGCCACTGATTGATTGCGTAACCCCATCGAATATTCGCCATGGCCATGCACCTCGCTATGCGTAAATTTTGGACAATACGTTGTCGATGTACCACTTCGTATGGCAAGTGCTCTCGGCGTAGTTGCCACTTCCGACATCCGCCTTGTCGTGTTCGACGCTGACCCATCCCTTGTACTTGAATTCCTTCAGCGCCTTCATCAGCTTGGGAAAGTCAACCAGGCCGCCCTTGGTTCCCATTTCCCAGAACCAGCGGCTGGTGGTTGAGGCGGAGCGCTCCGGATCGGGGGGCGTGCGGTAATCCCCAACGAGATCCACAAAATGCGTGTCTTTGAAGTGGAAGCCCGAAACCCGCTGGTGATGCTTCACATAGAAGTCCGTGGGATCTACTCCGGAGATCTGATGCTGGGCGGTGTCGAGGAACAGATAAACATACTCCGGATCGGTCCATGCGTAGAACTTCTCGAGCTCCTCACGATGGTGCAGCCCGCAGTAGAACTCGTGGTGGCAGGTTAGCTTGACGCCTTGCTTTTTTGTCATCTTTCCCACGCGGTTCCAGCATTCGGCCATCCTCTTGATTTTCTCGTCGGTAACCGGCTCTACCTTCCAGTAGTGGACTGCCGGCATGACGACAAAGGATTCGAGCCCAACATCCTCAAACCGCTTGATCTTGGCCTCGAAGACCTTCAGGGTTTCGTCATGCGTCTCGGGCAAGTGGGTGTTTTCGTTGTAACCAATGCAGAACATGTTGACGAACCGCTCCACGCCGCGGTCCTTCGCAAACTCCACGGCCTTCTTCGCGGAGCCGAAGATCTGGATCTGCGCCCCGAGGCGGAATTCAAACGGATCCACGCCCTGAAAGCCGACGCCGACGATCTGCTTATAGAACCGGTCGGCGAACTTGGGGCCGTTCTGAGGCGTAACCCATCCACGTCCCGACACCATGGACCAGTGATCCATGTAGGACCATTTGATGTTCGGTGTTGCCGCTGCCTGGGCAATGTCAGGTCCGGAATGTGCCATATTCTCTTTCCTCCATTGATTGCAGTTCGTTTTTGTCGCCGGGTCCGCTTGCATGCGTACCGCTAGCGACTTTACCTCCGGTCAGCGTCCACAAACCGGATATGGACCGCCGCGCGAATCTCGTTCAGAATCGTCAGATATCGAGATCGAAGATCTCGTAAGCCTTCTTCAGGCACTCCACCGGATCGGCGTCCGGAGTCGGCATGTACTCGTGACCCACGAAGCCCGTGAATTTCAGCTTCGCAATTTCACGGGCGATGAAGGGATAGTTCAGTTCCTGGTTCTCCAGGATCTGATTGCGTCCCGGGTTCCCGGCAGTATGAATGTGGCCGATCCACTCGATGTTATTGCGAATTGTGCGCACAATATCTCCGTCCTGAATCTGGGAGTGGTAGATGTCGTAGAGGATCTTCACGCGCGGCGAGTTCACCCGCTTCGCGACGTCGAATCCCCACTTGGCGTGGTCGAAGACGTAATCGGGATGATCGATGGCGTTCAGAATCTCCATGCAGATTGTGACATTCTGGTCCTCCGCCTGCGACTTTACGCGGTTCAGGAATTCCACTGTGTTGTCCGCGGCTTCCTCATACGTCATACCAAGCGGCGGCCCGGGCATGGCGACCATGTTCGGAGCTCCATAATCCGAACACTGCTTCAACATGGCCCGGGTCGAAGGCTCGTATTTCGCATGGTTTTTCTTCTTGGCGATTCCGTCCATCGGTGTTCCCGCAGAACCGAGGCCGGGCATTGTTGGAATGAGACCGTACTCCTTGAGGGTCGGCCAGTACTGGGGCGCTATCAGGTCCATGCCCTGGAAGCCTATCCCGGCGGCGATGCGGCAAATGTCGTCCAAGGTCCAGCCGTTGTTAAACGAGATGAAGAAGCCGGGAACGATGGCGACCTCTCCCGCTTCGTGCGAGAACTGGGCCCCCAGCGTGAACGGGGCGATACACTGCTTGATTCGGGGTTTATCTTCTGCCACTTCAATTCTCCTCTGATTCGCGATCGCGTTAAGAGCACTCTGAATTCCGACTAAAGCGAGGGTACGTCCACCCATCCCTGCTTTTTGTTGCTCGCCAGCTCCGCTTCGATGATCAGCAGTTGGCGGAGCCCGTCGATGAACTGCGGATAATCCGGCGTCACGGAGGGGTCCTCCACCGATTGATAGAAGCGGCGGAATACATTCTTGAAGGTGTCATCGTAGCCTTCCGCATGACCCGCCGGCAGATCGGCAAACGGACGTGCAGCAGGGTTGATCAACGCCGGGTCTTTCAAGAGAATCTGATTGTTGGAGTTCCGATTTCCTATCCACAGCTCCTCGGGGCGCTCCTGGTCCCAGGAAACCGAAGCTTTTGCTCCGAACACCTCGACGTTGAGCCGGTTCTTTCTGCCCGCCATCACCTGGCCAGCAGTGAAACTGCCGCGTGCCTTCTCGCCGATGTGAAGCAGAACAGCGCCAAAATCCTCAGTGTCTACGGTGAATTCCTGATAGTCCTCCGGCTTGAGCATTTTACCTGCAAAGGTCTCGACCGTGCCCTTGGGACGTTTGCGTGTTTTGTGAAACGTATTGAGGTCGGCACACACTGCTGAAATGCGCAAGCCGGTGACATACTCGGTCATGTCGCAGAAATGTGATCCAATATCCGCCATGGCACAAGACGGCCCGGACTCCTTTGAATCCAGCCGCCAGTTCCAATCTGTGTCGTATAGCAGATAGTCCTGCGAATAGGTTCCCTGGACAACGAGAATCTCGCCTAATTCCCCTTCCTCGCGCAAGCGCCGCATGTGCTGGACCAGCGGATAATAGCGGAGGTTGTGATTGCAACAGTTCCGAACACCTTTGCTCTTCGCCAGCTCGACGAGTTCGCGCGCAGCAGCAACCGAGGTGGCCAGCGGCTTTTCACTGAGCACGTGCTTGCCAGCGAGGAGCGCATCTTTCACAATCTGCGCGTGGAGTGCGGTGGGAGTGCAGACGTGAACTGCCTGCACCTCCGGATCCTCGAGGATGCGCCGATAGTCGGACTCCACGCGATCGATTCCGTAATCCCGGGCCAGGCGGTGCGCCTGGTCCAGGTCTGCGCTTGCCAGAGCGCAGACCTGGACGAACCCGACGCGGCCAATCGCATCCAGGTGGACCCTGCCGATAAAGCCAGTGCCGATAACTCCTATCTTCACTCTCTTCATAATTCCTCGAAAGACACCTTGACCTGCGATCCCCGTGCGCTCAAACCGAACGCAAGGCTGAGCTCGAAAGCTCGATACTTTTCCCATACTCCCCGGCGATGTATTCACAGGCCCTTGTCGTCAAAGCCATGATCGTTAAGGCCGGTCCGCAGGTCCCATTGCTCACAAACGAACTACCGTCCGTAACGAACACGTTGGTCGCATCCCAGCACTGATTCTTGGCGTTCAGCACTGATTTGCCCGGATCGCTGCCCATTCTAGCACCACCAACTTCATGAATCGAGGCTCCTAATCCCATGCTCTTCTTGAAAGTCGCGCGGAACAGAGCCCTCACCAACGGGTTTGCGTGGGGCAAAATGTTCTTGGAATTGTCGAGGCCCAGAGAGGAGCCTCCGAAATCCTGCGTCCAACCCATTTTACGAACCATCTCTTTGATGGTGTTGAATTCGCATCGCAGGAGCTTTACCTCATTCTCCGTCATCGAGAGCTTGATATGCGGTGCAGGTATGCCCCAGGCGTCCCTCTTGCGCGGGTCAATCGACACATAGTTTTCATAGTGCGGCAACATCTCGCCCTGTCCCATGAAGCCGAACTGAGTCGGAGAGTCATCCGGGACCCAGCCGCGCCCAGCCATCCCCTGAATGTTGAAGCCTCGCTTGAAGTCCAGATGGGTGACACGTCCAAGGTTCTGGAATCGGGGAATATAGAGCCCTCCATGGTTCTCATCGCCGTCCTGGGTATCCACTTGTTCCCATCCAGTGGTTCCGGTCGCAGCGCCAAACAGAAGCGCGGGGCATTGATCCATAAAGTACCGCCCAAGAAGCCCGGAGGAATTGCCGACTCCATTGGGATGCTTCGAACAGGCAGAATTCAACAGCAAGCGTATCGACTCGATCGTGGAACTGCAAAGCATGACGACGTTCGCAGACGCTGTGAAAGTCTGCTTCGAATTGGCGTCGATATAAGTCACTCCAGTCGCTTTGCCGGTTGCCGGGTCGATATTGATCTTGCTCACAACCGAATTTGGCCGGAGGGTGAGCCGTCCTGTGCGTTCTGCCGCCACCAGGGGTGAAGTGGTGCGGTCCCCCTTGGAGTCCTTGGGCATTGCGCCTTTGCGCACATAGCGCCAGGGGACTACTTTGCGATCCGGCCAAGTGGACTCGACCGTCTCTTTGAGCTGCTTTTCAACGCGCGACAATCCGGCCTTAGCAGAGTATTTTCCATCGGGAAGATTCGGGATTCCCTCGTTGCTTCCGACAACCCCGAGGAACTCTTCTACATGATCGTAGTAGGGAATAAGTTCATCGTAGCTGATGGGCCAGTCTTCGCCCCAGCCATCATTGCTCGCGCATTTAAAGTCGTAGTCGGACATCCGCATTAAGACGCGCCCAAACGAAAGGAATCGGCCGCCCACGTTGCGCCCGCGGGCCCATAAATAGAAACTATCCGGCGGGCACGTGTAGGGATTCTTCCTGTCGTTCACAAACATAAACTTGGTCTCTTTGCCGTAGAAGGACAACCGCGCCTGAATATGCTGCCCCTCAAGCGTGCCGATAACGCGCGGGATCACATCGATACCCTTCATGTGCCACTTTGCATCCCAGAGCGCATCCTTGAGGTAGGGCCCCGCCTCCAGGACGAGCACCTCCAAACCGCGCTCCGTTAACTCTTTCGCGGCAAAGCCGCCGGTGGCTCCAGAACCAACAATAATTGCGTCATATGCTTTTCCATTTTTGTCTGACATCATTTTCTCCTTCAGGCACACTCTTCGGCGCAGTAATTACCTTGCCAGTGTCGCCCGTGCTATTGGGTCAAATTAGCTGAAACGCGCTTCGCGATTGGCAAAAGAACAGATCGGACCAATTTACTGGGCCGCAGGTTCGCGGTCGGTCGGCTGAACAATAGAATACGCATTTCGGGTCAGAGCTGGCACTTCGGCGCAAATCGCATCAAGCGCGGGTTGACCCACGCGCTTGAGTTAGAACGTATATTTCAACACGAGCTGGGTGATGCGCGGGTTCACGGAGGTACCGGTGATCTGCCCAAACGTGGGGCCGGTGCTCACGTCGTTATTCGGGTTGCTGAACTGAGGATGATTGAAGACGTTGAAAAACTCAGCGCGAAACTCCAGAGTGGCGTTTTCGCGCAGGCCGCCCACCTGGACCGACCGCTCGAGTGTGCCATCGAGGTTGTCCTGACCGGGGGCCAGGACAGGGTTATACCCGCTGTTACCCCACCCCGTCGTGCCGCCTCCCAGGTTCGTTGGGCAGCTCGCCTGCGTGGCAACACAGAATGCCGAGGCATTGAAGTAGCCCTTAAACACGCGGTTGAACATGCTGCCCCCGGCAAGAATGTCCTTGGCGCCCTTGCCAGATGCAAACTGCGCAGGCGGCCGGACGTTGCCGTTTGTCGCTCCAAAATAGGCGTTGCCCGAGGTACCGTCCGTGATGGTCATGGGATTGCCATCCTGCCACACCCATATGCCCAAAAGCGACCAGCCGCCAAATATCTTGTGCAGCGCATCTCCTTGTTCACTGAACGGCAACATGTAATGGAAGTTCATGGTGAAGCGGTTCGGGGTGTAGTAGGTGTTTTTCGCGTACACGAGGTGGTTCGGAGCGGAACTCGTGGGATCGAAGTGGACCCAGTCAGGGTTCGTGTCTTCCGAGCCAAGATTCAAAGCGTGTGCATAGGTGTAGTTGGCCTGCATTTGCAGTCCGTGGTAGGACTGCGTGCGGACCGTCATCAACAGCGCGTTGTATTTCTCCGATCCCCACGTGACCGTGCCGGTATCTGTTCCCAGAATTCCAGGATAAGGGGCACGCAACGCGGCGTTGGTTGCCGTATTCGTGGTGATGCCATTAATCGGGACAGACGCGCTGGCCAGCGGGGCCCAGTTGACCGGGTAAGCGTTGAGCAGCGACTCACGGATTCCGTGTGAACCCGAATAACCGGCTTCCAACACCCAATTATGCAGGAACTCGTACTGGACGTTCGCGTTCCAGGCATAGGTAAGCGGGGTCTTGATATACGGCATCGTGATTGAAACGTCAAGCCCGGAGTTGGTTATCGCCCCTGACTTTAGGTCCTGATAGAGCACGCGAGGTGCATTCCACCCAGGTTTGGTCGGATCCCATGGGTTCGCCAGCGAGATCTGAGACGGGTTGTAACCGATGGTATAGGCATAGGGCCCAGACTGTTCCGCGCTTTGCATCAAAGTGTTACCCATCGTTTGGTCGTAGAACATGCCGCCACCGGCATGAATGACAAGACTGCTGCTCTTCATGGGCTGCCAGGAGAAGCCAACGCGGGGAACGAACTGGGACCACGGCACGCCAGGATAGACTCCATTGGTGCTGTACTTGCCAACTCCGGCAGGAAGAGTAGGTCCATTGGCTGGGTAATTGGCGGGAACCTTATATCCCACGAAGGTCCCAGCCAGCCCTGCCGACTGAATGGACCCGGCTGCCCCAATCGTGTCCAGATCCAGGTTCGACTGCTCCCCGTACTTTTCGAAGAACTGCCCCTCGCGCTCCCATCGCACCCCGAGGTTTAGAGTCAGGCTCGAATTCACCTTGTAGTCGTCCTGGAGATAGAAGGCGCCGCCGCTGCGGCGATACCAGTGATTCAGTTCGGCGTTCACCGAGCGAGTGGTGAAATTGGGCTCGCTGACGATGCTAGACAGGAATGTGTTCGTGTATCCCGGAAAAGGGCTAATGCCCTGGGGAAGACCGATCAGGAAATCCTCGAACGTCGGGAAGATCATCGTACCAGTAGAGAGGCTGTGGAAGGCCCAGTTCCATTGTGAGTCATGGTATTCGGCCCCGGCGCTGAACTGGTGCTGTCTATGAGACCAGGATATCTGGTCCCCGCCATCATATTGGTTGATGGCGCTGTTGTTTCCGAAGAAAGGGTGCGCTCCAATGTCGAAAGTGACGGAACTGCCTATGGGCAGGAACCAGATGTTCGAAAGCACGGTAGAGGTGGGCTGAACCGGGGTGATGCCAACTTGTGCGTCAGTGAATGGGATGTCGTTGGTGGCGGTAATGGTAGCCAGGACATACCCCAAGCGAGCCTCATTCACCAGATGCGGGGTCACCGCCGAAACCAGCTTCAGCGTAGCGACATCGTAGCCGAAGTTTTGGCTGATAGGGTTACCCGGAACGCCGGGCGCCGGGAAGCCCAGGCCGCTGGGGAATGGCGCCTTTGTGGGCTGCGATTCATAGAAGTACCGGGCCGAAAGCACGTTTTTCTGATTGATGTTGTAATCCCCATTCGCCATCGCCTGATGTTGGATGTAAATCGCGGGGATACTGAAGGACGCCGGTCCTGAGCCGGTCGCCCCAGGAACGTAGTAGTTGCCGTTGCCTAGCTTCAGATTGAGGATATTGAGAGCAACGGGGTTGATGTTCGATCCATCGCACGCTACCCGGGTCGGCTGAAAAGGGAACGGGGGCGGTATGTACGCGCCGATTTCCTCACCGAACGAAGGCATGTTGCAATAATCGGCGCCCAGCGCCTGCTTGAAGGCGCCTGTCGAGCGGTCGCCCGTGGGAAGCGTCGGCAGGTAGACGCCGGTTTGGTAGCCGTATGGCGTGGCGCCGTTCTTCTGCCGCGTCTCCTGGTAGGCAGCGAAGACGAACAGCTTATTTTTGATGGCGGGGCCGCCGAAGGTGGCGCCAAACTGATTCTCGTTCAACGTCTGCGCCGTATTCGGCTGATTATTCGTCAACTGGGTGTACTTGTTGAAGAAGTCGTTGGCGTCCATGATGGTGTCGCGGAAGAACTCGAAGATAGTCCCGTGGAACTGATTGGTGCCGCTCCTGGTCACTACATTCACGTTGCCGCCGGCGTTGCGGCCGTAGCTGGCATCGTAGTTTGCGGTCTGGATCTTGAACTCTTCGATGGTGTCGGGGTTTGGAATGGCGAACGCCCCATACGCTCCCGTCTCAGTGGTTGCATTCGAGCTGAAGTTGTCGATCGGGGTGCCATCCATCTGGAAGTTGTTCCCGTACTGGTCGCCGCCGTTCACCGCGATAATCGTGTTGCCGCTTCCCAGGGAGGTGGCGTTGTTGACGCTCGAGCTCGCCCCAGCCGACAGGCCCAGCAGGTTGGTATAGTTGCGGGTGCTTAGTGGCAACTCAGAGACGGTTGCCTCGTCCAGCACCGTGCCAACGGTCGCGGATGCCGTTTGGATCTCTTCAACTTCGCTTGCCTCGACCGTCACCTCTTGCGTCGCAGCGCCGACCGTGAGGACATTGTTCAGTGCAACTGTTTCAGTAACGACAACGGTGATCGGAGAGACGGTGAGCTTCTTGAATCCCTTTGCTTCAATGGCAAGAGAATAACTCCCCGGCGCCAGCAACGTGAAATTGTAGATTCCTGTGTCACCGGTGGTGACGCTTCGCTTCTGCCCCGTCCCGAGGCTGGTGATTGTGACGTTTGCAGTCGAAATCACTGCACCCGTGGTGTCCTTGACTGTTCCGGTGATTGCTCCAGACTCCGATGTTTGAGCAAGCAGCGGAACAGCTGCCAAGCCGAGAAGAAGCGTAACGAGCAGCTGCATCCGAATCAGCCTGTTTCTCATAATTCAGTTTCCTCCTTAGCATTTCTTGAAACGTGACTAGCGCCAACGTGAATCGCGTGACTCGCCTCACGTTGTCTGCCTCCCATTCCTTTGCGGTTCAGGTTGCTTTGCGAATGATCCTCGGCGCTGTCCGCTCCCCGAATCACGTCTCCGAAATGACTCCAGCAACCAGACAATCGAAAAGTTCTACTGGCGCCTCAAGTGTGCGCTACACGCACATTAAAATCGCATTGTGAAATTTATCACGGCCTCACTAGCTTGTCAACAGGAAAAAATCGGGCCAAAAACCGCCAACGATTTCAACCATTTACAGGGACAATCTCCCTCGGTTCTGCGGCGGGCTCGACACGAAGTGAAGGAACGATAACCGAATGTTTGACGCCGATATTTTATCGTTTTCTTGGGTTGGTGGATCTGCGCATTACGTGCTATCCAATGCGCGGAAGGGTCTATGGGTCAATGCTTGATCGGACCTTCGAACCCCGCTTGCTTGACAGAGGAGCTGCCCGAGTCTATTCTGATTCAACTGTGCGCCAGACGCACTAATACATTTGCCTCAAAGGCATGGTTTGGGAGGACGTATGGCAAAAAAGAAGGCGCAGACGCCGCAGGCCGCGACTGAAATCGCGCATCCGGGCTCGACGTCCACGGTCCGCCTCAAGCAAAGTGTTGCTCCCTTTTGCTTCGGGGAAAGCGTTAACGAGAGCGAAGGAATCCATTTTCTCGCTCATCTGAAGTTCAAGTTCGATGGCAGGCTTACTTTCGACGATATCTTGGGCACGAGTACATGCTTCCCAAGGGCGCAGATCCTGTTGCCAATCTCAAGCACGCATTCGGGATCTTCTCCTAGGTTCTCGGCTGCGCAACTCACGAGCCGGCCGTGACTTCGGGCAGTAACCGCCGGCAAACGTTATTGATAAGCTTACGGTGGAATAAGATAGAGGATGCAATGAAAACCGAAGCAGCGGCGATTGCCCATCCTATTCTCGCAGAGTCTCGTGTCGGAATCGGTGAGAAATTCTCGTACGGGGTAGGCAGTTTTGCAGAACAGATGGTTTTCAATCCCGCGACCATGTTTATCGTTTTCTTTTATACCGACGTTGTGGGGCTTGCTGCGGCTACAGTCGGCGCCATATTGCTGTTTTCCCGTGTGTTTGACCTGTTGAATCCTATTTTAGGGCTCGTCGTGGATCGAACACGATCGCGCTATGGCAATGGGCGCCCATGGCTCCTGTGGCTGGCGGTTCCGCTCGGACTCTCTACAGTCCTGATGTTCACATCCCCCGCACTCGGGCCGGTCGGGAAGGCAATCTATGCATTCATCACTTACAATCTCGCGCTGGAAATCATTTTCCCTGCCATCGACGTTCCCTACTCCGCAATGCTTTGCTTAATCACTTCGGACGAGCATGAACGGACTGTTCTGAGTTTGTTTCGGATGGTCTTGCAAAATGTAGGCGGATTGCTCTCATTTGCGGTTACTTTGGCGATGGTTAAGTACTTTGGGGGCGGCGCGCTGGGGTGGAGCAGGTCGTTCATGTGTTTTGGAGCCCTCGCGACGGTGTTCCTGCTCGTCTGTTTTGCGGGCACCAGGGAACGAGTCGCACCAGTCTCCCGGCAAGAGGCGCCTGTCTCCGTCAAGCGCGCTCTATCTTCGGTGCTCAAGAATAAGTACTGCCTGCAGATAGCGCTGCTCTTAATTGGCGTATTTATGCTGTTGGGACTCATTAGCTCCAATATCTACTATTGCCGAAGCATCCTGAAGAATGTCGAAATTATGGGGCCACTGATGAGCGCGTACCAGGTCAGCGTCATCGTTGGGATGATATGCGCAGGCCCGCTGGTGACGCGGCTCGGCAAGCGGAATGGGTCGCTTTGGGGCCTTGCAGTTGCTGTGGCAGGCCAGGCAATCATGTTCGCGGCTCCGGCAAGCATCACTTTAATCTATGTGGGCACGATTCTCAAAGGATTCGGCCTAGCTCCAATGATGGGGACCTTGTTCGCCATGGTTTCGGATGTTGTCGATTACGGGGAATGGAATAGCGGTGTCCACGCCGCAGGCCTCATTTATGGAGCTATGGCGCTGGGAGCCAAGGTCGCTATCGGATTGGGAAATGCGCTGGTCGGCTTCATCCTGGGGCTAAGCGGCTATGTAGCCGGCGCTGTCGTCCAATCGCCTGCAACAATATTGGCCATCAAGGTGATGTTCCTGCATCTTCCTCTGTTTTTACTCCTGATAATGGGCCTCATTTTGTTCGTTTACGACCTGGACCGGCGGTATCCCGTAATTGCTGCAGGATTGAAGGCGCGCCGGTTGGCCGCAAACTAAGTTTCGAAGAGAAACGGGGGCGAGGAAATCTGCAATTTGGAAGGGGTCACGTAAATGAAGTCCTGGTTTGTTGAGAATAATGCCCTGCATGCGGCGCAAGGCGGTTTCGATTTGGAAATCCGTCTGCCTTGGTATAGGTCGCTGCCCCTCTCCGTGATCGATTTTGGAGAACTGCGCATTAACGGCGCCAAGATTGATCCAACTGCAATTAAGTTCAACGTGAACGGAAAAGACTGCGGGTTGAGCGAACTGCCGAATCTTTGGGAGGAGTCGTGGTACGTTCTTGACTCCGCCTATCTTCGAATACCCTATCCGGCCGTGAAGCGCGGTGAGCAATATCAAGTGGAAGTTACTATCATCCTTCATCCGCCGTACGTCCCAAAGGTATTTTTCCCGGTTTCATACAAGAAAGCGATGCAGGCGAATTAGTTGGAATCGGATTTGGAGGGAAAGATGACAGAGCAAGCTAGCGGGCTTCGCTTGGGGACGACGCTGTTCAGTTTCACAAACGAGTTTCACGCCCGAAAATACACAGTGGAGCAACTTATCGATAAAGTCGGAGAGCTCGGGCTGGGGCCCGGCGTGGAACTCATCGGCTTTTCTGCCATTCGGGAGTATCCTGGAGTTTCCGACGAATTTGTGCAGATGTTTCGCGATGCACTGGAGCGAAATCATCTTGAACCATCGTGTCTCTCGATGAATGGAGACGTTATGATTCGTCGGACGCGGCCGATGACGAACGACGAATCCTATGAATATCACAGAACGCAGATTGAAACAGCGGCAAAGCTGGGCATGCCGGTGGCGAAAACTCAGGTCATCGTGGGACCTGAGGTGCTTGCCCGCCTGGCGCCGCTGGGCGAGCGCTTAAATGTCAAGATTGGGGTAGAACTTCATAGTCCGGAGAGGGTCGACTCGCCAAACGTCATTGCGTTGCGGGAAATGTACGCGAAGGTAGATAGTCCGTATCTTGGGTTTGTGCCGGATTTTGGCGCATGTGTCACTGCGGTGCCCCATTGTTTCGTTGATCATTTCCGTGAATTGGGGATCCCGGAAAAGTTCATCCAAATCGCTCTGGAAGCCTGGTCGCTGACCGGAACCTTCGGAGAGAGAATCGGCCAATACCAGGAGAGAGAACGCGCGGCGGGGGCAGGGGACTCCGAGATCGGGGCAATGTTCATGATCTTTTCAATGCTGGGACATCAGGAGCCCCGGAAATGGCTTGAGATCATGCCCCAGGTTATTCATATTCACGGCAAGTTTTACGACGCAAAAGAGGCTGCTGTTCCATTTGAGGAGCTTCTGCCCCTGTTCCGCGACAACGGATATCAAGGGTATCTTTCCTCGGAATGGGAAGCGCATGCGTTCACTGATGATGATGCCGAGTCGGAATTGCTCGCCCTGCACGAGCGAATGCGGCATATCCTGGCCGGAGATCCGCAGGCAGTTCGGTGACTTTGGATGGCTCATCTGAAGCGGGGCGGGGAGCAGTCACGCGGTTCTGCGGCGCATTGCGAATCGAGTATAATCCTCCGAAGTAGCTCACCATTGGAGGCTTAATTGAAGACCGAAACACCGAAAAGCGCAGGTAAGAAGCCGGACAAAATGCCCAATGGCCGCTCTACTTTTGTTCGTTCAGTTGCGCGTGCGCTCAGAGTGATCAAGAGTTTTGGCGCCGACTCTGCGTCACAGACACTCAGCCAGGTTGCAACTAAAGCGGATCTTGACAGGGCAACCGCGAGACGGGTGCTGTTGACCCTGGAGAACCTTCGCTATCTTCGCCGGGAGGGCCGTCTTTTCTCCCTGACGCCTCTTGTCCTGGAATTGGGATTTGCTTATCTGTCCAGTCTGCCGTTTTGGAGCGTCGCCAACGATATGTTGCGGGAATTGGCGGAAGAACTAAAGGTAATCTGTCTGATTGTAACGACTGACCGGGATTATGATCACGTGGTTGTGGTCTCTTCAGTCCGGCCTTCTACGCTACCCATGTTCGTCTCCGTCCCCGATGCGGGCCGCAGTGGGCCATCGCACAAGGTAGCGCCGGGCATCGTTTTGCTCGGTGCACTGGATGGGGAGCAGTTGCAGACCGCGCTTCGCAAATCTACTGCCGGGGAGCCCGGGGTTTCGATCGCTCTCCTACAGCAACAAGTTGTCCGTGATCGGGACCAAGGCTGGTCTTTCCGATCGGTGCCGTTGGAGAATTTCTGCGAAATTGCAGTGCCACTCCTTAACCGGCAGGGCCGCATTATTGCGAGCATGTCGGTCTTATGCCCGCTCTCCAGGACTCCGGCAGATGAGGCCATTCAGCGGTATTTGCCACGGATCAAGCGGGCGGCCGAGGAGATCAACAAGGTGGTTGCATTCAAAGAGGCATGATTTACTTAGTAGGGTTGGCGCTGGATAACTCGTTTGCGTTTGTCGCCGCGTATCGCGCCTCGGGCGCCTTTGCGCTTCTCGAATGCGATCCGAATCAAGTGTTGAGGCGGAGCCCTAAGATCTCTGCCCCATTTCCAAAGCATGAATCCGGTATGAAGGAGGTTTCTTAATGAGCACATCGAGTGAAGAAAAGATCCAGGTATTGTTGGTGACTGGAGAAGTATCCGTCGAACACGACCCGAAGGTAAGTTCCTGGTTGCGGCGCATGCTGGAATCGACCGACCGGTTCAAAGCGAAGATAACCGAGGAATTTCGCGGTTGCACCGCTGAAACGTTATCTCACTTCGATCTGGTGATTCTGAACTATGACGGGGAATTTCCCGGCAGCGGTCACGAAGCTATTCCTCTCGGCGCGACCGCGGAACGGGCCCTTATCGACTACGTGAGCTCCGGAAAGGGAATTTTGTTCTTTCACTCCGCGATTTGGAACACCCCGTGGCCGGAAGAGTTTCATCGAATGATGGGTGCTTGGTGCGACATCAGCGCCGGAAGTAGAAAGAACCCGGTGATCGAGTTCCCCATAAAAACTTCCAATGTAAGTCATCCGATCACCGAGGGACTGGAACCGGTCTGGAATACGGTGCAGGAGGACCTTTTCGCCGGGTTGGTATGGCATCCGGCGGCACGGGTCGAGGTTCTGGCCACGGCATTCGACAATTTGGAAGGTTATCGAAAGATCCAGCCTCATGCGGCCTACATGATTCCCCCAGGCGGCCCCGAGACCATGAGAGATGTGAATCAGGACCAGCCAGTCGCTTGGACGCACCACTACGGAGAGGGCCGAGTGTTCGTCATCACGGTTGGCCATGGAATCGATACCCTCCGGCGCCCCAGCTTTGTCGGACTATTTTGTCGAGCGGCAGAATGGGCGGCCACGGGAAATGTGACCACCCCACTGCCAGACTTAAAAGGAGAAAATCGCAGATTAGCGTGGCCGTATTATTCGACTCCGTCGATCGTCGAGTATTCCTCGTTGATTCCCTGGTGCGCCGTGGAGAATTTCAAAGCGCATTAAGGCGTCTTTGCGCGTCTTGAGCAGGTGTCGGGCGGGATCCTAGGTTTTCCGCCTTATGCCCCGAGTAGAAATCTGATATCCAAGGAGATTTGTCGATGAAAACATCGACCGAAAAGCGGATTCAAGTACTGCTAATTACTGGAGAGCTAACCGGCGAACACGACCCAAAGGTAAATTCCCTGTTGCGCCGCATGCTGGAATCGACCAGCCGGTTTAAAGGCCGCGCTGGGAGCGGCGCCCGCTTACATGTATTGGTTCACCTGGCAAGCTCCATTATTCGAAGGCTGTCCAGATGCCTTTCATTGCGCCGAGATCCCCTTCGCGTTCAACAACACAGATATCTGCGATTACCAGACAGGTGGCGGCTCACGTCCACGGGCTTTGGCTGACAAGGTGAGCGAGGCGTGGGTATTTCGCACGCACCGGAAACCCAAACCATTCAGGTCTGCCCAACTGGCCTGCATTCTCCGCAGACAAGTGTCAGACCATGATTTTTGACAATGTGTGCGAGATGAGGGAGAATCCGGACACCGACGAGCGGAAGATGATCCGAGCTTAATTTAAGGGGGAATCCCCTCGCGCAGAAGTTTTATGGACGCATCCTCCTAAAGGAAAATTCGAATTGGAGTCGAACGAATGTTCGTGGGCATCGATATCGGCACATCCAGCGTCAAGGCAGTACTTGTCGACATGAGCCAGGCGGTCGTCGCTCAAGCCTCAGTGCCACTCGCAATCAGCCGGCCGCAGCCGCTCTATTCTGAACAGGATCCGGAGTCGTGGTGGAATGCGACCACAGCAGCCATCGGCTTACTGCCGGAGAATCTGCGTCGTTCTGTGCGCGGCATCGGACTCTCGGGACAGATGCACGGCGCTACTCTTCTGGACGATTCCGATCGTCCGCTGCGCTCGGCGATCTTGTGGAACGATGGAAGATCTGGCGATGAATGCCTCGCCATTGAACGCATGGAGCCGCGCTCGCGCTGCATTACAGGCAATCTCATTATGCCGGGCTTTACCGCGCCAAAAGTGCTCTGGATTCGCAATCATGAACCCGATGTCTACGGTCGAATTGCTAGTGTCTTGTTGCCCAAGGACTATGTGCGTCTCAAGTTAACCGGCGAAAAGGTCAGCGATATGTCGGATGCGTCGGGCACCTGCTGGCTGGATGTGGGCAAGCGCGATTGGTCCGACGAGATGCTGATGGCGACAGGCTTGTCTCGCATCCATATGCCACGTCTGGTGGAGGGAGATGCTGTCTCGGGAAGCTTGCGGCATGCGATTGCAAACGAATTGAATCTCCCGCCTGTCACAGTAGCCGGTGGAGGAGGCGATAATGCGGCCAGCGCTGCGGGCATGGGGATTGTCGAGTCGGGACAGGCCTTCCTTTCCCTCGGCACATCGGGTGTTCTGTTTGTGGCGACGGACCGCTTCCGTCCCAACCCGGATAAGGCGGCACATGCCTTCTGCCACTGCTTGCCCGGCAGGTGGCACCAGATGTCGGTGATGCTCAGCGCAGCCAGTGGCCTCGATTGGGTTTTGCGTCTCACTGGGATTGGGAATGTAGAGGCAAGTATACGCGCAGCTGAAACCCGGGGCCTTCGCCGTGCCGCGCCCTATTTTCTGCCCTATCTGTCCGGCGAGCGCACCCCGCACAACGATCCCGCCAGCCGAGGCGTATTCTTCGGGATGACTGCCGATACCGATGCCGTCGATCTGGTTCATGCCGTTCTGGAGGGCGTTACGCTGGCCTTCGTTGACGGTATGGATGTGCTGCTTGAAACCGGCAGTTCCATCGATGAAATTTGTGTTACGGGCGGCGGCTCGCGGTCGCCGTATTGGGGCCGCATGCTTGCAGCAGCCCTGAAACGGCCGCTCACCTATCGCCAGGCGAGTGAAGTGGGAGCGGCCTTCGGCGCAGCCCGGCTCGCGCGCCTCGCGGCGACGGGAGAATCGATCGACTCCGTTTGTGTTCAGCCGCCCATCACGACTGTGATCGAGCCTGATCCTGATCTTGCTTCATTACTGGCGGAGCGCAGGGCAATCTTCACGCATCTGTACCGCGACCTCAAGAATACGTTTAAGGAGTTCTCGAAATGACCATCTTTGCAGATGTTGCAACTGTTCAATTTGAAGGGCCGGAAACCACCAACGACCACGCTTTCCGCGTTTATGACAAAGACCGGATCGTCCTAAACCGGCGCATGGAGGATTGGCTGCGCATCGCAGTTTGTTACTGGCATTCGTTCACATGGCCAGGTTCGGATATGTTCGGTGGCGGAACACTCACGCGGCCGTGGCAGCAGGCGACGATCACGCCCGCAATGGCAGAGGCAAGAGCTGACGCTGCATTTGATTTCATTTACCGGCTCGGCGCTCCCTACTTTACCTTCCACGACGCTGATGTCATGGCTACCGCTCATTCGCTTCGCGAACACCACAAGAACCTTCGCAGTATCGAAGAGTACCTGGCAAAGAAGATGGTGGCCACTGGCGTCAAGCTGCTTTGGGGAACAGCCAATTTGTTCAGCAATGCCCGTTTTGCCGGTGGGGCAGCGACGAATCCAGACCCCGAGATTTTCGCATTTGCGGCAGCGCAGGTGCGTTTCTGCATGGAGGCAACACATCGGCTGGGTGGAGAGAACTATGTTCTCTGGGGAGGGCGCGAAGGCTACGATACCCTGCTCAATACCGACCTAGCGAAGGAACTCGACCACTATGGCCGGTTCCTCTCCATGGTGGTCGAACACAAGCATCGCATCGGGTTCAAGGGCACCATCCTGGTCGAGCCCAAGCCGTTTGAGCCCACCAAGCATCAATACGATCGCGATACAGCTGCTGTTTATGCGTTTCTCGAGCGATTCGGATTGACGAAAGAAGTCAAGGTAAACATCGAGGTCAACCATGCAACGCTGGCCGGTCTTGACTTCGAGCATGAGATTGCCGCAGCATGTGCCTTTGGGATTCTCGGTTCCCTTGACATTAATCGCGGCGATCCGCGCAGCGGATGGGATACCGATCAGTTCCCCAACAACGCACAGGACCTGGTTCCGGCGATGCTCCAGGTTATCGAGAACGGCGGGCTCGGAACCGGAGGCTTCAACTTTGACGCGAAACTGAGACGTCAGTCCGTCGATCCTGAGGATCTATATCTCGCGCATATCGGGGACATGGACACTCTGGCCCGGGCGTTGCTTGCCGCCGCGGATGTAGTAGAAGAAGGCAAGCTCCAGCGCTTGCGGCTGGACCGCTACAAGGGATGGGATACCGCATTGGGGCGCGATATCGATGCGGGTAAATTTGACCTGAGCAGCTTATGCGATCATGCGGTGGCAAACGGCTTAGATCCGCGGCCCCAATCGGGACGGCAGGAGCTTGCGGAGAGCATCGTGGCCGCGCACTGCCGATATTGAGTCTACATTGCGCGCAAAGTAGGCGGGCATGGATTTGCAGCATTCCGGACTGGGAGAATCAGGGAATGCCTGCAATGGAATCGAAGGATCGCTCTGCGCTTTTCAAAGAACTGGCCATCATCGTAGCACTGGGCGGCCTTCTCTTTGGTTACGCTTCCATTTCAGGCGCAGTTATGCGCACCTGGGCGACAGCGAGCGTACAAGACAGGGCAACGAGAGCTTTCACTACCTCGGCTCTCTTAGTCTGATCCGCATAATGGCGAGCATCATAGACCCGGCGCTTTGTCCTTCGCAAATGGCAGAGCACTTTGAAGAAGTATTGTCATCGACTTAACGGTCACTCAACCCCACTCCGGCTCATTTCCGGGTTTCCATTTTATGTTGCAGCCGATGCTTGGAAACTGCTCGAGAGGCGCGGGGAGGCCTGCCAGTACCGCATCTGCGGCAGCGCGCATATCTGAGCCCGACACTGGAATTGCATTACCCTGGGTATGAACGGTTTGTGGCCGGCTGCGGTCGAACTGCCCACGATAAGTCAGCTGGCGATTCGCGTCGAACAGGAAAAAGTCAGGGGTGCAGACTGCCCCAAAGGCCTTGGCCGCACTCTGCGACTCGTCAAACAGATAGGGAAATGTGAATCGGCGGCTCTCGGCAAGTCGGGCCATTTCCTCCGGTCCGTCTTCTGGAAATGCATCCACATCATTGGAACTGATCGCAACCGTGGCCAAACCCCTGGCCCCGTATTCGGCGGCGAACGCGACAAAGCCATCGAGCAGATGCTGGACGAACGGACAGTGGTTGCACAGGAACGCGACCAACAAGCCTGGCGCAATACTAAAATCTCCAAGCGTGTATATGCGCCCGCTCGTATCCGGGAGCTCGAAATCTGGTGCTCTGGTTCCCAGGTCCAACATCAATGACTCGTGTCTCATTTTCGTTCTTCCTCAGTTGGCTGTGCTTCAAATGCTGTCAAGCTCCGCGTTCCCGTCAAGGATCTCTAGCTCAGCCTTCGTGCAGAAACTTCGTGTGTTGGTGACCGAAAACACGGGCATGTAGGAAATACGTAAGAACTCTGCGACCGAGACCTCGTGCACCGGGCACAAGGCCGCCTACGCGCGGCACTGTAACGGCTGCGAACTCTCCCATCCCTCGGCGTTCGTTGTACTCAGATTCCATCTGCTCGAAATTGAAGGTCTTTCCGCGAACGGGCAAAAGACTCATCTCCCTTGGGAGAGTGATGCCATCTACTGAGGCATCAAAGCCTTCGACCAGACTCAGCCGGCGCGCGATTTTCTTGAAATGGCGATTCATTCAGCCTCTTGAAAGCCGCCTTTTAGCGGACCGGGATCCCAACAGGCAGCGTGACCTTGCACTATCTAAAGACTGCACCCTCTTTCCGAAAACGCCAGAGAGCCTGCAAGCCTTTTTGATATTATAGGCGAAACCCGCCACGGGTTGGTTGCAGGGGGTTGGGTTGCTGGCGCGCCGGCCTTGTAGGCCTTGGCTTCGTCTGGAGCACATTTGCAAGAACGGCAAGCAGAGCGAGAAGCTCAGTGATATGTAGTTGGAGCTTCTCGCTCGCGAACCTCGCAGGGACAAGCTTCAGGCGGAGGCAGAGCACGGCCCATTGCCTGATTCGTCCGAGAGCGCACAACAGGGCAAATTGCCGACGGACAAGCAGCGATGAGGAGCGCTCCAGGCAATATATGTCATCAGCTCTGCCATGTGAATTCGATCTTGTTCCCGTCGGGGTCCTCGATCCAGAGTGCGCGGGTTCCATCTGGCCCGGTGCTGAGCGGAGCAAGAAAAGGTATATTGTTGGACTTCATCAGCTCTGCACTTTCATCCAGGTCATCCACTTCTAAGCAAAAATGGAAAAACCCGATACTCTGCATTTTTCACGGCTGCTTCTCTTTACTTCCCTGGAACAGGTTCAGGGAGAAGTCCTTGCCATTCACCCCCAAAGTGATCTTGTCCGCGTCGATTAGCTTACCGTCTATGCGTACCTCTCCGATCTCCACGGTCGACAACGGTAGAGCGCAGTACCAGGGCAATCGGATCGCCAGATCGAATCCCTTCTCTGTTATTTGCAGCGTATTGTCGCTCAGTATGTTCATCCTGTTACTCTCTCCGTGAAAGATGACTGGGGCTTGTCGCCCTGTTTTCAATCGATTCGCAAATTGCATTTCCTGCCTGAATAGTAGGGAGTTTCCGCTCAGATTTCTTGAAGACCCTCCGCGCTAACGAACGCGCTGGTTCGATCCCATCCTAGTCGACCATCTTTGGGGCGAGAACACGTTTCTATTTAGGCCTCCTATTGACGCTGTCGATGACGTGCGGATCGAAGCTCCCTGTAACCGACGCGGTCCACCTTCGCACGCACGTGGACGGAGCCGGACTATTGCTTGAAAGATCTATGAATTATGATGGCGCGTGCGTAGAGGTTGCCTATGTCGAGACGGCTCATGATTACTCCGCGTGACGCACCCCCTTGAAGAGCGACAACTGACTTACACGGTTTTCAGCCTCCTGGGCGAACCGCGTAACTCGTATTCGCATTCTCCATGCATTGCATGGAACGCGCCGGACAGCGTATAACAATTCCGTCTGACCTGCTAAAGTGTGGCTGATTCTGTGCCAGCATCATGCAACGGGCTTCCAAATGACCACTAAGCCATGATTTTCCAGATTCGTTTAGTTCATGGAGCTTACCAATGATTTGCGTTTTGTCCGCAGGCGGTTTACGAGCAGGAATCTTTCCTTCTTATACAGCGAGTAGACGTGCCTTGGTAATTGCTTCTTTTCTCTTTTCGGCTGCTATGGTCTCCGTTGTAGGAAAAGCGCAGACTACCGATTCGTTGCGCGCCGGTTTCGCCGATCCTCCGGAAAGCGCAAGACCGCGCGTATTTTGGCACTGGATGAACGGAAACGTCAGCATTGAAGGTGTGCATCTCGATCTCGAATGGATGAAGCGCATCGGGCTTGGCGGCGCCATGACCATGGACGTCGATCTGCTGACGCCGAAGGTCGTCCAGCCTTCCGCCACATTTATGAGTTCGGAATGGCAGGCGGCCTTTCGTAAAGCGGCCGAGGAATCCGATCGCCTGGGACTCGAATATGGAGTTGCGACATCGCCCGGCTGGAGTTCTACGGGTGGTCCCTGGGTCAAACCCGAGCAAGCGATGAAGAAACTGGTGTGGACCGCTACGGAGATCGACGGCGGCGTTCACTTTCATGGGGTTCTTCCACAGCCTCCTTCAGTTGCCGGACCGTTTCAGGATGTGCTGCTGGACATGATGGTTAGTGACTTCGAAAAGCGGATGTCGCCGATCTCTTCCCAGATCGAAAATCTGCGCTTCTATCGCGACTCGGCGGTGATTGCCTATCGCAAGCCCGCATCCGACCCTGAAAACGACGATATTCCCACGATCACATCCAACGCCGGAAACGTGGACGCGGCAGCGCTCCGTAAGGGTGATCTGACGAAGGTTCAGCTCTTGCCCTTTGATGCGAACCATCCGGTTGTCTGGGTGCGCTTCGATTATCCGCGCGTGGAAGAGATTCGCTCGGTAACCATGGCCTCGCCTGGACCGCGTGGTTTCGGGGCGCCAGCCCTGCCGCAGGTATGGCTAGAAGCAAGCCAGGACGGCGAGGCCTTCACACGGGTCGTGGAGATCCCACTGGGAACATCCCCAGAGCAGACGGTCAGCTTTCCTGTGGTTCGCGCTCGATATTTTCGCGTTGTTTTTAGTCCTAAGACGGTCTCCGGCGGATTAGTTTTTTCTCTGGCTCCTGGGGCGGCATTATTCGACTTCGGTGCGCCCAGTCAGAGCTATTCGATTTCTGAACTTCGACTTTCTTCTCTCGCCAGGATTCATCGATTCCAAGAGAAGGCTGGATTTTCCGCAGCGGCGGACTACGACGCTATCCCGACTCCAGAAGCGCCTGCTGAAATGTGCATTTCCAAGAAGGATGTAATCGACTTAACCTCGCGCCTCAGCTCCGATGGAACGCTGGACTGGACGCCTCCCCCCGGTAAATGGGTGGTGCTGCGCATGGGGTATTCGCTTACAGGGCATCGGAATGGACCTGCTTCGCCCGAAGAAACCGGCTTGGAGACCGATCAACTCAGCAGCGTGCATGTTCGGGAATACATGGATCACTACCTGGAGCTCTTGCAGCAGGCGGCGGGGCCCTCTCTGTTCGGCGGACGTGGCGTGCGCGCCCTTCTCGCCGACAGCATTGAGGCCGGCGTCCAAAACTGGACGGAAAATATGCTGGCGGAGTTCAAAGCGCGGCGCGGATACGACGCTACTCCCTGGTTGCCTGCGCTGACAGGGCAGATCGTGGAGAGCGCGGATGCGAGCGATCGTTTTCTCTGGGACTTTCGCCGCACGATTGCCGATCTGGTTGCCTCCAGTCACTATGGACAAATCGCCGCATCCGCGCACGCCCTTCATATGCGCGTCTATAGCGAGGCCTTGGAAGATCATCGTCCCCAACTTGGCGACGATATGGAGATGCGCAGGTTCGCCGACGTCCCGATGGGCGCCATGTGGACCTTCCCCGCCGAAGGTCAACCCAAGCCTACCTATGTGGCTGACGATCTGGGCGCTGCCTCCGTTGCTCACATCTGGGGGAAGAAGCTTGTGGGCGCCGAATCCATGACGGCTTTCGGATTCCCATGGGCCTTTGCTCCGCGCGACCTGAAGCCCATCGTTGATCTGGAATTCGCCTTGGGCGTCAACATGGTGGTAATACATGATTCGACCCATCAGCCGCTGCCTGATCGCAAGCCGGGTTTCTCCCTGGCCCCCTTTCTCGGGCAATACTTCAACCGCAATGAGACTTGGGCTGAAGAGGCGGGACCTTGGGTGAAGTATCTTGCCCGCAATTCATTCCTCCTGCAACAAGGCCGGTTTGTTGCCGATATCGCCTATTTCTATGGAGAAGAAGGGCCGCTCACCAGCATCTATGGCGATGCTGCGCCGAAGGATATTCCGGCAGGCTATCGATTCGATTTCGTCAATTCGGATGCTCTTGCGAGTCAGCTTTCCGTCCAGGATGGCACCATCGTTACGCCGGGAGGAATGCGCTATCGCATCCTCTATCTCGGTGGCGCGAGCCGCGCCATGACAGTTGCAACATTGCGCAAATTGCGTGATCTGGTTAAGGATGGCGCTGTCCTGGTGGGCAATGCTCCTGAGCAAACACGCAGCCTAAGCGACGATTCGCGGGAGTTCGATCAATTAGTTCATTTCCTTTGGCCGCGTGAATCTTCTACTCCTGCGGGAGCGGCTGTTGGCAAAGGCAAGGTTTTAGCCAGCGCAACCACGGCGCAGGCGCTCGCTGTTCTCGGCGTTGCTCCGGACGTCGAGTTTACTGGAGTTTCGACGCTGGATCAGCCAACCTTCGTGCATCGCGCTTTGAGCGATGGAGAAATCTACTATCTCTCGAACAGCGGCGAAAAGGCGCAGAAGATTGACGCCATTTTTCGAGTTGCGGGTAAGGAACCCGAGTTATGGCGCGCGGACTCGGGAACGATTGAGCCGGCCAGCTTCGAGATTCGCGGTGAGCGCACCCTTGTGCCTTTAGATTTGGCGGCTCATGACTCGCTTTTCGTCGTCTTCCGGAAGCCCTCAACGGCGCTCTCTCGCACGGTCGCGAAGTCCGTCGAGGTTCAACTGGAGGAAATAACCGGACCGTGGTCGCTCCAGTTCGAGTCTGAGCAGAAAAGCTTGAAGCCGCCAATCATCGCTGCCCCGGGGTCATGGACCGAGAGTTCATCGCCCGAGGTCAAGTATTTCTCCGGCACCGCCGCTTACAGCCGGACTATCTCTGTGCCGCAGGATTGGCTTTCCAGCCATCAGGCCATCTTGCTCGACCTGGGCGATGTGCGCGAATTGGCCGAGGTCTCCGTGAACGGGGAAAAGGTTGGAATCGGATGGAAGCCGCCTTACAAATTTGACATCACGGGCTTTGTGCATGCGGGAGTCAATAGCCTGCAGATTCGGGTAACCAATCTCTGGGTCAACCGCTTGATCGGCGATGCACAGCCAGATGCCAAACCGGTAACATTCACAACCGGCTCGACCTATCGCTCGGATGCGCCGTTGCGCTCTTCCGGACTGCTGGGGCCGGTAAGAATTATAGGGACTTTGTTCCCCCAATCCCGCAAGTGAGATTACCCCCGGCAGAGCCGGGGGAACTCCCGTTACATTAGGGCCTTCGATGTGAAGGCCCTAATAACTGAGCGCGCTGAAATGAGTTCAAGGCGACATTGTTTCTCGGCTTGTTTGTCCGCGAGGCGTAGCGGGCGCCGCAGCCTATTCGGTGCGGGCCGCTGAGTTCATATGGAGCGGTTGCGCCCGGCGCTAGTCTCTGGGCGCGCATTGCTCCGATTCTTGGCAATTCCTGGCAGGCAACTGGCGTCAAGCGGCGAAATCACTCTAAAACATAGGATGGGGATTGATTGGATTGGCGGGAATTGGCTGCAAAACATCCCAATGTTCGACAATAAGACCATTTTCCAGGCGGAACAGGTCGACCACAGCGCCCCCGGCTTCGCTGCCGGCGGACTTGCCGTGCAGATGGACAGCTGCTAAGTCTCCATCCACGAGGATGCGTTTCACGTCAAACCGGGAATCGGGCCGGGAGAACATCGGCTCTAACGCAACAATGGCGGCCTCACGACCGTCGAGAATGCCGGGGTTGTGCTGCACGTAATCCTCGGCGACACAGGTTTCGAAAGCGAGGCGAACATTCTTCTGAGCGTAAAAAAGCTCTACGAAACGTTGCACTACCGCCCGATTGCGTTCCGTCAACGACATCTTTTCCTCATACGGGAAAACGACGATTTGAAGTACATCCGCAATGATCGCCAGCACCATGGCGGTTCGAAAGCGCGGACCCAGCGAGATTTTGATCGTACCGTGAGTTACGGCAACCTGCTGCTTTCATATTCGTGCTTGATTCGTCTATTTTAGCCTCACAGTCACACCACGAGTAGAGTCGATTCTGAATCTGAGCTGGTTCCACCGGCGCAATGAAGCTGTTCGCCTGCGCCTTTCTCGTGAATGCATGGATCCCCATACCCAGCAAGGCCAGCGCCACTGCGCCCCACAATGCCGGAATCCATCCGCTCACATGAAAACCGGGGACGAGGCAAGAGTTACCGTTCTAGCCCTTGCCGCTGCCGTTCGTTTTGCGGCGTTTAGGCTTTACCTTGGGCTGTTTCTTCGGGACCGATGCCTTCGGAGCCTGCAAAACAGCCCGCATCAACTTCTCAAAGTTCTCGCCAGCCTTCGGTCCTTCGTGATATTCGTGTTTCATCTTCCTTATTATGCGCCTGAGAGAGCAAGGGCATGCCAAATAAGCCAAAACGCAAGCCAGATGCACACGGCAATTCCCAAACACCGGGCAAGCCCCCACCCAACTTCTTGCCGCCACCTATCGAAGGAAACAAAGATGGCGAAGGAGGCGATGACAAGCGTGATCGCCGCACTATAGAGAAAACCACATACAAGCCAGAGCATTGGACCACGTATGCGGAAGCTGCCTGCGCGGTCGCTTTGGTTCTCATAACTGGCTTTTATACCTACTACGCCTCCAAACAGGCCAAAGCATCCGAAACCGCCGCTAAAGCTGCCGAGAGTGCAGCCAATACCGCCAACAATTCCCTTGTCGCTGTCCAGCGAGCATTTTTGTCCGTATCGACTTTCGACATAACAAGATTGATGAATCCGACCACTCATGCATTCGACGGTACTGTCCGTATTGCCTTCAATTGGCAAAATGGTGGCGACACCCCAACTAAGGACATGACCGTTCAGGTAACTAGCCGCTGGTTTCCAGAGCCGATGTCTGAAATCTATCCTCTCCAAGAAGAAATGGCAGGTCATTCCTTGAGAAGGTTTGTCGGTCCAAAAACATCGGCGCGATCCCAACCATTTGACCTTGCCCGCGTAAAACGTATCCCTTAGCGAGCTGCTGTAATAAGCGAAGGGAGACGCAGGTGAGGAACGGGAAACGGGGCAGGTACACGCTGGAGTTCAAGCAGGAGGCGGTGCGGCTTGT